>Ga0213858_10000007_pt1 | contig 91888 bp, 129 predicted proteins | sample PICome_FD_160122 | JGI IMG/M metagenome (GOLD analysis project Ga0213858, IMG submission 160122) | Coastal seawater microbial communities near Pivers Island, North Carolina, United States - PICO245 | ecosystem: Environmental > Aquatic > Marine > Coastal | place: USA: North Carolina | collected... | reverse complement strand
GCAGCCGACTGCATCATACTTTGACGAATACTGCGTCACTGGTCTTTTCTCAAGACACCTTGTAGCAATCACACACGAAAGTGAATTACCTTTGATTGCGAAAGCCGACAAAGATGGAGTCACAGGGCTCGGTGATTGGCTACATGTAGGACAAACAGGTAACATCGAGCACGCTGGTACAGTCGCTTGGGACACAGGTAAAGTACACAACAAGAGTAGATACATTGGTTCTGCTACTGCCGGACCGCATGTAGAGGCTCAGGTTCATAGTGGATTCAGTTTACCTTCTGTTACTGATGATTACCCTAACACAGGTAGCGCACCTACGGATGCTCAACTCCACAGAACAATACAAAGTGGCGATATGGTTAGAGCGAATGCTTGTAAATACCCTACTGGTGATTTGTTTTGGGATGAGAGCGTTGTCAAGGCATCAGGGCTTCATCAAGACTCTGCGACTTACGCAGTAGAATGTATAGGTGTAAGCGACCATACAGACTATCTGAACATCGGTGCAGGTAGCACTGATATGCCTCATAACGGTCTGTATGACTATTATGAGGGCAGAAGTTCTGCTCGAAACTTCTTACCTGAGCACATTGTTTGGAAGCGTATGGATGGCGGTAGCACTACGATGCCTGCCGTCAACGCTCGTGGACTCGGTATGATTCCGTGGGTAAAGCGTAAAGATGGCTCTGCGTACAAAAGAGTTGGAGAAAAGATACTTGGAAATGTCAGATTCTCATTCGAAACTACCAACTCTGCTATGTTTCCTGTTATACAAGCACAGGAACTTGCACATCCTCAGTTAGCAGAACAACACAGATTTACCGTAGGTAACGCACTTGCTTTACCTAACGAACACTTGCAGTTCCAAAACATGTCAGTCGTAGATGACACAGGACAAGAGCACACTATACACGGAGGAAGCCCGCTTGGAACTGTAATCATGGACTTCAGACATGTTAGTGACAGGGACATTGAAGGACTTGCGCCTGCACTGGCAGGTACGGGTGTCAATCCTAACATGAAGATTAGATTACCTAACCCTGATGAAATACCGGGCAACATAGTTGTCAGGTCAGGATTTGACCGAATACAAGGCTACCAAAATGAAACAATGGGTAGCGGTGGTTTGCAACACCCAGCGCAGAGTATCACACACATCCGTGAGATGTTCGATAATGAATATGCTGGACCAAGGCTTTGGCCTACATGGGAGAACAACGGATGGGAGCATCTCAGTCAAGACTCATCTGATGTATCTCAAACAAAGAGTCACACTAGGCTTGCCTCACCTAACTCTACTAACGAGGGCTGGACAGACCATACAGGAGATGCACCTTTGCAGTCTGCTTACGAGCCACATGACAGAAGTCTGTTCTTCCATGTAACGAGAATGGGTATCACAATGACCCACAGATACGATGTAGACGAGTTATCATTTACTGCCTATGACGAAACAAACAATGAGATTGATGTAGGCTCTACTCCTGAAGATGCTACTTGGGTAGACACAAGCGAACAAAGTGGTGGTAGATACTTCCTCAGAGTGTATGACCCGACTACTGACAAAGGTGTAATCGCATCCTACACAGGTAAAGGTACAAACAAATTCACAGGCGTTGTAGTATCACCTGACTTCAAGTCATTCATAACTGGTAAGACTGGACTGAAAGTCGTACCGAGTTATTACATGCCAGCGGGCTCTACGAGAATGTTCGCATCAAGGAGACTGAGAGACCACGCAGAATACAGCGGTGCAAGTCCTGACATGAAGAAGATTGATTGGCATACTCTTTACAGCAATTTGCCTGCTAGTACAGGTGCTATGGCACAGCCGTCTACTGCTTACACAAACCTAACTAAACCAAAGATGACACCTATGCCTATACCAAGAATGGGGCATCACTATGTTAACGCTACGATGGCTTTGATGCCGGGACATTATGCTCACCCTGCTTATCAGAGAATGTACGACTTGAACACTGCTTGTCAGAGTTCTAACTATCAGCCTCACAGTAACGATTTAGTTGGTGCATTAGAGGCAACAAGAACTTCAGGAACTGAGAATGTAACTACAGATGGATTTGTCAGAGACTCACTCGTTTGGTTCTCCACACCTTCTAGTGCATTTGGTCCGAGCGACATACACGGTGGTGGATTTACACTACTAACTGAAACTAAAGTCAAGTACGAAGGATATGGTATTGCAGCGAGTGCTGGTTCAAACGCAGGTGACATCAACGCAGAGGGTGGACATACTCTTGTTCTTGAGGCAGCCAATACCTACACACTCAACAATCACTTCCCTGACCCGCTTGAAGTTGGTGCTTACCAAATTATCATTCAGCCGAATGTCTTCAAACAACAACTCAAGGGATTCCACAGAAATCACTCAGACGCAGTCAAAGCCCCAAGTGAAGCAGGCTCAAAGGTCACAGAACTCACAGGGCAACAAGTAAACACAGTCATAGCCATAGAGAAGAATATGTCCACAAGAGGGGCTTATGCTTTGATTTTAGCAGAGGCTATGATGGCTGATGTCAGAGGGTGTGAAGTAATACTGAATGAAGTAATACTAGACATCGAACCTGATGCAGGAAGTCAGTTTACTAACTTAGCACCACTGGCTCTTTACAATCCTCTAGGTGTACAAGAGAGTACCAGTCCTTCTTTTACAAGGAGAAGCCTTCCTTACAGACCCGGTATGTTCGTGTCTTCAACTCCGGGCAGAACTCTGAATATTCCTTGGTGGGGTATTCTGCACAAAGACGGTGCTACATCGAGCAGTGCGGATAAATTCAAACACCTTGAGTGGCACAAGCCTGACAACTACTACCAGTTCTGTAGAGCCAATTACGGTGTTGTCGGGGCTCAGTTGACATTGGCTGGTTATCCTACCAGTTATCTCGACATCTACGAGCCACACAAACGCCTGAGAAGTCAGAACCCTAACTGCGTAGTCATTAGTAACAACGGTTCTTCTACGATTACTGTAGACAACAACGACTTATTCCCTGTGCAACCTTACTACGGTGAAAACTTAGTTTACTATAAGAACGGCATTAGATACACTGCTACATACACTAATCGTACAGGTACGCTTGCTCATGCTACTCTTGGTGAAAGTGATACTTTCGAAGGGGTCACAGGTAGTGCAGAGTTTTGGGCTAACATCAGTGCTAACACCATCCTTCATCTCACAAGTCCGTACGACAACGGAGATGCAAGCGAAATATATACTGACATATCTACAAGCGTGGCGACAAGAAATCTTGAGCAACTATCTAACGGTAGCAGAGACAGCAATTCCTTGCAACCTACAGACGCTTATTTGTGTATGTGGCATCCTAATTTAGGTAGACCTTACACTTGGTACAGTGATGACAGTAGTAGGTCTTTCTACGCTAACACTGGATTGGCTGACACTCCTGTTGACAAGAAGCCTTACAACCATGTACCTGAGCATTTCGAAACTGTACACTACCATGACTTCAACTATGTAGCGAGTAAAGGTCCATTCGGATTAGGTATGGAGTGGCTAAAACCTCCGTTTACTAGACCAGTGACTTATTCATTAGAAGGTGTCAACGACTCTATGTCTACAATAGCGAATGTAGTAGGTAGAAACTTCCTTGCAGGTGGAGGTCAAACTCTGCCGCTGATAGGTAATGATTCTGCTTGGATGACAGGTATTCGTGTGGTAGGTTCTAATATGTATATCTCCAACAGAGGTAACAGTAATTCATTTGACGACTCGGATATACTATTATCTAAATTACCAATCGTCAATGCTGATGGTGAACACACGCAGCAGTTGGATATAGACGGCGGAGTACTAAGTAGCAGTGACGGCTTTGATATTAGCGCAGACGGAACTAAATTACTGATTGCCAATTTCCACGGACACGGTGTAAGAAGTGCATCTCTTGCCACAGGATTCGATTTGTCTAGTACATTTGCTTTGACTGGAAGCCAAAAGAGTTCAGGTGGTAATGGGGTAAGAGCATGTTCTTGGAACAATGACGGTACTAAGTATTACATGGGCTACGGGACAAGTGGAAGTACCAGCGTAATCAGACAGTTTACGGCTGCGACTGCTTATGAGACAGCAAGTGGAGACACTGAAGGGTCTGTTCTGAACTTATCTTATGCGAATGTCAGTGACATTTTGTTTAATTCCGATGGTTCTAAGATGTGGGTGAGTCAACATACAGGTTATGTCAGGGAGTATACTCTCAGCACACCATTTGACCCGACCAGTCAATCACTAGATTATACTCTTGATTTGACTTCTTTCTTTGATGTAGAAGGAGTATCACCTTGGAGACCGAGTAGTAACACTGGAACAACACCTTGGTTGGCAGGTATCTCTTGGAATGATGACGGTAGTAAATTGTATGTCATCACTCTTTGGGGTGTAACCAAGGCTAGTGCCGTAACTGGTGCACCATTACCTGCAACTGTTACTGGTGAAGGGGGAAGCAGAACCAATACTTTCCCTGTCATTGAGTTCTCGATTACCACAACTACATCTCATGGAGGTGCAGGTGCTAACTTCACTGCTACAGAAATAGATGCAGAAGTGAACTTAGCGCACCAAGGAGGTACTATCGGCTCTAACAAATACAACTTCTCAGGCTTTTGGGGAGGCGGTAGCCACGGTGGAGGTGCTGTCAGTAGGCTCGAATCTTACGGTCACTCACTCATAGGATGGGGCAGTGACACTTTCGGAATGGACTGTAATACTTACCAAGACTCATCAGGAGTAGCAGAACTTACTCTGCCTTCTGACCGTAACAGATGTTTTGGTTACAGGATGGCTGTCAGGCAATTGTATAACAGACCAAGATGGTCTCCGTATGTTAGAGGCTGGCTTGAAGTAGCCAACAGTAATGCTATGCTAGGTTACTACCACGGACCGCTTGTTCAATGGGACTCTAAATCAAATGGCTGGGATTATGTCGGTAGCGATTCTGCTGAGTCCGACCAAGATGTTAATGCTCTATATGTAGGTATCTTAGAAAGATTGACTCAAGTTTCTAGTTTGTTAGGTCAAGACCAAATCGGCAGACAGGTAAGATACAGCGATGGTAGAAGAATGACTGCGCCATTCGGCTGCCCAGTGAGAACCTTGAGGAATGCTTCCACTACTACAAGAATGTACCCCAATGACGAAAGCGGTCAAGGTGTAGAAGATTTAGCAAGGGCTCATCGTCACTATATGGTAGACTGGTGGGGTAACACTCGTGGTGAAGATGTCAGGCGATTCCCTGTAAGAGGATTCGGATTGAGACCTTCATGGGATGCAGAAGACGCTTATGCAGATACGAATGTCACACACAGACCAGCAGCGCATGATTTGTTTGGCGGAGATGGTAATGACCGCTATAGTGGTAACACCAACAGCGACAACAACTCTGCAAGTAACATGAGTAAGGTTGACTGGTTCAACCCAGCCAGCGCACTCAGAGTAGGTGACAGAGGAGACGGTAGAGGTGTCAGGTGGCCTACAGTGTTCAACGAAAGTATGTTGATGGCTGTCAGCGAAAAGCATGACGCTACCGGGCTTGTATTGAGTCACAGTACAGCAGAACCTATATTCGGACAAGGACTTGTCAGACCAAGTAACCTCGCCCTACAAGACGGAGAAGTAGAAAGAGGTATCAGCGACAGGGTTGATTTGAACTCTGATGACGGTCTACTCAAACCTTCTGCGAATGTAGGGGAGGCTACAGAGACAGTCAACGCAGACAACAGAGGTGCTGAACCTGTATCAAGAAACGATGTCAGGATTGGGCTGGATGTAGATACATTAGCCGAATTGAATGACGGTGTCTCTCGTGAGTATGTCGTTATCTCTACAGAGGCTCACAGTCTACACACAGACAAGGAAGTAGGTCAAAGAACTAACATCCGTGGTGCTTACAATGTAGGTAGCAGAACTCTGAAAGATTTGGACATGACTGCCCTCAACTGGTCTGATAAACCAGTCACAGGTGTAGTCAAGCATTCTAACGCCCACGCTATGTGGTCTCTCGGAGGTACATACATCATGGAGTGGAGTAAACACGCAGGGGTGTTAGATGTCAAAGGCTGGGGTAAGGCTGGTGCTTCTTCCTCATCTAACCCATATCAAGACGCTAACCACGACCCTGCACTTGAGAATATCAATTATACAGATAGTGTGATACAGTTCATCTACAGACCTGCATACGGACTGGACTACAAGCACAGTCAAATGTTCAGGGCGTTCCTAGATACCACTGGTCCACAGGCTGGTTCTAACTTCTACAGAGCGACTGCCGGTGGAAAGTACGGTCTGTTCACTAGCGATGTACCAAGTGCAAGGACTGGTACACCGAGTAGCCCGCCTTACGCACCAGTGTATACAGTAGACCCTACTGTTAGTATCATTGAACCTGATAGTGACGGACCAAAGATTCAGGGTGTAGAGGTTACTGGCTACGACAAGACTGACATCAGGTCACCAGTAGCAAGAGTAGTCATGTCTGAGAACACACTAGAACACTTCCGTTCTGATGCTAGTAGGCGTTCTACAGACGATGAAGACGGCGACTATAGCGTACAGCCTAGATTCAGTCAAACATTACATCCAAAGGGCAGTAAAGGCGATGCAACTTATAACACAGGAGACCACAGTGGGGAGTGAGGCACATGGCACTGGGCAAGAACCTTTCAACTGGTCGCTTTGATGCCGACCAAAATTCTGTAATGAAAGTAATCCGTAAGCCGAGATTCGTAGATAATGCAGTCAGACATGGTGAATATACGAAGACCTCTGCTGGTTTCGTAGTCAATTCTCCTACTCAATCTGACTTTGTACCTACTACAGAGAAGCGTTACAAGTTGATTGAAGAAGAAGATACTATCCGTTTGCTTCACAATCCGACAGAGAATGTCAGATACGAAGGGGCTCTGTTCCTAGACGGAGACAAGGTGACTACCTCAAGCACTCTACCTGCTCTTATCGTAGGTGCAGAGGATAGCAGGCAGGCTCTCGTAGCGTCACAGATACAAGACGCTACCAAAGGTACTAGATTCAGACTAGAGAATCTCAAAGGTGGTAATCTGAGGTCGATTGGCTTCACTGACAAAACCATCCATTTTGCTCAGAAAGTTGGAGTGGGATTGCGAACTTCTGATTTGGCTCATCGTGTTGCTAAGGCTAACACCAGTAGCATCAACGGAGTCAGAGCAAGAACACCAAGTCTGACATTCTTGGCTCAAGACTTCCTAGGAGTAGAAGCATACAGTGCGCTCAGGTATCTATCTAAGCACGATGGCTACAGTCCTAAGTCAGACCGCTTTGGGAATGTATGCTACTTCCCTCAGAATCATATCGAGCGAGAGTATTTTGTTGGCGAGAACAGAGTGCTAGGCGGCTCGTTAGAAGAAGCCAGCGAGAACACACCTAACCGTGTCGTAGTTAGAGGAAAACCGATAGCAAACAATCAGCAGAATGTAGTCCAAGTAAATGACTTTGGTAGACAACAAGATGGTATAAACGAAGTACCGGGAGGCATCCATGCCCCTACTGCTGTCACAAAAGCCAGTGCTAGAGTAATAGGTCAGCGTATGCTGAAGATGGCTAAGAACGCCACAGGTAGTCGTAGACTGGTCGATGTAATATCGGCTAGTCACATGCACCCCGGTGACATGGTATCGCATCAGACAAGGACTGACAATGACAGATACATTGTATTGGGCAGTAGTATAGATTTGAATGAGAAGCGAGCAGAACTACATGTCAACTCTGTAGATGTCACATTAGAAGATGTACTGCAACGCTTCCAAGAGATAGATGTAGCGGGTAGTATAGATGCTAACGAAGAAAGAAACAGACAGTTTGCTGTAGAAGAATTTACTACCTCTTTTGGTTTCAAGGTCAAGGTTAGTTGGCAACTGGCTGAAAGAGTAGACATGAACAGAGGTGTCGGTATGACAATCGGTCTGACACGCAGAAACTCAATCAACGGCTCACGCAGACTAGAGAGTACAGGCGTATTCATCAATAATAGCGGAGGATATGCTGTCGGAACTACATCATTCACCGTAGATGGGACATCTGCCTCATCTGCGTTTGGTACTGATAACCAAGCAGTGTACACTGCTAATGGTAACAAACTAGGTCACATTCACCTCGCTTCAATCGGCTCTACTACTGTAGTAGTCAAATCAGCAAGCGTACACAAAGTAGCAGATAACGAAGAGTTATTCTTGTTATCTGATGCAGCAGAAGCACTGAACTCACACTTGAAGATAGGCTCTGTGCACAGTTATTACCTAAAGAACAGGAGAGGATGATATACCGCTATTAAATGAAGGAACTAGATTTATGATTGACACGCTGAAGAGTCGTATTAACGAAGTCGTGTTTGGCTTCGATGGCACGATTGCAACTCAAGAAGATGGTGGCATAGGTAGCCCTGCTGTTGTAGTCACCCCTACTGTGAGAGTAATAGATGACAATACTCTGATAGTAGAAGCGAAACTAGCATTAGATACTTCCTTCACACGACCACTGAAGGAAGTAGTGATTAGGTACAAGAATCCCAGCGATTCTACTGATACTACTGACTTTATGAGATACACATATAACGCTGTGCAAAAGACCAGCAACAACGAACTACAATTCTCAGCGATAATTGAGGTGACAGCATGACGAATCCAAAGGCAGGGCACATGAGTGCGAGTGGTATGAGTACTGACGCACAGGGACTAAGAGATGGCGATGGGCTGACTAGCCCTAGCCTGACTAACATCTACGAAGGACTACACGGCAACGGTATCATGAGACTTGGTGACGGTGCTAGAGGTGACACACTAAGAAACAGTATCATATCTAACACGCCCGGATTCATTGAGATAGGCTCAAGTCAGGGCGAAGTCAAGGTCTACGGAGGACACTGTGTACTCGATGGTACGCTCTATGAGTTCGCAGGCGGTCAAGGTGCGAGTGAGACATTCGTAGTCGGAACTACAGGTGCTGGTGCTAACCACAGTGGAGACTTACCAAGTGTTCCAAGTGCTAACAGCGATGTATTTGTTGTAGTCTATCTAGTCGGTAGAAACACACCTGAAGCCCATCTGATGTATGAGATGGGCACACCTGCTTCACCTAGCAGCGGTACGCCTCTTATTCCTAACCGTTTCCTTTCTAGTCCAAGTATCAGCGGTAATACTGACGCTAATCATCATCACACCATACTGGGTGTATTGAGATACACAATGACAGGTGGTGCAGGTAGCGTTACTGCGTCTTTGAACACTGACCCTACTATCCACGACAGGAGGACATACATCAGGTCTACGCCTATGTACATGACTCCTCTGACAAAAGGTGCGATTGGGAATGTAGATACAGCCAACGCAGTGACTGACCTAGATGCTTTCTTTGCAAGCCCTGAAGATGGTGACTTCAGCGGTAGTACATTCGGTGCAATATGGCAGACTCACTACGAAGATAAGACTGGTAACAAACACGCTAACATCTACGCATCAGTCCCTAGGAGTCTCAACAGTACGCCTGTGACTAATACCTATGTCCTCGGACCAAATCGCCTAGAGGTGATTACTACAACAGCCGATGTGACATTCACATTCGACCAAGGTAATGTTTGGATTGTAACTACAGACAACAACCGTACTATCAACCCTACAGGTACATTCGGTGCTGGGCATGTAGTAGAAATCTATCACAAAGCCGGTAGTCACACTCTGCACTTTGATTCTACCAGTGGTGGGCACAGTACAGGTACTAAAATCAATGTAGATGTAGCAATCAACAAATATGCCAAATTCATCTACGATGGGGCAAACTGGCATAAGTTAGAACTGCATACCGTAAGTTGATGGGGAGACTTGTTGACGAACTGAAGCAGAAGTGCGAAAACTGCAATCGCATCGCTTTGCCTCTAAGTATCGCTGGTAACTATATCAGCGGTGAAAAGGCTGTACTGCATCAATGTCCGTTCTGCAAATACATTCGCTTTCATGGACAACTTGGATTCAAAGGTGAACGCAAGCGTAAAGCCAGCCCTGTAGCCAAATCTGCTAAAGGTAGATTCAGTAGGTATCTAATGCGTAAGGCTACTAAATATTAATCGAATACTGTCATCTTGCAATCTTTGCAAGTGAAACCGTTAGGTTTGAATTGCTTCTTCTCACCTTCACGCATGTAGAACCTCTTGAGCAGGCTACCGCATTTAGGGCAGTTCAGGTATACTCTACCTTTCTTTCCCATCTATTCCCCTCTCTTTCCGATGATGTCGTCAATTCTTAGAATACTGATTGTGACTTCACTAGCAGATTGAATCGCCTGCTTAACTAATTCAAGAGGTTCGTAAACATCTTGCTCAAGCATAGAGCAACCGCCACCGTTTTCAATATCAGGACCACTGTCAGTGTTACCTGCTTTGTGTTCATTCCTTAGTGTCAAGATGGTGTCTAGTGGGTCATGCCCTGCGTTCTCTGCGATAGTAGCAGGGATTGCTTCTAAAGCGTCAGCGAATGCATCAATAGCCATTTGTTCACGACCACCTGCCTCTGCTGCCCTTGACCTTAGATGTAGGGCTGAATTGAGATAAGATGAGCCTCCGCCTGCTACGACTTTACCTGAGTTGTAAGCAAGGCAGACTACACCAAGAGCATCTTCGAATCCACGCTCTGTCTCGTCAAGTGTTTGCTTAGTAGCACCTCTTAGAATTAGAGTGGTTACTTCTCCTTTGCCCTTGACTACGACATACTTCATGTCACCTATTTGCTTACACTCAGCGTCACAGTCTACTGCTTCTATCAAGTCATCAGTACTGTGAGATACTGTTGCACCTAGTAGTTTTGATAGGGCTGTCATGTCACTCTCAGGTATTCTATGAACAAGAGAAATGCCTGACTTAGCCAGCGTTGCTGCGACTACTTCGTGTACAGTATCTCGACAAAATACTACTCCACCGTCAGGTAATAGATTGACTATTGCTTCTGCTTTGTCAATCCATTGTTCTCTACTTGACTGGCGTTTATATTGCTGGTATTCACTAGCCGATGATAGACTGAGTTGTATGTTTTCATTGTCCTTGATGTCACTCAGTCCTGTGTTGATTAGTAGAGCCCTACCAGTAGGAACAAGTGGCATAGCAGGTAGCATGAACTCCTTGTGCAAAACTACACCTGAGAAGCAGGATGAGTCATCCAAACTACCACCCGGCTGGCACAGAACTCTGATTCTCTCAAACTCTCCACCAGCAGTCTTTACAGCGTCAACACAAAGTTGACTGACATGCTCTACACTAGATTCAAGTGCTTTACCTGTGATTGATGTCCTTGCTACATTGACAAGGTGATTCTCCGATGACTTCGTTAACTCAGCCTCTATGTGTTCTGTAGCCCACCTAGATGCCTTTCTGTAACCTCTACAGATGATGTTAGCGTGTAGACCTTTGTTGAATAGTAGTTCACTGTTACCAAGTAGTTCACCTGCAAGCACTACAGTACTGGTCGTACCATCGTAGCACATGTTCTCTTGTGTGTTAGCAGCCTCTACTACCATTTTGGCAGCGGGGTGGCTGATGTCTAGTTCTTGTAGGATGGTTGCACCGTCATTGGTAACGATGACATTACCGCCACCGTCTACCATCATCTTGTCCATTCCCATCGGACCAAGTGTAGTCTTGACCGTGTTTACTGCTCTCCTTGCTGCCCTTATGTTGTGGACTACTGCTGTTGTATTACTCTCATTTTCGTTCATGTTAATCTCTCCCCTACCAATCTACTTCGAACTCTTTGATGTCACCAGTATGTCTACACCTTGCTTTCACAAAGCCTTCATTCATACCGTGTTCCCACAGTTCGTAAACCAGTTGAGCATCTTTGAGGCAGTACTCTGCCACTTTGTCATAATTACCTTTGCGCCACTCTATAGGTGCGTCATGGCTGTTCATCAGTTTGCCTTTAGCAAGTGTGTGATAACAAGCATCGGATAATGGTACAGCATGACCTACTATACTTCTAAGCAAAGCAGATGTGTCAAACACCTGTTCTTCTGACTTAGCCATGATGTCGCCTGCTGTCCAGCAATCTAATGCGTCTCTAATGATAGGTAGGTCGAAGTTCTTGAGATTGTGTCCAAGAACCATCCCTCCCTCTGACACATGCTTAGCCAAGTCTTCACCTATCACTTTTGGATGTAGTGGTTTGACTTCTGTGTTTTCAGGAAGATATTTTGAAACACCTTCGTTAGCGTATACAATGCCTTTGTCCCCATCCCATGTGGCTACAACGGTAGGTTCGAACATGTGACTTTGCCCCCATCCCCCGATTTCGTGGGAGAAATTCCCAGTTTCAATGTCGAGGGCGAGCATTTTTTTCATTTTACTATCTCCTGCATTTGGTGGGCGCATCCCTCGCATAGGCAGACCATCTTACTTAGATATGTCCCCACTACACGACCTCCGATGTCCTTGCCTATTTCGGACTTACATATTAGACATTCGGTATACCAAAAAGCAGTTTTCAAGACTTACCACCCTTTCTGAACTCATCTTTTAGGCGCACATAGACACGAACACCCTCTCTTGTGTTGCTGAACATTTCAGTTCCGTAAGTGTTGAACTTTTCGTTAACAGTAGCCGGACTGCTGTAGTTAGCCAATCTTCCAAAGGCTTTCATCATGTCTTTCTTGCTCACCCATCCGAATCCTCTGTGGTCGTCAAAGTCGAACAACTCAGATTGCTTGTAGGCTTCTTTCCAGTGCCCTTGCATCTTGTTCTTCTCGGAAGCACCTGCACCAATATTGACCTCTGATTCGAGCCATTGGATGAGGTTTCTGTACAAGTCAAAGAGTATCTCCTTAGCCATATCTACATGGTCGCCTGTGACTTCCCATGTATCTTCTATCATAGCGAAGTGGTGAGCGAGGATGTTAGTGTAGTTCTGTAGCCCCATAATGAAAGAAGAACAGATACCTTGCTTGTCAGGACTCATGACTTCTACAACACTGTAGTACTCATCTATCGCCGACATCAAAGCAGGTATGTATGATTCATCAATAGTGAACATGACCTTCTGATTACAGCACAGGTCCATGACTACTTGCTCTTGGTCGTCACCATCCATAGTGTCCCATTCGATAGGTGCGTAGCCAGCCAGTTCCATGACTCTACGCTTCAGTCTTTTCTGCACATCCAAGAAGAAGCCTACTACATCATCAAAGGGTACTTCGAATGATTTCTTACTGTACACATCTTCCGCAAGAGCGTGGTTGATTTCACGCTTCATGTCAAGTGTCCAGTGCCTCCAGTATGTCAGAACACGCTGGAAGATACCTTTGTCCAGTACATGCTCTTTGATACCCTTTGGTGGGTATGTTGTAATCCACAGAGATACTTCTGACTTGATTGTAAACGACTCTCTTGCCATGTTCTTGGTAATCAGGTTTCTACCTGTACCAGCAGAGTTCAAGGCAGATTGTAAGAAGAGAGTAGTACTTTCGTTGTATTGCCCTGTCTTCAAAACTACGCTACCTTCGTCAAAGTTCAGACCCTTTCTACCTGCTAGAATACCTTCTCTAACCATCATATCAGGGTTTCTTGGGTCTTCTGAATCAGGGTCAGGTACAAGTGTACCTAGTAGTGCTGCATCGTTACCACTGTTGTAATCCATAGAGTTGAGATTAGCACCTTTGAGTACCTTCTCAATCATTTGGTAGGCAGCGGATTTACCTGTCCTAGTATCTTGAATCCAAAAGATACTCACTCTTGGGTCAAGGTTACTACCACCCACTGGTATTCTTACATAGGGTATCGAAGCCTGACCTAGGATATAGAAGAAAGAAATCAATCCGGGTATTTCGTTGTTCTTACTTACTTCTTTGAAGTGCTCAAGATACCCGTTCAAAATGTCGTACTTCTTTACACACTCATAATCACTTGCCTTGTGTTCCATTGTTATCTCCCCTTTTGTATGTCTTTTGGACTGCGACTGGTTCTTCTGATGTTAATACATCAAGGATTCTTTGGCGCAACTTTGGACCCAAACCCCTCACTGATTTAAGCGATTCGGGATAGAGCATTTCTTCTATCGAACCGCATTGTTTCAGCAGTTTCTCTACCATTTCAGGACCGATTCCGGGTATGGTGACGAGCATATCAGCCCTCACATCATTGGTACTTGTCCTCGTTACTGCTCTTGCACCATGCCTACTTGCTGGCTTGTGCATCTTACTATGTAATTTTGCTATGAATATACCTGCTTCAGCGTAGTCCTTCGCTCTATAGATGTGACAATCAAAGTCTGCTGTCAATCTAGCAAAGATACCTAACATCAGGTCAAGCGTTTTAGCGTAACTGGTCGGTCTGCCTTGGTTTCTACACATTGCGACATACTTCGCTATGTCACCATGTACTACAAGCACTACACGCTCACAGTTAGCATCAAGGTTTTCTATCTGACGCTGTAAATGTCCTTTGAATGTGGATTGGATGAGGTCAGAGATACTTTTACACTCTATGTTAGCATTCCCTGCTTTGTAATCACCCATACCCTGTAAGTGTACTTTCTTTACGGGGTAGCCCTCTCTCTCGACTGCTCTGACTATGGCATCATGTAATGGACCACGCTCGTTAGAGTCAATCAGTAGAGGTTGTGTCTTCTTCATCCTATCAGTTCCTTGAGTACTTTGTATATTGGATATGTAACTACTAATATTGTTCCTTTCAATACCGCTAACGGTAATTCTATGAATGCAAATCGTAGATACTCAGTCCAAGTCATATCAATCATCTTTCCCATGCCAAGCACAATAATCGCTATCTTCCAAAGACCACTTGCTACAAGGCTTACCTTGAGCGTTTTGACCTTTACAGGCTTTCGCTATCAGAGTACTATCATCATGTCCATACGGACCTTTGGTATAGCACTTTTGACAAATCTTAGTTGTTCTTCTGTATATTCTAGCCTCACATATCCTGCATCTTCGCATGTTCATTCCTCCTCATCTATAGCACCAGTTTTGTCCCAGTATCTGCATTTACCTAGGCACATACCTTTCTTGTAAAGCATAGAACAAGTCTGAGGGTATTCAGTCCCTACTATGGTGCTCACTTGGTAGCGGGTCGTTTCTTCTTTGAAATCAGCCCACTCTAGTGATTTGATGAAATTGACAATTGTTTCTGTGTGTTCTTCTATCTTTGACCTGTCTATTCTTTCAACAGGTATGAAATTTCTCAGCCGTTTTGATAGATACTTGACGAGTTGCACTCGCTCATCATGACTTGGGTTGCTACCCACTCTACATGCCGACTGATTCAAACAAGGTAAGATAATGACACCATCCATTGATATTGTAGGTAGGTCGATGGGCTTAGAGTTAGGATTGAATATCTTACCTCTACTCTTGCCTTTTACGACATCAAGTTTCAAGCCTTCTGACCCGTAAGGTATCATACCTTTGCCGGGCTCAAGTGCCTTGAGCATGATATGTTCCAGCCCTCTTTCTAGGTCATTAGTTGTCAGCGGTACAGACCACAGTCCACGCTTTGAATTGTAAGAGTTAGGAATACGAATCATTCCACTGGTATCGAAAGGAACGGCAGGGTCTGAACAATACAAGTCTAACTGATGAATCCAGTCACTGACTTGCTTCATACCTGCTTCCTTGATGTCAGATAGATTGTCACCACCACTAGGGATGTACGCTTTGTCGAGTCCTATCCATACATGGAAGCCTCCACCGCTGTACCATATACAGTGAGAGATGTCACTCTCTAATAGATGGTAATGTAGACGCTTGGTTTGCTCAAGGGGTGCTTCTATATCGACAGAGTTACCCTTGTTCTTTCTGAAATCCTTTGGGTCGAAATCCATAACGAAATGCCTGATAATAGGGGTCTCTAGGTTGACACGCTTGTTGTAGGGGGGTAGAGTTGCTCTGTAACCATACACTGTCATGTAGGCATTAGAAACCCCGTTCTTCCCTTCCCAGTATCTTTCTAGGTCGTTATTGTTCCTAACGATTTTCCTGTAACCCCTGCCTCTCTCAGGGCTCAGTTCCATAACTTCCCTTGGGAAGTCGAATACAATCTGCATTCAAGCACCCTTGTACTTCCTTGCTACTTGTCCTGCCACAGCCCTCAAACCATGTTCATTCATCAACAGGTTTCGATTGAATGTGACATACATCACACCCTTTGGACCACTTGCTTCACCATCAAACTCAAACAGAGTTTTCTGTATGGCTACAGTGTAATTCTTGTACTGACCTAAAAGTGAAAACGAAACCTGTACAGGTCTACCAGTCACCTCGCTCATCATTCTTTCAATCTCTCTAGTTTCTTGCTCTAAATTTTCTACAGGTCTCATTCCTCATCCCCCTCATAGTTGTCGAGATATTCTTGTGGATTATCACTGCCCTCCCAACTGGGGCAAATAGATTTGAAATTGCACCAAGAACACTTACCTGTACTTGCCTTTGTAGGGAAGTCTCCAGTGAAATAAGCAGTCAATAGTGCATTCTTCATTCTATCAATCTTCTTCGAGTATGTTGTCCAAGTCCTACCTGTACAAGCCTCGTATACGATTTTGTTAACGGCTCTCTGTTCTTTGCCGTATTTGTTCATGGGTTCTACTTCTTTCTCTCCACCTGAAGGATATACCCACCCCCAGTGGGTGACATCTTGGAACGGGTGATTAGCCCAATCTAGTAGCCTCTTGTAAAACGCCATCTCTGTTCTCATGGATTGCATCTTGAAGGATGAGTCTTCCCACACATCATTCTTGTTTTTGGTCTGAACCCACTTACCTGTCTTCAATTCCATTACAGCGTATGTACCATCTTCTGTCGCATAACCTCGGTCAATACTCCCAGCAAAATGGATAGGAACTGTGTGGACTTCGCCGTTGAACTCAAACTCTTCTTCGACAAAGGCATGAACTTCTAACTCGTTGATTACGGGCATGTAGGCTTCTTTACCTCCACTCTGTAGTCTCTGTAAATCCCATCTGATTCTTTGTTCTATAGAGCCTTCTTCTCCGAGTTGATAGTCCTGTTCAGGAATAACACTCAGGGCAAGTTGCATTGCTTCATTCCATTTGTCTCTCTGAACCAATGTATACAGTTCATCAAGAACCGTTGGAACATTATCATAGTACTTCTCAATAGCATCGTGGACATTAGTACCCTTCACCATAGCATCAGTGGATGGCTCAGGTAAACGGTGTATTCTTTTGTACTCATACTGCTTAGGGCAGAAGTCAAAATCACTTGTCAAACTGGTCTTAGTCATTCGCAGATGCTTCTCACTACCGGGTGTCCAGTTGTATTCAGACTTGGCGTATGCACTCCAGTCTCTGTCACTCATTCTAATTCCTCCATCAAATCAATGACTGCTTCTATATCAGGGTCAAGTTCAGCACCACTGTCTCTCAGTCCCCTCAATACATTTAACATAAATTTCAGTACTTTCATTTGTATGCCTCCAGTGTCCTTTGTTGCATGATTGTGTATTCGAATAGTTTACTTTGTCGAGTCTCTTTTTCGTCTACCCTACCACAGGTCGGGCAGGGGATTCTTCTGTTAACATTAGGCTTTATAGGAGTTTCTCTAATCTTCTTCCAAAACTTCCACTTACTCATTCGCCTCCCTCCTCTTCGATGATGCGTTGAAGGTAGACTGTAGCATCCATCAGTTCTTCATGCAAGTGTACTAACCAATCAAGGAACTTGAGGTCGTCTCTTTCCATCGTTACCCCATACTTGTTCTTACCTAGTTCGGCTCTTTTCTGTATCTTCTCACAAACTGTATCTTCTATGCTACTCATGTTATCACCAATATTGTTTAGGCATCGCTGCCCCACTCGCTCTCTCCAAGTCCCAATCAAGTGCCTTGAAGATAGGCTTGAGTTTTCTCTTAATCAGTCGGTCAACCATTATATCATGGTCGAGACTAAAGCCATCTAAATCGCTATCATTTTCGAAAGCCACTACATCTACCTTGACTTCTACCTGTTCTTTGGTATCGAGGTTCTTGGCTATGATATAATTAGGCTTACCTTCAGGGAACTGATTGACATACACCCAGTTGACTGAATCTCCATCACCTAGGGCTTTGCGACCTACAATGTGCTGATTGTAATATCTCGCTGCTTTGACAGCCCCTCCGATGGAGTGAGCATACTTGTCAAGTGACTTTTGTAATCTCGTTGTAGTGGCGATTTCTTTCAGTTCTACATCGCCACGCTGTATCTTCTTAGCCAGTGGTCTAACCATACCGATGACTTCTTCTTCATCAGCACCCGAACAAATGGCTGTCAGTACATCGTTTTCGAGGTTCTTGGATATAGGGGCAAGTGTACTTATCTTACCCCATCTAGCACTCTTTGTCTTCCCTTCATCTTCAGGAGGGTAAGAGCAGATTCCATAGTAGAGATTCTTACCTCCTACAATCCAGTAGGGCATGTAAGCCTCGAATTCTACTATCAGATGACTCGCTTGATGTTCTCTCTGTATAGTCTCAGTGAGATGCTTGGCGAGGTCATGCGCCTCATCGAATGGGACTTGTACGAAGGCAGAGTCAGTGTGCCCGTACAGTGCTTTGTAACCTGCGTTCTCTGACTCTTCCATCAGACCTTTGATTGCTTGTCTACCACATGCTGTGATAGCAGAGGCTATGTCGAAATCACACCAGCCCCAGTAAGGGCTCGCTGTCGCACCGTATAGGCTCGCCATCACACGCTTTACTGCTAGTTGCAATGTGTTCCATCCGTTTCTCTCAGATTCGGTAGGGGCTTCCTTCATGTTTTTCTTGTACTGGTCTCTAACCTCAAACAGTTCAGTTACCATGCTTGGAAGGAGAGCATCAACATCTTGCCTCCAGCAAGTGCCGTCAGGTAATTCTCTGACATTTGCCTCACCTGACATGCTTTTTGGGACTTGAGATTCCCATGATAGATTGTGACTTAGAATAAGTGAAGGGTACAGACCTTTGTAATCCACACAGGCTACTCCCTCGTATCTGCCCGGCTTGGGCGGTGGAATGAAAGCACCCTCGTAGTCCTCTTTTTCCTGACCCGAATGTGTCGGTGCTTTCCAATCTGTTCTTCTCTGTAGTAGACCTCTTGCGAATCTAGTGACATTGTGACAAGATGGGAAACTCACCCCTGTGAATTCCTGTAATGACAGGAAGAAATTGAGTACATGGTTGTCCTCATCTATGTGTTTCAGTAGGAATGTATCTACCATACAGTAGTCAACATAGTCATCGAATCTCTCTGTCCATCCTGTGTGAACATCCATATCCAACTTACCACCGTAACCACATACTCTTGCGATTGTATCTAGTTTGAGATTCTTTAGTTGAGGCTTACCGCTGTCTTTCCATACTCTCTCGAATCCACTACCACTTCTCATCGGAGAGGCAGTGTCGAAGCAGAGCCTACCGTAGATTGGTTGGTCTACATAGTCGTAACCATTCCTGCCCGGTAGCACTCTACCTAGAGGACTGAGTCGTTTGTACTCAGACATTCTCTCTACCAAGTGAGGTAGGTCAGCCCACATCATAGCGTGAGCCACGAAGATGTCAGGATTACATTCATCCATGTAGTGAAGGAAGGCATCGTGCATCTCTTGTTCTGAGCCGTACAGATGTCTCTCGTAGGTCAAAGGGATTTGCTCTCCCTTGTATTCGTATTCGGTGGCTCTCTGCTCAATGTGATAGTCACCGTGGAATAGTCCATTCGGATTGTCCTTCTTCCAGCAGAAGGCAACCAGTCTGTTGTTGTAATTGTCAATGACAGCCATGACTGTCGTTTGCTTGGTCTTGGTACACCATTCAAGGTCAAAGTGCCAAACTCTAGGCTTCCAGTTAGGCATCTTCTCTACTTTGTCGATTAGATACCTGTCTTCCAAACTGAGGTCAGCCTCCCATGTCTTACCAAACATACGAGCCATATCCTTGACCTCTCTTTGTCTGAATGCGTATACTTTAACCAGTTCTTCGCCCGTTCTCAGGGCTTCTGCTCTGTCATCCCAGTCTACCCTTGAACCGGGGAATTGGTCGATAATGTTGTCAACGAATCTAGGGCTCGTGCTTGACTTAATCCAAAAGTATGGTCTGAAGTCAGTTACTGTTTCTTCGATGAGATTCCCTTCGCTGTCTCTCCATCTCTTGTAGATGTAATCAGAGCCAGTGTAGTCAGGATTGTACGCTTCAATAATCATATCTATTCCTCTTTTAGGTAGGACTCTACTTTTCTGTAACGCTTAGTTGCATGATTGTATACTATACCTTCATAAGATTCAAGACATGTCGCACAGGTCAATTCACCCTTGTGTCGGAACAGCATTTCCTCATCATCATAACCGCAACCGTATGCACACTTAGGTAAACTGTCATCAGGACCGAATAAAGAATCAAGTAACGACTTAATAACCATGCTTACTCATCCCCTTACCGAACTTTTCCATACACTCTTCGCTACAAAAGAATACCTTATCCTCAAAATTGTGATGTGAAATGCCTACTATTTTCCAGCATTGTTTACATCTCATTCTGTGCTTCATTCTTTTCATGACTATTCCTCTTCAAGCAATGTGTACTCTACGAAAGCACCGCAGTTAGAGCAATGTAGTTGAGCAACGATGCCCGCCCGGTCATAACCTAAGTCCTCTGCATCAAAGTCACTCCCCCATATCAGTCTGCCTCCACAGAACCAACATACATCTCTTCTATCCTTGTCAATATATTCTATGTTCATATTCAGTCCTCCTCATATTCTTGGTCTATAACGACCATCAAGAAATTGGTAGATGGTTGCTCTAGGATAATCACAGTCTCGTCTCCCGTATGTAGGTCGAATGACCCACTCGGTAGATTAGTTAGTAACTCAGGCAACCACTTGTCAAACGCTGACCTCACTGGTAAAGTAGTAGCCTCTATGTTAGTCAGAGGGGCTTTGACGAACATCTTACCTGTCGCCTTCTTACCGCCTCTGATAATCAGCATCTCACCCTCTACATCGAACTCGGTCTTACAAGCGAACTTGTCACCTAGTACCTTCTTGAATCCTGTGGCAGGTTTCAGCGAGTCTGCTGTAACTCTAGCGTGGTGTGTCAGTGGTATGTTGAACCACTTACGCCACATACTGTTTCTTGAGTCTTCGATTGTCTTAGACATCAAGCCGACCTTATCTTGCGACCCGATGTGGGATGTGGTAGGTATCTGTAGTGTAGTGTTACCACTAGCGATATGCAATGTACCTGTCTTCCCATTTTGAGTGAAAGATAACTCAGGCGTTTTGCTGGTACTTAGAAAGGCTTTGACTTTCGGTATATCCGATATGTACAGGTTGCCAGTGTTGCTACTGACGCACTGCACTTGTCTTGAGATGAAGTGTGTACTCTTCCCCACCGCTGCATAGATGTTGTCACTGCTTACTGTGATTGCTATATCAGCCAGTTCCTTACCGAATGAATTCAAAAATGAATTCAAACTATCTCTTGTGATTGTAAATGATACCATACTAAGACCTCCAAACTACAGGCGGGGGGATTGAGTTCATGCAAAATAGAAAGAAAAGCACTATGCTCATTGGATGATGTTTCTCAATATTACCGAGCGAACCCCCATGTGTAGTTAATCAGATAACACCATCCCTTAGTTCAGGTAGCCCATACCATTGTGCATCTTCACCTTCTTTGGTGACGAAGTATAACCTCTCTTGATTGAGTAGGTTAGGGTTGGTCTTACTCTTGTAGAATTTTGCTGTGTATCTTGTCTCTCCGGTCAAGCCACCGTCATTGTTACGGACAGGCTTACCCTTGACCCAAACGATTTGGAATAGGTCTTTGTTAGCACTCTTTTCCCATACGAACTTGAATCCATCATGACTCAACAATCCGTCATCAGGCTTCAAGTGAGTCTCCCAGTAAACATCAACGCCAAGTCTGTTCAACTTTTGACACTGTGCTGTGAGTTGCTTGAATCTCGTGGAACGAATACTCCAGTTCCATCCAATCTCAGAATTCAGTTTAGCATGACTTGCTTCGACAGCATCTGTCGCCTTCATGTCAAGGTCGTATATCTTCATACAATTGACACACATCTCATCGAACTGGTCTACACCAGTGACGATGAATGACTTCAGTAGTTGCCCTTCGAATCCGGGCTCTGTCTGTCTCTCTGCATACTCGACTGCGAACTTAGCAATCTCCATTGTCCTGATATAACTCAGTAAGTAATTGTAAGCCGTTGTGTCTTCTTGTTGCATGACCCAAGGGGAGAAGATACGAATGTTAGTATTCCCGTTGTAGTGGGCATTCTTACAAGATAGTCCTCCGTTATCATTGTCAAGTACAATAGCCAAGCCATCAGGATGCTTGTGAAAGTGTGCATCCATAGCCAGCCCTGTCTTACCTGTACCCTCGTGTCCTACGAAAGCGCAGAAAACAGAACTCGGTTCTATCTCAGGTGGCTTTTCTTGTGCTCTCATTTCCTCGGCAATTCCGGGGAACTTGCTGATAAAGTCCGAAGATGTCAGTGTCACTGGTTCAGGGACTTTGGCATCAGTTTGCACTGGTGCTGGTGTCACTGGTGCTGGTGTAGCCTTCTCTATTGGCTCACCGACCTTCTTTGGTAGTTCAGCAACCCTCACTGGGTTGTTGTTACTTGCTGTGTTTCCTTCTGCTAATGCTTCCCAACTCATTTTCATTCACCTCTAAATTGTTCCAAACTTGTGTCTCCAACACCGCCCGCTGGGCGAGCAGTTCTTGGTGGAATGTAGATACCGAGAGCAGACATAGATGGTTGCATCTCGTTTTGATATGGTCTTAGTTTCAGTCTACCGACTACTATGACACTGGTCTTCTCATTGTAATGCCTGACATTACCGTTGACATCTGTGTATTGGAATACATTGTCTCTGTCATGCATTGAACCTGAGACCCATACTGTTACTGGCTCTACGCCAGTACCGTAAATCTGTAGTCTGTAAGAGCGACCTGTAGGGTCGTACTCACTGTCCATTGGGTCTCTGTTCAGATATGTGATGAGACCTCTAGTGATAACAATAGGATTGAGTGTCATACCATTGCTGGTAGTAATCTTTCTCTCAGGGTGAGCCTCAAGCAGTTCACCTAGAGGGACATATTCATTGTGCATCTTTTGATTAACCAGTAATCTTTCAGCACTGAATGCTTGTCTTAGATTCTCAGCCAGCCAACTGTCAGTGTACTCGACAGTCTCATGGAAGTTGTTGTTGGTGTATAGTGTGTCCATACCTTCTTTGGTAGGTTCAATGACTTGAATACGACTTGCTGTCCATTGTGTGTAGTTTGCTTCCATAGCCTTACCTTGTAAGTTGACACGCCACATCTTGATGTCGCTTCCACCTTCTCTTGAACCCAAGAAGTATGCTGCTTTGCTGAGGCTCTTTGGTGCTACAGGGCTAACCTTGCCATCACGAGTGTTCAACAAACATAGAATCATATCGTTGTGCTCAAATCCATACCAAGGTAAGTCGCTTCCGCTGACTCTGTCTTCTGTGACTTTACCGTTGATGTGCCATCTACCTTCTTTGGCAGTCAGTATACCAATGAGGTTCTCATTGATTGCTCTGTCTCTGTTGTTTCTGAACAAGTTCATTGCCTTGTCATACATACCCTTTCTGTTGTCTCTTGGCTCGTCTTCGACACCGACAAACATACCGACATATGCTACAGTCTCTCTTTGTTTGCCAGCACTTGCATTTCTTGTCTCGATGACGAATTGTTCCGACCATTGGCTCAAGTAGAACGGGTCTTCAGTGAGTGGGTTTTCTATCTCGTACTCTTCTTTCAACCACGCACCGAACTTGTTCGCTGCCTCCCCGACACTGATGCCGAATTTTTCAGCATAGCCTTCGAGTCTTTCCATTACATCTGCTGGGTAACCTGTTGTTTCGCTCATTTTTATCTCTCCATATTTTTTCTTAGTTTTGCTACAAAGTACTCAACATACGATAAGTCATCGTCAGGCCATTGTGTAGACAAGACGGCAAACTCGCCGTATGTGAGCATGAAATTGTGCCAGTCTGCCTCATTCTCCATGAGGGGCTTGGCTCTCCATCGGAGTCCTTTGATGACTCCAAAGCCGGAGATACCTGATTCAAGTGCTTGAACCAAGTAGGCTGTTAATTTAGGGTAGTCACTACCCATTAGATTGAGAGCAGCCTTGCTGAGGTAGTTACCGTCTCTGCGGATTCTCTCAGACAAAGCGTCAGGCTCTCTGACTAGGCTCTCAAGTGTGTCAATAGACTTTCTCAGAGAGCCCCCTGTAGATTTGATTAGGTGAGGTAGGTGTTCTTTCCATTCTTGTGGAAGTCCTTCTTCATCTATGATGTATTCCAATCGACCTGTGTTCTCATCGTCAATTGGCTTGAAGTGGAATGTGATACATCTGTCTCTGATAGCAGAGTGTATAGGTGAGATGTCGTTGGCTGTCAGGATAAATACAGTAGTCTTGTGACTCTCCTCCATGATTTGTCTGAGTGCTTTCTGTGCTGGAGATGTGTAACTCTCGAACTCATCTAGGAACTCAATCTTCCTCGATACTCCTAGTCCCTTTTGCTTGCTCACTCTCTTGAGGTCTCTTACTGAATCAATGCCTCTGTCGTCACTAGCATTAGTGACTCTGAAGTTCATAGGGTCGAAGAACTCACCGAGCATATCCTTTGCTAAGGCGTATGCTGCACTGGTCTTACCGATGCCCGGTTTACCGACAATTAGAATGTTAGGAGGGCAGGTGTCGATGGTCCAAGTCTTAGCAGACTTTACGAACTCATCACAACCTGTCAAATCATCCAAAGTGGATGGTCTGTATTTCTCTCTAAAATTCATTTTTGGCTCACCACATTTACTTTATTGTTTCTTTATAACCAGTTTCTCTCAGTTGCTCATTTCTATCAGGTCAGTTAATTGAGTTACATCACTGTAGCCCAAGTCGTCATCAAGGTATTTCAGTTCCACTTTCTCAAGAGAAAGGTCACTGAGAGAAAACTCTGCGAGTTCAACTACCACCACCATAGCATACTCATCGACAGGTAACCAGTCCTGTCCTGCGAGTACACCTTGTAATGCCAACCTCTGACGCATGTGCTGAGCGACTTCTACAGTTAACTGTATCTGTCCTACTTCATAGGTTTCGAACCCATCCATAGCAGACACTCTAATGTGTGTCTCGAACTCACGGTCACGCTTGACAGCAGTGACAAGTAGATTGATGTGAAAGGCATCCTTGAGGATAGCCCACCCACCGTTGCTACCCAATTTGATAGCACCAGTGCTTACGAATCTGAGCCTTTGGTTGTCTTCCAAAGTCCCAAGCAAATGGCTGAAATCCGTAGAGGCAGGTATGAATTTACCTGACTTGGTAGGCACAGCCAGTCTCAGTTTGGCAAGTTTATCTTGCCTGTCCTTGTAGTTCTCTTTGTATACATTCCAATCGTCATCGACTGCATATACATCAGTAACATACTTGACTTGGTTACCGTCAACTTCTACCTCAAAGATAGCCTCACTATCTGTGTAGATGGGCTCATGTGACTTGCCCATCATTTGCTTGTGACGGTTGTAAAACACACCCTTGAATGTCCCTACTGGGAATTCAGTGATGTGTAGGAATCTCCTGTCTCCTTCAATGACATCTGCATAGACATCATCAGGAGTTGTTAACTTGTCCCATGCTCTATAGACCGAGCCAAGGAAAGCCTGTCCCGGTTGCATAGTGCGAACTTCCATGTCCTCTTTCTCAGAGTACAGCCTCTGTATAATCTCAGAGGGAGTCATGGTCTGTAACATGATATTGATTGATTGGAGGCTCTGAGCCCCCTTCTCTGTAGTGTACGACACTATCTGTAGAAAACGATTGACTGGCATAGGAGGTCGCTCGTCTGTAGCCCTGCCCCAAAAGAGTAGGGCTTCTCTCTCATTCATTTTGCTGGCAACTTGAAGAAAGCCTTCGTCTCTTATCCTAGCCATGAGATTGAACGCTTGCTTGACTGTCAGTCCCTGACCTCCATATTCAGGAGACTCAAGAGCCAACAGAGGTACTATCGGTTTGCCTGCCAATGACTCATCCCACACTAGCGGGGAGATGGATAGTTTACGACAGACATCGTCTCTTATCTCTCTGATTGAAATGAACTGCCTTGGGTATCTCGAATACTCAGGATAGTACATGTCAATCAACTGAGAACTATCATCAATTGAGTTGTTGACTGCTTGCCTGATTAGGTCTAGCATCTTTCTGAAATGCTTAGACTTCTCTTCAGCGTCTGTCATGTACTTACTGTACAGAGTTCTCAGACTCTCTGAGATAGTAGCAGCCTCTGCTAGTAGCATCACTCTTCCTCTCCTATGTAGAAATACTTGGTGTTTTCACAAGGATATATCTTACCCTTAATGATTTCATGGTCTCTGAAAACACGAGAATCCCAGCCTAGTTTTCTAGCCCACTTTCTTTTTATTCTCAGTTGCTTCCTATTGCCGTATTGATTGCCTTCTCTGTAGCAGTTTTTGAGTAAAACCGAGTAAGCCTCAGTTATTCTAATTGAGATTTTTCTCGGTCTGTACATTTCATCTTTGTCCAGTGAGTCGAAAGCCAACTTGTGTGCTTCCTCTAACAGAGCATAATCAAGTTTCTTGCGTGTCATCTGTTTCCCTCAGTTCTTTGAGGGAGTGTTGGATTGCCTTTGCTAGTGAACTCGCATCTTCAAGACTCAGGCGCACTCCCTCTTTTGTATAGCCCTCTCCTTGTGGATGCTCAATTGTTCTTCTAACTCTAATGTCTATTTTAGGCTCAGAGTCACCTTTAGGGTCAGCCACACTCATGATGACTTCTGCCTTACCTTTCCACCTGAAAGTAGTAGCAGGAACTCTCCACTTGATTATCTGACTGAATCCTCTCATGTCACTCATCTACCTTTACGAATCTGAATTGTTTTACTGACTTACCTTTGTACTCAGGCGTGACCGAGACAATACGCTTTTCTCTTGTACTCATAATAGCAAAGCCCTGTTTGCTTCCCCAAGAGATTGTGTCCATGATACATTGATAATCGTGTTTAGGTGCATCAGAATATACAGTTACATGGTATGTTTCTTTCTCACCCTTGATGAGGTTAGCCTGAGCCTTACCGTTAGCGAACTCGGCAGTTATCATGCGTTTCTCTCCCAAGCACTCATGGTCGCAGGGGCTGCCGTCATTTCTTCTAAGCAACTCCTACATATGTTACCATCCATGTCACCATCCCAGTCACCTACACAGATGGGGCAGCAACCACATTGCCTACCTTGCTCATAGTCGTACCATTCGTCACATTTGTCACAGAACGCTATATCAGCACCTTGCTTCACTGCATTCATCAATTCTTCATATCTGTTTTCCCAAAATTCTTTCTTCATACTTTCACCTCTACTAAATAGTACTCTTTGAAATAATCAACAAATTCTTTCGGATGGTCGTGCCCAAAATACGCTGACAAGCAGTGTAACAATTTCACTATGTCTTTGTATTCCTTTGTTGACATCATGTCATCAGCAATTTCTTGTTCTAAACCTTCTTCACTTACACCTGTAAGTCCTCGTTTGTACCAGCCAACTGCTCTACCCCATAGATAGTCAGCCGCTTGCTTAGACACTCCTGTAAAGCCAAAGAGATAAGCGGCAAAGTCCTTTATCTCATTACTCCAAATTACATCTTTCCTATTCATTCTTTCACCTTCTCCTTTTTCTTTGTTTCATCCGACCAGTAACCTAGTACGGTTCGATTGTAAATCCTACCACATTCAGTGCATAGGAATATATCTTCCTCTCCGTGTTCGGTTGGCATGTACATATTGAAAGTGGTTGAACCACATACGCAGACTGTTTTTTCTTTCATTCATTCACCTCTCTTTTACTTACTATCAAAATCTCATTTGATTCTTTACTACTATTCATCCCATACTTCCATTCAAGCGGGATGATTTCAAAGTCACTATACCACTTCTCAATATCCTCGTTATTGTTGTAAGACATGACTATCTTCCAACCCAGTGCATCTAATCCTTTGACGACCTCGACTAACTTTTCATGGTCGAAGTTTCTGTGCATGTCTCCTTTGTTACCGTACAAGTTGTTCTTAATCATGTAAGGTGGGTCAAGGTAAATCACTTTGCCTGATGGATTCTGCCCCATCAAACCTTTGAGGAAAACGAATGCGTCACTGTGATGCACCTCTACATTTGGTGCTGAGAATTCTCTCAATCTGTCAATAGACGCTTGATTAAATCTTGGATGTTCAGGTGACATACCACCTGAATTTGTTGAGCCTGAAAATGATGCCCTGTTCAGGACATAAAAGGAACATGCTATGTTGACTGGTATTTCCATGTGAGGTAACAGATGCTGTAAAGAAACAAAGTCACACTTTGGTAGAGGGTGAAATTTCTGTACCTCGTCTGCTACAAGGTCAGGGTCTCTGAGTACCTGTTGCCAAAACATTGCGACTGGTTTGTACAAGTCACAACCGATGACCTTACCTTTCTCGGAGAAGGCAAACTCGATTGAGCCTCCCCCAAAGAAGGGAGAGTACAATGTGTCTGCGCCCTCAAGGTAAGGTAGGATGTGCTTGACTGCCCTACTCTTACCACCGACATATCTTAGAATGCTCTTCACTCATTCACCTCTAAGAAATCTCTCTCACTTCTTTTACCACAGTGAGGGCATTGGTAAGTCACTAAAAGCATCCTGCCACTAAACCCAAATGTAGTGTGATTATCATGCCACATATCACCATTTATCCAATCATCATCTATCTTCTCACAACACTTCATGCCGTCACCTCCACGCCTCGTTCAGCAATCCAATCTTCCATTTCATCCATTGTCACCTTGACCCTACACATTGATGTCCGACTCCTACAAGTAGCGCAGTCAATGTCCAGCAACCAATCAACTTGGCTTGAATAGGAAATTGCACGACTGTTTTTCTTTGGTATGCACTTCACTCCGTCACCTCCACTTGTTCTTTGATTCTTTCCCAAGCGTCCACGAGGTCACCAATGTTGCCACCTTCCTTTTCTTCAAACCGCTTGATGATATTTCTAATTCGCTTTATTCTGTATTCATGATTCACGCCGTCACCTCCCACAGGGTTTCATACTCCGAACTAATCAAATCCCCGTTGGAACAGAAAGTGTCAACCACTCTCTCAATCCATTGGACTCCTTCTTCGCCAATGTGCTGTTTCCACTTGCGCCAATCCTTACCCTCATAATACAGAATGTCGTGTGAGTCTCCATCCTCACCATAATGGATTCTGTATTCTACAATATCCTTCACGCCGTCACCTCCACGCATTCACACTCTAAACCATAGCCTACTATTGTAGTAAGAGGATAGTAAGTAATAGGGCAACCAGTACAACCTTTGCATTTCAGCAATTGCTCTTTTGCATGGTGTTCCCAATACTCGTCATCAAAGCATTCACTCACGCCGTCACCTCCCACCAAGTAGGGACATCTGTTTTTCTGTATCTGATGTTGTCCTTGCTCTTGTAGTATCTACGATAAGCAAATACTGCATCGTCATCCTTGTACTCGTCAGGCATAGCCTGAGCGAAAGGTGTGTAGTCACCTTCAGGAATGAACATGTCCATGTAGTCAATCATGTGCATGATTGGTTTACGACATGCGTGTTCTTTGAGATAACGATACTCAAACTCTTTGCACATAGCAAGGGCATGAGTAGCAAGCCACATGAAGTTCATTCTAGTTTCACCAGCCCACAGTGTACAAGGATGATTCTTGTGAGTGACACGCCAAGGGTTACCACTCTTAGTCAGGATGCCGAACTGTCGGCAGTCTTCTTCACTCATGCCATGTCTACCCAGTGCTGCTCGCATCATTTGTCCTGACTCAATAATCATCTTGCTGATTCTTTGGTCGTCAATGTACTTCGCTGCCTTGACAGGGTCTTTGTCTAATACAAATATGTTCATGCTTCCACCTTCTGACATCTTTCCCACAGGTATTCCATAGCCCAATCAATATCTTCTGCTGTACAAATGATAGGTCTACCGAAAGTGTCCATACCGTCATTGTATGTTTTGAACCAATCTCTTTCGCTTCCCTCAATACATGTGTATTGCATGATGCAAATGTTCAGTGCCTGTATCTTACCTTTTGATTTTGGAAATCTCTTCATATCTATTCCTCTCATTTTTTGTTCGCATCACGGACTACATGGGTAATCTTACCAGCAATCATTTGCTGGACAGTCCATTGTCCCAATTGCATGTCAGACCAATCTTTACGGTAATGCTTGTCGTTGCAATCCATACACCATTCATCGTCTTCCTTAGCCAGTAATTCGTGATTGTAATTCTGAGCCCCACAGTTCTCACAGTGAGTCCATTTGTCATTGTCGTCTACTATGAGACATCTTACGATGACTCCCTCAATCGGTATCATTTCTACCTTCATTCTTCTTCCCTCTCGCTTTGTCCTGAGAAATGCTTTGCATGAAATTCCGCCAAGAATTCATCTTCCTTCACCCTTTTTAGTCGCTTCTTCAGTTTATTAATCAGTTCTTCAAGGTCTACAGAGTTCATCTCCTCCAATTTATCTTCTAGTATCATTCTTCTTCATCTCCTTCTGTTTTCAATACAACGCTACCTCTTACATGAGGAGGTAGCAAGTCTCCGTACCTAGGACAAAATGTCCCAAGTACCATGAGTAAACTATTCAGGTCAAAGTTACCAGTCGCCTCGCTGTCAATTCTTTCTATGATTTCAGGTCTCGAAAGTGCTGTGTATGTTACACCATTGGGTGTCTTGTAAGTGAGCATAGCATCATCGCCAGCCAACAGACCGTAGTCGTATGGCTCAAGTGGTATTCTCAGTTCACACACAGGGCAGTCGATTGCGACAGACCACTGCTCAACCAGTTCAACTTCACCATGGGGTAGTTTCATTTCTGACTGTCCGTCATGAACCCACTTACCATCTTCCAGTGGGAAGGCTGACAGTGGTGTACCACATTGGCATTTCCAGTTCTGTGCCATCTCTTGTCTGAGAGCCATCTCTTGCATGTGTGCCTCTTGAGGAGACAAGTGCTGGACATCTTTCAGTTGTACATTACTTTCATCGACAGACCAACCTATGCTTTCAGCCAGCAGTTTCATTCTGATTCTTGCTTGAGCCGATGTAGGGTTGTTCTCTTGAGATACAAGTTGAATCTCTCTGTCTCCACTACGGACATAGGATAGTCCCAGCCCTGCTGGTTGCCATAGTCCTCCGTCTATCACTCTTTCAAGTATGGTCTGTAGTTCTTCTTCCGGTGTTTGTGTCATTCGTCTCCCTCATTCATATTCTCTAAGCACCCACAGTCGTTGTCGATGTTACAAGTGTAATCTGCTTCACCTACATGACCTAAGCAGTTTTCGTAGGAAATCTCTAGGTAAGAATGACAAGTGTTGAAGTTTCTACCTTTAGGTGCAAATATCTCCCACTTTGCATCATCCTCGTCATACCTTTCTCTCATGTAGTGTGCGTGACTATCCCATAGTGGGACAATCTCGTATACTCCGTGGTCTGTTTCTATGTAGTGTGTTTTCATTTTATCTCCTCAGTATAGTATCTCACTGAACATCTTGACCTTCTCAAGTTGTTCCTCAACAGGTGTACCGTTGATTGACTTGTTTGCGATGTCACCAAAGATTTTGTGAACCTTGCTCAGTCTGTCAGTGAGTGTGCTGAAGTTAAGTTTACTTCCTTCTAGTTTGGTTGCCCCATCAGTCCACACAGGTTTGTGGGTGATAGCACCAGTCATGATATTGTATACATGGTAAAGAGAACCAGTGTCTTGTTCATCGACTGCAACCCAAGGCTCGCTTGGGTTAGTCCATCCTTGTCCCATCAGTCTCCACATGTGTCCTCTAGTGACAGCAGATACATTGCCAGTGTCATCTCTTTTGATGACAGGCTTGGTGATTAGTCCTTTCTTCTCACAGATAGTCATGAGTTTCTCAAAGGTATCTCTGTTAATTTCGACATCACGCATTGATTCAGTGACAACAATTTCTTGTGCTGCGGTCTCAATGACATCCATAATTCTACCAGCCAACTTCTCAAAGTCATAGTTACCCAGTGTGTTGACTGTGTGCTTGAGGTTGATTAGAGTAGCAGAGTCTCCCATGAACATACCGTTAGAACATGTAAGTCTCATCGCTACCGCTTGTACTTTGAATGATGATGAACCGTCAAGGCTGTTGTACACAGCGATACCGATTCTGTAGTCACCAGTGTTAACAAGACCCGACCACCTATTGCCGAATCCCTTGGTTGCTTTGTCCCAATCTACACTGCTTGTAACATCACAGAACAGAGCAGACCTCTTACCTTCATCCCAAGCAATCACTTGACAAGGCCAGCCTCTTTCAGCAGACATGTCCATGATTGGTTGGTAGCCATCTCTGTATGGCATTGGGTAATATGAGCCACTGAATGTACCAAGGTAAGCACCTGCTGGTCTTGATTCATTAGCGTAAGTTGGATTGAAGATGTGGTAGGCAACAGGTTTACCAGCATTGTCATTGACTCTTGCTACGGTTGTACCTGATTGTCCTTCTTCGTGCATTACAAATGCTGGCTTCCTAGATGGTGTGAAGTCCCAGTTGATGCTCTCAACTTTCTTTCTACCGCCTGAGAAAAGCATTGCATCGAATGCCTCATTAGCAATCACAAATTCTTCTGTACCATCATTGTTAGCAATGGTGATGAGAGGTTGATTGTTGACTGGGGCTGATGCGCCCCACATCACTGACTCCTCTGCTGTGTCTTGTGTTAGTCCTGCTGGGATTGGTTCGTTGTATTCCAGTGCTGAAACGATGCTCATGTGCTCATCTGTTACATGCAATGGTGCTTGGTCGATACCAATATGCTGATACAAGTTCTTGCCTTTTTCTGTTTCGTCTGTTCTTACCAGCACTGCCACTCTACCACCGCTGATTCTTTCGAATCTTGCTACCATTGTTCTTGGTACTCTTACGGCGTTGATTCCCACAATAGAAGGGTACTCCACTTCTACTGTGTTCGGTGTGCTTTGCGTTACTTTTCCTATCAATACTATGTCTTCCATATTATCTCCTCGTTTTCATTTCTTATTTGTTTTTGTGGTTTTTTCCAAAGTCCCAGCCATTTCCTTTATTGTTTCTTTATAACCAGTTTGGCTTGGTAAGCGGAAAGTGATATTACACATCACGCCTTGCGATGTGCATGAACAGCCCATTTGAGAGAGCATGGTTATTGCTCAAGGCTGTCTTCCAACCCTCCGAAGGTGTTCGGATAGGGCAGGGGATGAATCAGATGGTGTTCGGTCAAGAAGGTAATCCTGATGTTACTAAGGTAGGTCACGGTAATACATTGAGTGACATGTACCTTGCGAGCCAGTTGGCTCGTTTGATGCCGGACATCTTTGTTGAACAGACACCAATAGCGCAGACTTATGAATTGCCACCGGAGGCTCAACAATTTATGTCAGGTCGTGGTACGCCTATTTTATCTCAACAGATAAGAGGCAGACCATTTGCCGAATCAGGTAATCCAAAGGCTGACTCAGACAGAGGTAGAACACTCGCTACATCCATACACCATGCCATACCCCTAGCAGAGGCTACCGGCGTAGCAGATGCAAAGCCTCCTAACTGGATGGCAGTAGACCGACCCACGGCATTGACTGCGAGTCAGGTTACTGGTAGACCCATAGAAGGACACGCTTTATTCAATGACCCTATGTTCTATGGTGCTGCTCACCCAAAAGACCCAGTCGCTCAGATGGCTTCTAGGTTGGCTAGAAAAGACCCTCGCAGGTATGGGATTGACTATGAATTAACTGACGCTCAGTTACAGCCATTCGCTAGACAAATAGATGCACAGTCATTTGAAGACTTCGTTGACCCAGTGTTCGATTCTGAAGTACCAATGACTGCACAACAAGAACTAGATTTGTCTGACCGTGTCAGTAACCAGCAAACCGAACTCAATCGGATTCTTGGTCTTCTAGGTCTTGAGGCTTGAGTGGATTCTCTCTAGGGTAAGCCTCAGCAATCAGATGACTGATGCCCGGCTCGCCCTTGAACTTAGGGAATGTACCGCACCTCTCGAACTCGCCGTCATGTCTTGCTTTGGTATCAGCGTCAAGATTCCTGACGACTAATTCCCACATGTAGTCACTGATACGCTCTCTGAATGTCTCTTCGTCATCACCGTAGATTCTGATAATTTGGTCTACCATCTTGAGCATTCCTAAGAGATTGTCGTACCAGTATTCTTGGTTGTGGTCTTGAATATATTCTACTCCGATACCCATGTCAATTACCTACCTTCTTGAGAATCCAATAGTAAGCATCCCAGTAATCTTCCATGGTGTATGGTCTGTTTGTCTCGCATTCCCATTCATGGTTTGCTATCTCTAGTAAAGACGGGCATTCTCTATCCATCCCTTCACTCAATATGTGCCATACTAATTGCTTAGTGTGTTTCGTTATTCTCTTCATTTCAGTCACCCTTTATGTTAAACTTCTTTGCGACAAGATGAGCCAATTCCCACCACAGGGATTCTTCTAGTTCTTTACTGATGTCTCTCATATCCATGAAGTGTTCTCTGTCTTCTCTTCTGTGGGTATAACAGTCCATGATGTACATAATCATGTCCTTGTGTATCTCTTGTGTTCTACCATTCCAATTCTCTCTCATATCTTCCAACCTCTCTCTTGTTGTAGTCGCTTGACAAGTTGGGCGACCAATCCCTTTCGCTGTTCTACATCTCCGCCATCCAGCACTGCTTTGACTACTGCTCTCTTAGACTCAATGACTCTGTCAAAGTGTTCATCAATTGTCCCTTCGCATGACAGATAGACAGCGTGTACATGCTGGCTCTCTTGCCCAATACGATACACTCTGTCCTCTGCTTGTTCTTCGTCAGTAGGAGTCCATTCACGCTCTAGGAACAGAACTGTGTCTGCTCTAGTGAGTGTGATACCTTCCTTCGCTGCGACTGTGTTACAGATGAGTACACCGATGTTGCCTGCTTGGAAGTCATCGACTATCTCCTGTCTAGTGTGCGAAGGTGTGTCACCTGTGATGGTTTTGACATTGCTCATCTTCTCAGCCAAACGACTGAGAACATCTCAGTGATGCGTGAATACTACAATCGGCTTACCTGTTTGTTCACGGTACTGGTTAATCCAACCAACTGCGTAATTGACTTTGATGTGACCGCACATGTGACGCAAGTCGTTAATCATGTTCAGCATCGTACCTGCTGGTAGGGGTTGACCGTTGAGATAATAACTGTCAATCTTCTTGTCCCACTCATCTTGTGCTGAGTCGTAAGGGCTTCTAGTAGCCTTGTCCAGTACAATCGGTAAGAATGTTCTAGTCTTTGGTGGGAGTTCAGGTAGTACTTCGCTCTTGAGTCTCCTGATACACAGGTCTCTTGTTCTCTCATTCAGTTCTTTGGTATTGGATGCGCCATTGAAGTCCCATCCGATTCCGTTATGGAAAGGGTCACAGTACCTCTGCTTGAAATCCCATTCACTCCTGAACAGAGCAGGGTTGAGTAGGTTCAATGTGTTGAAGAACTCCTTCGGTCTACTTGCAATCGCTGTACCTGATAGTGCGATTACCTTCTCAATGTAACTACACACTTCTAGCGTAGCCACAGTCCTCTGAACAGGTTTGTTATTAGAGCCACTGTTCTTGATGTAGTGGCTCTCATCGAGTATGATTAGTTTCGGTGATATGTCGATGAGTGAGTCCTTGAACTTCTCAATCACATCGTAGTTGACAACTACGAAATCACACTTGGGTATGTATGTCATAGGATTGAAACCCTTTGACTTGATGTACTTCTTGGCATTGTTGCCAGTTCTGATTTGTTCTCCTGTACCTCCTAGAGATTCAGCGATGTCCTTGAAGTACTGAACCTTCAGTTCGTTGTCAGGTTGCACTACATGCACTGATTCAGTAGGTAACCACTTGTTCAGTTCCTTCTTCCAGTTGAACTTTACATTCGAAGGACAAAGAACAATCGCTGGTCTCGCTTCAGGGTGCAAGGCTGAGTAACCGATAGCACTGATTGTTTTACCAATGCCCATCTCGTCACCAATCAAACACCTACCGCCAGCCATCTCTGCGAAAGCCACCGCTACCTTTTGGAACGGGTAGAGGTCAAGACCTTCAGGGAATTTACCAGCCAGTCTGCTGTCAATGTCAAGTTGTGTTGCTTCGTCTAGTTGCTTAGCACCGCTTATCTTGACACGCTCAATGCTCTTGACTACTGCTTCCTTGATGTCCTCGTTGCTGATGATTGCTTCAGCCAGTGGTGGGTACAAGTCCTCTAGCAGTCCGTGTAGGGTGGTAGCCTGTGGCGTAGGTATAGACCAACTTTTCTCCGCATTGTGCCACCGGCTACCACTGATACTCTTCACTGCGAGTCTGACATCATCTCTCAAGTCAGGGTCGTTAATCCAAGGCCAGTTCAGATACATACGGGTGCGCTTCACTTTAGTCCAGCAGTCACTTCTGCTGGGTGCATCAGTGGAGTACACCTCTGCGTAGTCTCTGATTGCCGATGTATCATAGCGACCAATCGCATCGAGTGTGTCACACAGTTGTTTGATTACTGATTTGTTGTTCTCAACATTCCACATCTTTCTGTCTTTGTCCCAAGCGAACTTAGGAAATCTAAGATTGGCTTTGAGCATTTCATTTGTGTCAGGGTTGTAATTGTACTTGAGACCCAGCCTCTCGTCACCGTAGTCATTCTTGTAGACTACTGTGGTTACTATCTCCATATCTATTCACCTAGTACTGTTCTTGATAGCATCATCTCTAGTGCTGCGACTGTGTTGTTGAAGTAACTGTAGTCACTATCTTTCATTTCAAGAGCCATCATCAGAGAGTGGGCTAGATGTACTGCATCTTCGAGATGTTCTCTTATCTCATTTACTGTCTGTTCTGTTTCGCTCATTCATTCATCTCCTATTACTTCTATTATTAATCTAAATGATAGATATTTATTTATCCAATTTCTCAAATCTATCAATTCTTCATCCGAAAAATCTTCAAAGTTAATTTCATAGTATTCATTTTCCCAAATGGGTTCCATTTTTATCCCAATCATATCTTTTGGTAGTGTAGTCATCTTTGTTCACACTCTATTAAATCTGCTATCCATTCCATTTTCTCTTGCTCGCTCAAATCGGATAGGTCTAACCCACGAGACTCATCAATTTGGTGGTACATCTCTCTCTGTGCTTCGAATACCTTCATCACTATTTCTAGCCAATTTCTTTGTTTCACCTTCATTCTTATTCACCATTCCATTTCTTCACTATTTCTGCACAAGCCTCTTCCAGTTGTCCGATGAGGTAACTGATGTCTTCCTCACTTTCATTCCAGTAAGCAATATCGTAGAGTGTCGTATCTGTCTCCCACGGCAGGGCGCAGGATGAGTATGAGTCGTTCGTGAAAGTGAGTCTGATGTTCCTGTATTTTCTGTCAGGGTCAATAGGTAGCCAAAGGAGTGTGTTACCTTCGACTACTTCCCATACTATCTGTTCCTCAGTATAGCCATCCTCAAGCAGTTCATCTCTCTTGCCGTTTCGCTGAGTTTCGCTCAAGTCAAAGGCATACATTGCATCCAGTTGATACCCTTTCTGTGGCGGTATCATCTCCTTTGTCAATCCGAGTCTTTGTATTTCGTCTATGCTAATTAGTTGCCTCATTCTTTCGCCTCCAGTTCTTCCGGTGTAGTTCTTATCCAGTTCCAAAGTTCATCCCACTCTCCTTCGTAGATTGGTCTTTGATGTAACTTGATACCGTCATCACCGTGGAATACTAATAGTTGTCCATCTGTGAGTTCCATACGGATGCTTGCCGCCCCTCTTGCTAGTTGTCTCATTCTTTCGCCTCCAGTTCTTTGTGCTTCTGTTCAATCTCTGTCCTCAGTTCGTGGACTATCTGTGACAGCCAGCCGTGTGGCTCTTGGAAGTCATGATGTCTCATCTCTTCTAGGAGATGGCTTACCATTCCTTCTACTTCATCAGCCAACTTAGCCAGTTCCTCTATTTCCCGTAACTCTTGTTCCTTCTCATTCATTCTTCATCTCTCCCTAAAATACTAGCAACATCCACTTTGTATGTGCCATCGCTTTGGCTGGTTTTCTCCAGTGGAAGTGTAGGTTTGTCATCTGTTTCTGTGGTTTCTTGGTCGAGGGATTCGTCTCTGAATTCCTCGTAGTCATCTTCGTATACGACTTTGTCTAGGTTGTATATCCTGATGGTCGTCACGCCACAAAGTCTGCAAGTATCACTTGTTTTGATACAACCTGCCTCGTGCGATATGACTTCAGGGTTTGCCCATTCATGTTCGTTGTTTTCGCAAGTCTTGTGTTCGAAATTGTAACTCTCGAAATCCGATAGTAGTTCCATCTTCTCCTGTATCTTACGGAGTTCTTTTCTAAGTGTATTCTTTGTCGTTGTCATTTGTCTCCCTCATTATCTTTATTGTTTCTTTATAACCAGTTTGGATTTGTCAGTCATTCAATCAACTCCTTCATTCGCACTAATGCTCGTTGCTCAAAGTTCCATTCCTCTTCGGGAACATCACGGATAAGTTCAGTAATGTCATAGTCCGATAAAATGCCACAAATACCTTTACACAACCGCTTGACTTCTTCTAAGAGAAGTGGTGCGTCATTCAGTAGTGCGGAGGTAGCCCTGTGTTGTTCAATCGTTTCAGCATTCTTGAGCATCCAATTCTTCCAAACCCAAACTTGTGAGTTGTCCTCTACTGCTTTGTCTATCAAGTGTCCTTCGTATTTATCTGTGTCAATCATTCTTTCATCTCCTAGTTAGATACCTTTCATCAATTCCTGTGAGGAATGACCTTATCTCCGCTTTTGTCATTGGTTCGTTCAAATCATAGGTAACACTTGTTGAGTAACCATCGGATGTTCTAAGACGACTAATTATTGCATCCTTTACGCATTCAGCCCAATTCATACCGTAGGGTTCATCTTCCCACTTGCCGTATGCGAATTTGTGGGCAATCTCATAAGGGCTACGCCTCCATTCTTGGTCTTCCCTCAAACTATCAGTCCATTCATTCACATAATCCCTAATCTCGGAATAAGGAAGATGCCATGTCATAGTGACATAGTGTTCTTCTTCCTCGCCTTCTGCTATTATGTGGTCTTTTCCATCTGCAAATATGAAATACATACTCTCTTTTTCCATTTTCATTCTCTCCCTAGTACTTTGTTTAGGCTGATTTGTGGGTCGCCCATCACCCATCTAAGTGAATAGCAGACACCCTGCAACCCCTTGTAATCTCTCATGTGTTTGGCTCTGTCTTTCATCGTAGTGTCCTTGTCATGAATTAATCTCTTGTGCTTCGCTCTTTCAGCCTCAGCGAACTCTAGCAATTGAAAGATTTCAGTCCAGTCCTTTTCGTATGTGAATTTGCTATCGTCAATCATTCTTCTATCTCCTTTCTTGCTTTTTCCCATCGTTTCTTTCCTAGCCTTGCGCTTTCGTCTATCGCTTTCTCTAATCTTTTCCAAAAGAAATCTCTTGGGGGAAGTGTTGCATATCTTTCTTGCATAGATTCAGGCGCAAAGTCGCTAGTGTGTTTTTGCTCGTATACATCACCGTAAAGAATATCTTCACCGCCTTCTTCCACAAACTTATCACGCTGTAAGCATTCCGATACTCTCCATCCGTATTTGACATTGACTCCAATAGTATTCGGTGCATAGCGCATTAGATAGTCTATCCCTTCCCATAGTCTCAAACACTCGTCAATCAATTCTTCTCTTGTTAAATTACATTCAATCATTTTCATTCACCTCTCTTTCATCGCAGTAAAAACATTCGTAGTTACCATCTTCGTCTTTACCCAGTGTTCTGCCTTGCCAATACTTCGAACTACCATCACCATCATCGGGTCTTAAACAAACAGGACACCATCCTGCATGGTTAACCATGTGTTGATAATACTGCCATTCAAGAACACCGTAGCCACCAATCAAGTGCATAACTATTACATCCTTCCAGTCGGACATGTATCTGTGGTAATCTTCTTCTTTGGTGCATTCAGCCCATTCGGGTTTGTCGGTCATTTTAATCACCCCAATATGCAATATCTTCTTCGTCAAGACCATCGTAGCCTCGATGCTTCATTTCAATCAATTTGTCAGCGCAGTAGTGATGATACGGTGTTCCGTATGTAGTCATCGTTGCTTCCCCTTGAATTACTTCTTCGCAGTAAGCACAGTGTTTCTCAGTCATTCGACCATCTCCTTCCAAGTCTCAGGTAACTCTAGCCCTTGCTCAAATGCCTTCATGAGTTCAACATGACTTTCGTAGTTCCGTATCTTTTCATCAAGGTCGGTTAGTACCCAGTTGAGTTTCCTGACTTTCTTTTGTAGTCGCTTGACTTCTGCGAGTAGTTCATCGAGTGCTGTTAGTTTGTCTTTCCATGCTTCCTCGTCTACTTCATCAGAAGCAGTATCAATGAAGTCAAGGAACAGTAGTCTCATCCTTTCGTATTTGTCTGTGTCAATCATTCTTCTTCACCCCATAGTTTCAATTGTTCTTTAGAATAACCGCCTGTTCTTTTCTTTTCTTCAAAGCACTTAACGCAAATCTCGTCTTGAAAAGTGATGTGCTTTTGTGCATTCAATGAATTGAAATGTGTCATAGGAAAGAAGCCCAAACAATAATCGCACCTACCCATAGGTATGCCTTTTGTGTTCCAAACTTCTAACGCTTCGTCATGTGTGAGTCCTTCGTATTTGTCTGTGTCAATCATTCAATCATCCCCGTAGTGTTCTTTGAGAGCCTTTTTCAATTCGGCTTCATTCATATTGAGAAGTTTCTCATGCCAAAAAGCGATTTCTTCTTCTTGATTACCGCCTGTTCCTGCAAAGCGTATAGCATCCCATAACAAGTCCCTATCTCTACGCAACCCCTTGACTTCTTTCTCTAATAAGTCCAGATATTCTCTCAACCAATTTATCAATTTGTCTGTGTCAATCATTCTTCTTCCCTCCAGTCCATCTGTTCTTCAATCACCTTTAGTGAAATATCTGCATCACTTACAATGTAAGCATACAAGTCATCTGCAATTGAACGCAGTCGCCTGTTCTGAATACGCAGTTCTGCGATAGTATCTATCGAATTCCTCAGCACTTCGTTATCTTCTTCGACTATTGCTTGCAGTCTTTCGACTTCTGCGAACAACCTTTCAACTAATTCCTTTTCAGCATCATTCATTCTTCTTCATCTCCGTTCAGTATTTTCAGGAAGGTGTCGTCACCACATAGTACAATGTACTTCTGTGGGGTGTCCTCTATTATCTCGATAGAGTGGTCTATTAGTGCGTCATGGAAGTCCTCGATGGAGACGATGATAGTGCCCAATGACTTCGCCCTGCTACGCATAGCGTCAACGATTCCAGCCCACTCAAGTTCTGCGTAGTGCATATCATTTAGGACAGGGTATTGTTCCTCTGCCTTCATGCACTGTTGTATGAATTCGTATGCACCTTGCGACTCTTTGACTTCTATCCAGTCCTCATCTTCGTACCTGACTATCTGATAGTCAGTTAGTTTGAACTTGTTCATGAGTTGCTTGAGTACATATTGGTGGTTAGAAATCTCAACCGTTCTCCTGTGTTTTGAGTAGGGGAAGGCTCTCATTCTTCCTCCTCCTTTTCTTTCGAAGCATAGTATTCCTCTTGTATCTTTATATCGGCTAAGAAAGCCCATTCGATTTTATCTTTCATATCAACACCAAATGTGCTTTGATATGCTCTCAAGAAATCAACTACAGTTTCTACACACCGTATATCTTCTACCATTAACTCTATCTCATTCTTACCCCAATCATAGATGTCTATGGAAACATAACAGGCTACTCTTACCATGTTTCTCCATGCGCCTCCCATATTCATTCCTCCTGTTTACTTGTGTCGATTGTGAATGTACCATCATCGTGCCAGTGCAAGTACCAGTCAGTACCATTAGCATCTTGATAGAATGACTTGTTCCAGTACTGGTCGTACATGTTACCTTCTTCGATAATCATTTCAGCGAATTCCTTGTCAGTGTCGAAGAACATTTTCTTCTCACCAGTCAATAGCATACCTACAACATGAGCAGGTACTCTCTTTCTTTTCAGGTAGTCATCGTATGTGTCATAGGTTTGTTCGTAGCCTAGATGCTCAGTGTTCTTGAACACATTCTCCACAGCCAACCTACCCATGTGCCAAATGAATTCCTCACTTGACTTCCAGCCAGCGTTGCATTCCCAGCCAGCATTGTGTAGCCTGATGAGGTTGTCCTTGTTCAAGATGAAATCTTTCCCATTGATTTTCTCATCACCTTCTCCTCTGTGTGTTTGCTCAAGAACCTTGAACTCATTCTCCACGACAGTGAATCTCTCAAGTACCTCATCAATAGTGATAGGTCTTTTCTTGTAGTTAGTACCGTAGTATGTACCTTCTAGTTTGCATACACCAGCGTGCATACAGACAATGCCGAACTCAAATGAGTTCGCTATCATTCTTTCTGTTTCTGTTATTCCGTTTTCGTTTGCTTTCTCCAATGTTATCCCTATTGTTAGTGGCATGTTTATTCCTCCAGTTGTAGTATCATTTCGGTTTGTCCGTCTTCACTCTCAGCGATACAAATGAGAGTTGCTTTTCCATGTCTTGTTTGGATTGTGTTCATTCGATTGCCTCCCCTAAGTATTGAGGGTATTCTTTCCTGAACATCTCCCACAATATCTTGTGCGCTCTGCCCTCATCTTTTTGATACTGAGCATGAGCAGTAACTATTGTGTGTAGATTATCTCCGTCATTGAATGGTTCAGGTTCTTCTCCAATCACATACATCAGTCCGTTATCTATCTGATTCTCTATGTCTATACGAGCGTTGTGCAATAGTTCCTCGTCAGTAATCCACACTGATTCTTTGTCTGTGTTCATATTTTCCACGACTCCTCTACTCCGTCTAGCATTTCTTTCAGTGCCGTCTCTAACTGTGTCATAACTTCGCACCAGTTTTGAGATGCTTGCTCTTGTAGCCTGATACGATTGGTGTAGTCAGTGAGGTGTTGCTTGATGATAATGTCCTTAGCGAACTCTTCCACTTCGTCACTGAAGCCAATGGCATCATAACGAGTCCCATTGACTGCACCGTACAGTGCGTCTGCAATCCCTTCGTCTGACGCAGGTGTGACTCTCAGGATAACAGTTTCATTCCATCCACCCTTATCGTTTTCCCTGTCTAGTCCTCTAGTGTAATTACTCCGAGTGAATGACTGACTTCCTCCGATGGCTTCACTCTTTACTGTCTCAAGCATTTGTCTGAGGATGTAAGATTTGGTCGCTTGCTCTTCGGGTATGCCGACCCTGCCTCTTGCTTGTACATTCTCCTTGTACTTCACATTCATTTGTCTGACTCTCTCAGCGACATTGGCTTTGAACACAGAGTCCTCACCTTCCTCAAGTCTGTCGTCTATGTAATCGAACAGTCCTCTGTAAACACTCACAGTGGTTTTGTCTTCAGTATTGCGATACGACCAATTGTATGTAGTAGTCCTCGTGTGTAGGTGTTCCTCGATGTTGAACTGTCTTCTGCACAAAGTATTCTTTTTACCTTTGAAACGCCCTGACAGTTTGATGTTAGGTTCTAGTGCTATCATGTACTGTGGGTAACTAGAATAAGAACTTGCGTTTCTGTTGTCAGTCCAAATGTATTTTCTTTTCTCTAAAGCCCATTGCTTTAGTTCTTCTAGTTGGTCGAGACTGAGTTTCTCCCAATGATTATCTCCAGCCTTGAGTTTCTTGAGCATCTGTTTGTCATATGCCTCAGCACCCTTGAACTTCAATTGCCCAGCAGTCTTCACCCATTTAATCTTGGGTGCTAGGTCTCTTCTGTATTTCCATTCTGTCTGTCCCATGTTCATTCCTTTCCAATCAGTTCCTTTCGTGCGGTGTACTCTTCATACGGTCCATCAAGTTCAAGTTGGTATGGCGCACCGTTGACGATTCGCCTATACTGATTCCTTGTACAGTTGTATTTCTTCTCGTATTTTTTCCAGTCCTTTGTGTTCTCTGTCATATTCATTCCTCCTCTGTTTGTTCTTCAGGTATCTCTCCTGTCATTATGTATTTGATGAGTGGTAGTATACTCATTCCTCTTCACTCCCTAGTGTCATTCTCATCTCTGTCACTGCTAGTTCTATAGACTCGAAGCAGTGAATGAGTGATTTCATTTTCTTATTTAGTTCGATGTGAAGTTGCTCGATGTCAGTCTCAAACGCATCTCTCAATTGATTGTAAAGTGCGGTGTCATCCATAGCACCAACCACTGACTCGTAATCAATGTGGTCGGCAGTGTACTCACCCAATTCACTCATGTCAATGTGACTTTGTAAGTCATGCAAGTCAACTTCGATGTCGTCTGAGTCTATGTAATCTGCTAAGTTCCTGTAATCAATTGCACCAGCCAAGTCGTCAAGTCTGATACTTTCTGCTACCTCTGCTTTGTCAAGGTAGTCTGCTATCTCATCGTTGTCTAAGTGGTATGCTAGGTCATCCAGTGATATGTTTTCTGCAACTTCTCCAGCATCAATGTCGTATGCCAAGTCACTAGCGATGTCGCTAGTACTAATGTGTTCGGCAACTTCTGAGTAGTCCATCTCATGAGCCACATCTTGTGCACTCATAGAAGCAACACAAGCATCAGTAACCTTGTCACTGATATGCTCTGCGACTTGCTCAATAGTTTCTTTCTCATCCAGTAGTTCTGTAATCATTCTCTTAATCCATTTCTTCATCATTTCAATCTCTCCATTCTCTTTATTGTTTCTTTATAACCAGTTCAGTTCAGTCCTCTTGTTTCATTATTCGCATGATGATATTCACTGCGCTCATCCACTCCCCCTGAGTTAGTGGTTCAGTTCCTGCGGTGTCAATCATTAGTGCGTTCAGTTGTTCTTCTTTCTTGCTCATTCTTCTTCCTCCTTTCTTATCCATCCATCTTCTTCTGTGTATGTGTATAGTTCTTTGAGAATAATTCTGCTTCCATCCCAACCATCATCCCAAGCATAACGCTCGTCAAGTTTTTCGTATAGGTCGTGCATGGTATAGTCATCTTCACACATGCCCCAGTTGTCTGCGATTTCCCAAAGAGCACCAGCACTTAGGGCCATTTCTATCAATCGTTCTTTGCTGTACTTTCGATATTTTTCTTTCTGTTTCTCGATGTATTCTAATTTCTTTCTTGTTTCTTCTTTCATTCTTCTTCCTCCTTTGCTAGTATCTCTCTTGCGAATGTGATTAGGTCAAAGTTTCTGTCACTTATGTATACACTACCATCATACTCAACAGTAGCGTAGGGTTCTTCATGCTCAAGTGCGGTAGTAATCAATTCGTATTGTTCGTCAGTCAAGTCATCGAACTCTTCTTCATCTCTGAGTTCCCACTCAACATAGTCTCTCATCATTTCTGCACACCATTCGTAGTATCTTTCATCCTCGTATGCTAAGTCAAAGTAATCCATCGAGCCATCGTTGATGCTGTAATCGTACACCATCTCTCCGACTTTGGTTAGTCTATTGTTAACGATGGGTCTGACATTCAGTTGTAGCACATAGCCACAAGCCCAGTGCTTGAACCTAACTTGCTCAATGTTGTCAGGTTCTTCTTCTTCTAAGTCTTGCTTGAATAAATCGAATGCTATCTCATTTACTTTACCCAATGAAGGATTCCAAGAGGTAGCAAGAATCCATCCGTCATCTTTCCAGTAGTCCTCTCCCCCGTAGTCAGAGGGGTACTCTTGTTCGGATAGTTTTTCATTCCACCAGTCAATTGCTTCTTGTTCGTGTTGTGTTAGTTTGTTCATTCAATCATCTCCTCTCGGTAGTATGAGTCAAAGTCAAAGTTATCCCAAAGAGGATAGCCTGAATTGTTACTTGCCGATTCACTTATCATGTTGTTATCAAGAAGCAATTCTTTGTTCTTGCACAACAATACATACATCGCTCTGACATCTGTCATGTGAAATCCATCCCCGCCATTGTTCAGGTACTGTCGTGCGAACAAGTCAGCGAGTGTCCACAGTTCATCGTTCACCTCAACGGGTGCTTCATCATCGTAGTTACTTTGTAGTATTTCTATTAGTTCTTCTTTGTTCATTCAATCATCTCCATTGCTTTATCTTTCCATGTCATAGTATCACCTTAGTAATTTTCAGGGTCTTCCATGTGTCTGAGTAAGCGGTATAACTTAACCAGTCCTAGTTCCGTGTCATTCCTAAATTCAATCTCATAAATAGCAGATGTAATTTGTTGTACAATAGTTCTCGGTAAAGCATGGGGGTCTATTGGGTCGCCATCGGGAGGCAACGCCATCAAGCCTCATCTCCCATGATTTCTTTTCTCATTGTGTTGTACACTCTGTCAACCACATCTTCTTTGTCTCTCTTGAACGACCAGTCGTTGATAGGAACTACATCGCACCAAGCATCTCCACTGCACATGATTGATACAGTCTGTCCGTGTCCTTCTTTCTCGAAGTCAAGGTTAGTGTGTTCATAGTTCAGTGCTTGGTAAGCAATCTCTTCGTAGTCATCAAGAGCAATACCTTTCCCCTCGATGATGTTGTGATGTCTGCCCTCGTAAAAAGGGAAGAGGTTACCAAGTGTGAAGCCCTCTTGCTCAACCATTCTTCTTATGAACTCTGCTAGGTTACCTCCGAACCTCGGTGTCCATAGTTCTCTCTCTTCCATTTCGTACATGTTCCAATTTTCTATTCCCATTAGTATCGCCTCTCAAATATGTAAGTGTTATAGTTAGGTGAGCCAGTTGTGTGACTCCAGTGTTGTCCGTGACTGAGGTCAATCCACACACCCTCGTAGTCGATGTTGCCTGTAATGATGTAGTCGAGGTCAGAAAGTGAGTAAATGGAATTTATGTATTCGTATGCGTAATCTTTCTCAGACATTTCGCCACGATATTCTTCCATGAATATGTCAGCAAGTTCGCTGACATCCAAGTGGTCTGTGTCTGAGTAAGTGAGCCACACTTTGAACGGCTCTCCGTGTTCTTCAATCAGTTCCATCACCTGTGCTACTACTTCCCAGTCAGGGTACTCACCCATCTTGTGGGTCAGTCCAAAGTTAGTATCAGCCATCATGTATTCTTCATGGTCGGCTCGCTTGCATGGGTTCAGGTCTTGGATGTTCTCTTGTATGTACTCAGCGTTGACCCACTTGAAGTTCAGTCTCCCTTCGTTGTAGCAACCTAAGCATTGTACACATGCTTCTTTCTCGAAGTGTATCTCTTCTGTCATTCTTCATCATCTCCCCAGTATTGTAGCCTCTTTCTACCAGCAGGTAGGCTCGTTATTTTCTTCGCTAATTCTTCTCTATTTACTTTATAGGATTGTAAATACCACATACAATTAACAATGTAATCTATTTCAGCCTGTGATAATATTATCCAATCTGCGTCATTCATTCTTCATCATCTCCGTAGTGCTTTGAATAAATTTCTTCTCTCGCTTGCTGTGCTTCAGCAAGGTACGCTTTGTTTTGTTCTGACCTTTCTGTTCTCACACGAGGTCTCAACCAAATCGTACCGTACTTCGTAAGTTCAAGGTCGAACTCAGGAGATACAGACTCTATGTAATCGGGTAAGTTATCAGGGTCGTACATTCTTCTCATACTGTTCCATGAATCTTTAATCCATTGCTTAGCCATAGTCTTAGATGGTCTGATGAGAGCCCCATCGTACGCTGTACTGATGGTGATTTCTGCATCACTATCGAAGCCGTACTCCCATCCTTCGTCACCTCTCTGCATGGCTTGTCTGTCTTTGACTACCTGCAAGAGGTAGTCCAGTCTGTTCAGTGTATCTGCTTGGTTTGTCTCTGTGTATTTTATATCATTCATATGTATCACCGTGTTGGTATTGTCTCTCCTTCTGCCTGTCTCTTGCTTCCTCAAGTGTTCTGTTGTAGTTAGCCATCAAGTCCATCATCTCTCTCAGGTTAGTCATGCTGAGGTCGTTTCTATCCAGCCATCTCAGCACATATATTGCTAGTTCTTCTGTTGTTTCTTCCATGTTCATTCCTCTGTGTTTAAGTCCTCATTGAATGAGTAAGTTCTCTTGAGGTATTTCTTTTCCTCAAGTGTAAGTAATCTGAGTCCCCTGAGCATAGAACTTTTACAATTGTGGCAGTGCGTTTGGCTGTCAGTTCTCTCACCTTGACACTTACCATTGTAGTGCCAGTCAAGACCCCAGCCATACTTAGTGAAATCAATACCAGCGATTTGACTGAGAGGTATGTTTGTCCATGCCTCACCTTTGTTAGGACACTCAAGTATGTCGTGTAGTTTCTCGACACTTGGGTTGTACTCTTTGTCAGTGTAAGACTCGTAGTCATAACCGTGTTCGCCATCTTCGAACTTGCGAAGTGCCTCAGCCTTACTCGTTGCTTCGACTCTGTAATAGTCTTCAACGACTCGCTTTTGTTTTACTGTGTAAATTGTTTTAATCTTCATGTTCATTCCTCTGTGTTTGTTTTGTTCCTAATGATGTCATCCATTTCCTTACGGACTTGGAGATTCCTAAGTCTTGATTCGAGTAGTGCTTTGGTTAAGGTACTGATTGTGTGTATGATACCTGCTTCGAATGGAGTGGTCGCATCCTCAATGATGTCGCCTCCCTCCAGTGAATCCAGTATGTCTATCAGTACCTCGCATAGTATTCCTTCGTCAGTTTTCATCAATGCTTTTCTTTCTTCAATTGTTATTGTCATTTCAATTTCTCCGTTCATCTTCTTTATTGTTTCTTTATAACCAGTTCTATCCAGTCCTTCGATTCCTTAGTAGCACTCGATGAGGTCGTCATTCAATCACCTCATGTACACGGAAGTTGTATGGTTCATCTTCTGTGTATTTATTTCTCCACACAATTGCTTGTGCTTTAGTAGCGAATCTTTTCTCACTGTAATCTTCCCATGAAAGTTCACCGTCATCATCATACATTTGTATTTGTAAGCGGTAGTCCTTGTTCACATTAGTACGCAAGCAAGCCATGACTGCTCTTGTAATTTCATTTACAGTGTCGTTGTGTTTCATCTGTGATTGAAGATAGTTCATGAGGTCAATCACTTCCACTGACATCTTCATGGTAGGTTCGGTGTTGAGGTATGTGGATTCACCATCCTCTTCCTCGCTGAACCATCCACAGTATGTGCATGAAAGGAATACATCACCGTAGGGATGACCGCTTGCTTCAAGTCTTTGGTTGCATACCTTACAAGTACTATGACTTAGCCAACTGTTGTTCATACATTCACCTCCTTATCTCTCTCGATTGCTTCGTGTATGACTGTGCTTGCATACTCTTTATCCCATTCAAAGAATACATCATCACAATACAATTCTGTCATACAGTTGTCTTCACCCTTGAATACAATTAACTCGAACCAACGGTTCATGTCGCAAGACCATCCTTCTTTCTCACCGTTTTGCATTGCGCTTAACTCTTCATCATTAGTGATGCCTCTTGCGACTAACCAATCTTCTGCGCTATCGTAATGCTTGAACCTATCACCATTAGGTGCGGTGCAAGCGAATGTTCCATTAGCCCATATCTCATATGAAATATTCCCTACCCGCTTTTTCATCATTGGTTGTTGGTCGAACCATTCTGCTTTTGTTCTCATGTTATCATCTCCAGTAGGATATTGTACCGTTGTCATTACATGCGAAGGAAGTGTAGCCGTTCTCTCTCATGTATGTGATGTCAGGTTTAGCGTACTCCTCTTCCTTCTGCTTCTGTGCATCGGAGAGGCTATCCCAGTACGCTTGCTCTTGTGCGTCATGCATTTCTTTGAGTGTCATATCTTTGTAGCGTGTTCTGTTGTCCTCGATACCAAAGTCATCGAACCCTTTGACAATGACTACTTTCGTTGATTCGTATTCCCATCTCCCGCTACTTGCTTGATAACTTTGGTCGAAAAAGGAAATAGAATCGTGCAAGTCACTGGGCTCAAGGTTCTTGATTGTGTCCATGAGTGTGTCGAACTTCTCCTGTATTTTGCCCATGCACCTGTGTGCTTTCTCTTGATACTCGGACTCCCAGTCTTCAAGTCCGAAGCCATCTATCTCTCTCAAGGTACTCCCTTCTTTGTATGATTGAGCGTAGTATTTTTGATAGCCCCACCTGCTAATCTTATCTGTTATCTTTTGGAACTTCTGTGTGACTATCCTGAGATTGTCTACTAGCATACAAGCCTCGGCATAGTCAGGAGGCACACGGCATTCGTCACCCAAGTTATTGTATTCATCTACATCATGGTAGATTATATCCTCGGCTAGTTCATGTAACTGTCTTACTATTGCATCGCCAGTTAGTATCAGTCTCTTTCCTCTTGCTCTTTGTCCTTTCACAAATGCTATCGTCATGCTTTCAGTCTCCTTTTTATGGTTAATTCAATGTATTCAATGTTCGGAATATAATATACAACAATATGGTAAGCCCCTAATATTATAATAAAGTAAAGTAGTATGTTGTATATATTGTATTAATTGTATTATTACTATACTATTTCTTACTACTTCTTAGCAGTGCCTCGATTACCTTACAGGTAAGAGGCTGGTGGAATGTGATAATGAAATGCCGTGGGTAGGTGGAGGATGCTGGTTGCATACGGCTCTCCGAGGGTGTGGCTTTATTTTCCAAGAAGGGTAGCAACCACGAATATAACTGGGCATCGCACCCAGTCGGCGGTCAATTATCTCTCACCGCTACGAGATTAGTTCATTCCCGTCTGCTAACAGGCGACTCGATACTTGCGTATGTTGTCCTCGGTTTTCAACACTGACCGAATTCTTTGGTCGTGTTACAGATAGATGTTTCGAGATAAGGTATCTTACACCTCAGTCGCCACCATGCCCGTCAGCATTCTCTCTCCAGTGGAATGTGATGCGGGGGATATTGTTACTACCCCTCCCCGCTGGGGAATCGTTGGTCTCGGCATAACGCCGTACTACTTCTGTATGAGTTTGATAGGTTCACTCTTGTGGGTGAACGATTCTTTCGTCATCAGCAGACATGATAGCACCCATTGCTTCAGCCTGATACAATCTTTTGTTAGGCGAATTGTGCCATTCATTACCAAAGTTTTGTCTGCAATATGCACCCATTGCTTTCTTGATGTCAGTGAATGCTCTGTGCGAACCGTCTTTCAGTGTGACTGTTTCGACATAGACTTGCATACCGAATTTCTTAGCAACCTCAAGAGCCTGCATGTTAGCGTTGGCTTTCTCTGCTTGCTTAATCTTCTGCCATACAATCAAGATGTTGAAGAATCTCTTGCCTATGTTCTTGCCTCTTGTAGGTGTGTGGTAACTGCTTAGGATAGCCTTTGAACCGACAGCCTTACCTGCGGTTGGTAGTCCGTTTGCATTTGTTATGTTCAGTTCTTGACCCAGTTTCACGATAGCCGCAAGACCTCTGTGGATGTCAGCCTTAGTAAAGTCGTTCATCTTGTCATCCCATTCAAGCCTACCGTTCTCAAAAGCGTCAGGTTGTATAGGTAGCGCAAGTTTCGCACTACCTTTGGCATTTACATGTTGCCTCATTAACTCTGTGCAAGCGTTGAATTGCACAGGTATTGCTACCCCTGTTACTTTCAGTTGTTCCATTGTGTGTTTATTACTCATTTGTATCTCTCCTTTTTGTTTTGTTTTGGTTGCCGATTTCGGCAGTCATATCCTTTGTTGGGTTTTTATAACCAGTTCTGTTCAGTCAGTCGGTTATCATTTAGCAGGATATATACAACCACCCTGATGCACTCGAAACCATTCGAGTACACCACCGTAGTACACCATGAGGGTGTACTGCCCCACCCCATGTGTCGAGGAGGGGAGGGGAGGTGGTTGTTGACTGCCGTTTTCGGCGAACATCTCCTTTGTTGGGTCTTTATAACCAGTTCGGCTCAGTCCATCGTTTTCCAGTTAGCAGAGGAATCATATGCGTGCGTTTAGACACATGGGGTTTAGGCGTGTAAGTATGGTAATGGGCAATATGTACCACCCATATGCGTGGGTTGAGGGAGGTACTCCCCACGCCCCACCACCTACCCACGAGTACCAGCCCGCCCACTGGTACTCGACTGGCTCGCAGTACCCCGATTAGTGTGTGGGCTGGCTCGCTCACATGGACACCAATGCCCCTTTCGAATACCAACGGTACGCATGACATACGAGAGGTACGCCTACGAGCGACTGGAGTTTAGACGGGCTCGCTGTGATACGGTCTATAGACTGGGGGACTGCGGTTTAGACGGCAGTTTAGACGGCTGAGTTTAGACGGAGGGATGGAGTTTAGACGGGAGTTTAGCCTCCTTTAACCGCACACGGCGTTCCAACAAAAAAAATTTTACAGAAAATTTGGTATACCAAAGAGCCCGCTAGTTTTTCTACTTGAGTAATCACCAACAAGTTTAATTTCTACACCGGACTCGTATGAACGGTCTTATGAAAATCACAGTCTACGAAGTTGGTCCTAGAGATGGGTTGCAATACATCAAGCACTTTGTCCCTACCTCTGACAAACAGAAACTCATAGGGCTTCTGTATGACAGCGGGCTGACTGAGATTGAGGAAGTCAGTTTCGCTCACCCGAAAATCTTGCCGCAGATGGCTGATGCAGAGGAAGTTTGGACTGGCATAGGTGCTGGGCTTGTCATGAATCAGAGGGGCTTTGACAGGGCTATGGATTTAGGTATGGACTACATCAACATCGTGTTCAGCCCTTGTGAGACATTCAACCTGAAGAACATGGGTAAGACTCGAAGCGAAATTGTTCTGATGTACAAGACGATGCTCAACGCTTACCCCAAGGATTTAGTTAGGGTATACATAAGCATGGCGTTTGGTAGTCCATATAGCGGTAGTTTTTCTGAGTCAGAAATCAAGTCTTGCATCAGAGATGCGAAGATGCTAGGCTCTACTGTAGTTCTCAGCGATACGGTTGGTGCTGCGACTGAGCAAGAGGTAAAGGACTGGGCTTCTATTGTATACGAAGAAGACCTAACTCCGGCTCTGCATTTGCACCATAAAGGCTCAGAAGAACAGGCAATCAGGCTTGTTAGGGCTGGCTTATTTTCCGGTATCAGGCAATTTGATTCTAGCATCGGGGGATTGGGTGGTTGTCCCTTCGCAGAGGGCAGCGGGGCTAATCTTGATACTGCCCTTCTTGTCAGCCATCTACACGCTTGGGGCTTTGAAACAGGGGTAGACGAGAAGATGCTGGGGAAAGCAACTGACTTTGCAAAATCAATCAACACTTTTTTTAGTGGTCTCGCTATCCCCACCTCATGAGCGCACTCGAAAACGCTTGGACTACATTGAAAGCACAACCCGGCGCACAGGGTATATACGGTACAGTTCACCCTGCTATTGCAGGTATGCCGTCTAACGAATACATTGATGAATACATGGGCGACAGTGCTTTAGATAATCGTCAAGGTATCGCTACAAGAGTTTTGAACCCAGTAGCGACAATGAGGGGCGGTATGCTCAACAGACTAAGAGGTAAAGATTTGGAGATGCTTACTCCTGAGCAAAGGGCTGAACTAGAGGGGATGACTGATACCTTTAGTGGTAGAGGTGACGCAGTACAGCGTGATGTAGAAAGACCCGGTGAAATGACAGCGAGCGTTCCAGTTCCTCTAGGTAACCTTGGAGGAGGCAGGGGTGACCCTATCCCTCAAAGTGTCGCTGCTATCGAGAGAGACATCAGTCCTCTAAGAGAAGATGTGGTAGACCAAATGGGTACGAGTATGGCTTTGAACCCAAACACAGGGCAACTAGAAGTGAGACACCCTACACAGACTATCCCTATGATGGATGTAGACCCTGAACAAAGTTTCACTACTCCGCTTGAAAGAGCAAGAGGTAGAGAAGGTATGACATCTGCTGCTGACCGTATGGTTTCAGGTAGCAGAGGCGGTAGGTTCGATGTTAGAGGTGGTGCTAGGTCAGGTCAAAATTTACTGAACCTTGGTATGCAAACAGACCAATTCAATCAGCCAGTAGTCAGTGATAAGACTGGCAGGGTCCAAAGAAATCCATTTGCTCGTCAAAGGTCTGCTTCAAAACTTAGCAATGTCGAAGGTATGAAGACTGGAGGTTTTGGAAAAGACCCTCTATCCGGTATGACAACTAGATTCATTCAACCTGAACAAGAAGAAGCACCTCAAGAAATGAGCCAAGAAGATAGAATCCGAGCAATGCTCGAAGGTATGATGACACCGGGCGGTTCTAAAATACAAGAAGCACCTGTCGAAGAGGACAAACCTGAGAGAGTTTCTCGTAAATTATTCGAGCCAAGGATGACTGGCGCAAGGAGACAAGCAATGGATGACATGCAAAGGCAACCTATGAGTGCTGAAGAAAAAGAAATAATGCTAAGTCCGGGCTTAAGAAATACACCAACTATGAGAGCATTCGCTGACCCATCTAGCCCGGAGGCACAACAATTTGCTAGACAGCAACTTATGCAGGCAGCAATGAACATGGGTCGCCAAGATGGTTCTAAGGTTCAGGGTGAAATTGATAGGTCAGCCTGAATAGTGACACCAAACTACAAGTAGTGAATGCACTTCACTTGCCCTGTAAGCGGGTGAGGACTTGGCGGGTAAAAGAAAAAGCATCAAATGCGAACATTGTTTTCATCATCCTACCAAAAGAGTTTACATGAAAGTCAACGGTGTTTTCAGAGGGCTCGCTTGGTATTGTGAAATGTGCACTCTTTTTACAAAAGAATAATATAGTCTACTTTGGATTCAACTTTGGCTGACAGGCCGACCTAACACCAACCGGGGTTGCACTTCCTCTTTTTTTCCTGTCAGCCACCCTAATCTTTTTGTTCTGTGCAAACATGCGACAGCCATGAGCGAAAGCCATAGTCTACAGCAGGCTTGGGTTTTACTCAAAGATTATACTTTACTTAATCACCTCCCTGAAGAGTATTACGACAATTTGTCACAACGAATGATGGACAGGGTGAAGAGTAGAAAACCACTTGAACATGTTAACGCTAACCCTCATGAGCATTACAAAAAGCGATTAAGTCAGAGATACAATGAAAATCAAGAGTTGCCGAATGCATTCAAGAAAAGAGGTATGAAAGGCTATAAGTTCAATTTAGCAGACATCTTTTCCTTTATGGCTAACGATTTGGCTAACAATCATCCTGAGATAATTGAGGCTATGAAACTCAAGAAGCCTGCATCTGATGAGCGACTAGATGAGCGTGAACCTAGTCTGAGTTTTGATGTGATGAGAACTGATGACCCTAAACTTGACGAAAGTGAAAAGCAAATGGGACTGAGTCATACCGTAACTCCTCATTTTAACTTAGATGAGAATGATAAGTTGCAACTCAAGACTATAGGGCATGGTATGCTAAATGATAAAACTCGACAAAACATACATGTTTTACCTACGACAAGCCCTATACTTCCTGAGCAAGATACACACAACAACTCAAGAATCCACGAAGGGCTACCTAACAGGGTAGATTTCTTCCCAAGAGATGTACCGTCTACCTTTGAAGATTTACAAACTCCTCCGCCTGCACCTGAGCCTTTTGATAAATATGCTAATTTACCACCTGCGTTTAGGGATGCAGTAAGGAGAAGAGACGAAGAAAGGGATATACAAACAGGCGAGCCGATGAATATGGCTTGGAGATTATTGAAGGGATTAGTATGACAGATATAGAATGGTTGACTGAGGCTGACATTGTAGGTAAAACCGACTGGTCGGATGTCAATTTCTGTGATTGCTGTAGTCCTATGGAACTCAGTCTTGCGGTTATGAAAGCCAAGAAAAAGTCAAAACCTTTCCACGGTTACAATCCTAACAAACACGCCAAGACTGGAGGACTCAATGCTAAGGGTCGTGCGGCAGCAAAGCGTAAGACGGGCGCAAATCTGAAAAGACCTGTCACTAAGAAGCCTTCTAAACTAAAAAGGGGTAGCAAGGCATCGAAAAGGAGAAAATCATTCTGTGCTCGTATGAGTGGAGTTAAAGGTCCAACCAGTAAAAAAGGTAAATTAACACCTAAAGGTGCGGCATTAAAGAGGTGGAACTGTTGAGTGAGTGCGACTGTGGACATTGCATAGGTATCGACTCTGCTTTTGATTTTTTAGAAAAGAAACTCTGTCCTGCTGGTAAAGCAGCAGCAAAAAGAAAATTCAAAGTTTATCCATCTGCTTATGCAAATGGCTGGGCTGTTCAATACTGTAAGGGTAAGTTCCGTGGTAAGAAAAAGGGGAAGAAGAAATGATACCTCTCGAAGAAGCGTGGGCTATAATTAAGGGCAAAGAGGATGCGCCTAATTATAGAAAAGCCACTGGCTCTGAAAAGTGCGGTAATTGTAAAGCGTGGGACTCCTCGAAGACCGATGACCCTATGACGGGCTATTGTGAATGGTACGACTTCATGTGTCGAGCAGACCATGTATGTGATGCTTGGGCGGGTAAAAAATGAACGATAGATGCACTTGTCATGACACATTAGTTGTCAAGAACCTCAACAGATGGTTCAAAGAAAAGTGGGTAGATGTCAGTCGTAAAGACAAGGATGGTAAGCACCCTCCTTGTGGTAGGTCGAAAGCCAAGAAAGGAAGCAAAGGCTATCCAAAGTGTAGACCAAGTGTGAGAGTCAGCAGCAAAACACCCAAGACCAGTGGTGAAATGACTAGCGGTCAGAAGCAGGCTGCTACCAAAAGAAAGCGTGCTAAGAAACAAGGTGTCGGCGGTAAGCCTACTATTGTCAAAGGAGTCTTGGTTATCAAGAGTCCTGTCAGCCCTGAAGCCAAAAGGCACAAGTTGGAGTATGACAAGAAGTATGAGTCTAGTCCTAAGCGTGTCAAGTATCGTGAAGAGTTGAATCGTGAGCGCAGGAAAAGAGGTATTTACGGACAGGGTGGACCTGATATGAGTCACACCAAAGACCACACTTTGGTAGCAGAAGACCCTCATAGCAACAGAGCCCGACATTTCAAAGAACGAGGTACTCTTAAATCAGATATAGTACTGGTTAGGTAGAGGGACTGACTTGGAAGATTTTTGGAACACACTTTTGAAAGAGTTACTCAAGGTTAGTGAATACAACTTGAGTAAGATACAAGACCTTCAAGACGGTAGCATAGAGGCTATGAACCTACTTGTTGAAGCCGCAGAAAGTTACCATTACTTGCAACAGGCTTATGAAAACAAACAGCATGGGGATATTCATGTCGGAATCTATTTCGCCGATTGACCGAGCATGGTCGGTGGTTAAAGAAGACACCGTAAACAAGGCACTTCCGCTTATACCATTGGCATTATTGGGCTATGGTGCTTATCAAGGTTATAAGAATGTCCGTGATAATCAAATCACAGACCCATTCATTGGTATGGAACTCGCTGAAGGTGACGATAGTTTTGGTTCTAATGCACTTGAGTTTGGTACAGGAATGGCTCAAGGTCTTGGTGCAGGTGCAGCAGTTAAGTTAGGTGCTAAGGGAGTGGGAAGACTCGCTGGAAGAAGAGGGGCTCAAATTGCTTCACAGAGAGCAGCAGCAAGAGAAGCAGCAGAAACTGCTACTAGAAACCGTATTGCAAGAGAGCAGGCTGATGCAGTCAGCCGACAACTTCCTCCTGTGACTGCTGCTAACGCAGACGCTCGATTATTTGAACTAGCAAGAAACCAACCTTATACTCGAAGAATGGCAAGAGAAGCCGGAACAGATGCTGCCCGTAGGGGTGCTTTCAGACAAGGTGCTTACAGTCAAATTGGAAGGGGTGCTAAAGGAGTAGACGAGTCTATTTCTCTTGGAAGAATGGCTGGTCTTGGTGCTTTGGGTGCAGGTGCAGTAGGACTCGGTATGGCAGGTCTGAATTATATGCAAAATAATACGCCCGGTGGTGGCGGTGGCGGGCAAGGGACAAACCTTTCGTCTTTGATTGGTGGGGGTGGTTCAGGTTCAACATTTGGTCTAGGTCAGACTAATGCAGGTATGGGTGATATTTCCAATGTTCAGAGTAGTTCTGTTCTTGATAGAGAGATTTGGAATCCGAATCAGGGTTCTGCTTTCGAACAACAGGCAGAGTATGGCGGGACTAGGAAATCATTAGGTGAGTATATGTTTACAAACAATATAGGCGAAGAAATAAAGAAGCAAGTTGAAGATATGATGTACAAAGCAAGGTGCGCTGGATGCGCTAAACCTGAGTGCATCGGTAAAATGACCTGCCCTTACGGGATGAATGAAGAAATGTCTAAGGCTAAATGCCCCGGATGCGGTAAAGAAAACTGCGTCAATAAAATGGGATGTACGGCTAAGGGAGAACTGGAAATGGTAGAGCATGAGGGCAAGAAAGTCCCTAAGTTCGCTGCTGACGGTAAAGGTGAAGAAGATTTGAACAAAAAAGAAGGTAGCAAAAAGCCAGCACATGGCATGGTTATTGTTATCGGTTCTAAAGCAGGCCCGGGCCCTTCAAAGAATGGCAAGAGGGAAAAACTTGATTCTGAAAAGAAAAAAGATTGATGATATAATTACAACACATGGGTCGGTCAGGTTCTCTCTCATTCCCTGCCGACCCGCCTTCTAATTTTGTGATACCTTTATTTACGCAGTGGTCTTGCAGAAGGTTAGAGGGATAACTTTGCAGAGTGGCAGAGAGACAATGAGAGATGTAGACCAAGCAGAAATAAGATTGATGGGTTTGATACTCACCCAAGCCGTATCAATCGGTATAGCAATAGCCGTTTTCGATGCAGAATACTGGTTAAAATTAGACGACCCTACAGTTAACGGAATTACTTATGCTATGGCAGCATTTGCTGTTCAGGGTGTAGCGTACTATCTTTTCAAAATGTTCTTCCAACAAGGTATGGATGAAAGAGCGAGATTGGCCGCACAGGAAAAACAGAGAAAAACAAGGTACAGAAGTATGGAGATGAACTTTGACCGTAGAAGACAAGACATGGAATTAAGACTTCAAGAAGCACAGTTGGAGGCTGAACTAAACTGGCTTGAGCAAAACCCCGGTCAAACTCCACCTTGGATTCAAGAAAGGATGAATCCACCTACTACTAGCACTGCTGATTTTGTACCAGCAACTCAACCAGTATCAAAAGAGCCTATGTCACTTGGTTTAACATTCGAAGAAACTGATGATGAAAAAGACGCTAAGAGAAAGAGAAACGCAGATGGGACATTCAAGAAAAAGGAGAAGTGATAACTTATGGGTCGAATCTTCAAGACCCCCAGTGATGACGCAGTTGAAGAAACACTGAGGAGTATGCACATAGCCAATACGGTTGATGTAGCATACGAAAGAGGGTGGGGCTGGATTAGGACCGTCATTTTTTCTGTTTGTACTGCGTTTGTAGTCAGTGCGTTTGAGTTTTACACTGATTGGAATTTATGGGAGTCAACTGGAGACTGGCTCAAAGAAAAGTTAAGAGAGTGGTCTGACGCTATATTCAGTTGGAGAAATTGAAATGTCATTGGGTGGTAGTGCTTTAGTTGGCGGAGTGGTGTTCGCTAAGGAATTCTACCACTACTGGAAGCCAAGAAGAGTAGGGGTGTACGGACCGACAATGGTAGGTAAGACTACACTTGACCGCTACATGACAACACCGGGCGAAATGGAAGAGATACCTCTTAGTGAAAGGACTAAACATTTCAAAGTGCCGGGTATAAACAGATTCTTGTTACCAAACCCTACAAGAAAAAGAGTTGCTTGGAAAGGTGACAAGAGAGTAGTTTATTCTTCTGACATAGCAGGTGAGGAAAGGTTTTGGAATCTTTGGATAGATGATATGGTTAATAGACAAGTTGAAGCCATTATATTCTTATTTGATAACAGAACTACATTAGGTGGAGACCCAGCAGTACAAGCAGTGGGGGGTTTTAAGTTCCTCGTAGATTCAATACTCCACAGGCAGTATCGTTATAGAAATTTTAAAAGTAGATTGAGAGGTAAAAAGTATGTTCCAAAGACTATTATGTTGGTTGCAAATAAAGCAGATGAATGGTGGGATGAGCAAGCCAATATACTTTGGCAGCAACAAAGATTGGGTGAACACAAGATGTTCGACCCCTTCAGAGAAGACCTTGTACGCCTCCAAAAAGCGGGCGTTCCTACGAAGAGGGGAATGATGGCTACAAGAATAGGCTGGAATGTTGAAAATACAATGATGGAGTTACTAAGTTAGGTGATATTATGATGAGGATAGGCGGATATGGAAGAGTCCCACAAGGGGATGTGAATTTGGCTAATATGAGTCAGGCGCACATGATGGCTTTGAGCCAGCAGGGTAATGCTAGTCATGAACAGTTACTCGAAATGCAGGCTGCTCAACAAGGTATGCAAGAAATTGCTAAGCAGAATATAGAAGTTCCAAAGGTGAATTTCTACCCAAGTCGTCACCCTGACCCAAGAAAGGCAAGAAAACAAGACATCAGAAGTGCGAGAAGGCTTTTGACACCTACTAAGCGTAAGTGGTACAGTCCTCTAAGGTGGATTTGGGGTAGAAAATATAGATATAATAGACAAAGTAATCTTTGTGTGATTGATGGTTGTGACTGTGAAGAGTTAATCAAGTATGATAATCTCTATGCTAAGATTACAGATGAGGTTTCAGGTAAGAGTTTGTGGGAAATGTATTGGAAAAACCCTGTAACTAATGCCCCTGAAGCCTTTGTAGCAAGAGAACAAGTTACTAATGGTAGGAAAATGAAGGGTACATATTGCCCTGAACACCTACATTTGTACCATTTATTGTGCAAATGGGAGTCTGAAGCAGACAAAGACCACAATAAAACTAGCATGGGCATGAAAGAAATGGTGAAAAAGGGCGTTTCTACAGTCGCTGTACCCATTGCAGTAGTCAAAAAGAAGGACAATACACCTGAATTATTGAAGAAATATGAGCCATTTTTCATGCAATTAGAGAAGGATTCTAAGGCATATAACGGTATTAACCTATTACATTACAAGAATCCTGAGACTGGAATCAACGATGTGACTATGATTGTGTTCGATTTGAGGCTATTTCAACAAGAAATGGCTAATATGAGCCCTACTTTGTCCGATGCTATCACTCAATTGGGTATAAATCAAGTCCCTCAACCTAGTGTAGCGCAGAGTTTACCCCAAGAAAATGCCAATGGTGTTATCAATCAGGATGTCCTGCCACAGACAGAGCAAGGTATATTTACACAATCCACAGTATGAGGTGAAAAGATATGATATTTGGTAATGGACAACAGCAAAACGGCGCACTGAATCTCAGCGCACAAGGTAATTCTAGCCCAATGGCTGCCCAAATGAACCCATTCGCACCACAAGGTATGATGCAACAGGCTTCTCAGAATACATTTGTGGGCGGAATGATGGGCGGAATGGGTATGCAAGCGAATATGATGCAGCAACCTATACAACCTCCGAGTGAAATGGAGATACAAATGGCTATGATGCGCTCACTTGCACCTATTGATAGGTTCGTAGTAGGGGCTCAGATGGCTGTTTTCTTACAAATGATGAACGATTTAGTGAGTTTTTCTGTACTTGAGATACTAAAGAATGCCGAATTCGTGATTAACGACAAAGAAGGGACAATGAAAATGGATGTAACTTCTCTACCTGATAGTCTACAGACTATGAGTGCAGAGAATGTCAAAGGTCAGTTCAGTAATTTACAGATGGCAAGTCAACAGAGTATTCAAAACGCAGAGATGCAGCAACAGCAGATTGCTGCTTTCGCTCAACAATCTATGATGGGCGGGGCTTTGAGTGCTGCACTGGCTAATGACAATCTGATGGACAAGGCAGGTTCTGCTGCGGGTAAGTTCATGGGTAATTTTATGGGTACGAGGTGATATAGATGAAGGATTTTACACCAATTGCTGGCTTTTCAGGGACTGCTATGGAAATATTTGCACCTCGTAAAAGTGTAATCATTGACATGGTTATGGTTCAACTATTGACAATAATAGTCACTCTCACAGTTTTACTGCTGACATCAGGTGGCAAGATGGCTAGTAATACAATGGCTTACCTTGTGCTGGGATTATTCGGTGCTTTCTTCATGTTGACTGGTATTTATTCCCGTATTTCTGAAGTCTAGGTACTCTTTCCATTTACCTTTGGGGCATCTGCTCGATGTTAGTGTAGTCTTGACACGCATTTGACAACCACATTCCATACATCTGTAGTTTTTCCAACTGGGACAGGACATACAAATGTCGAGTCTTTCTTGCTTTATTTCTTCAGGGACTACTCTTTTTCTTAATATATCCTTAGAGGCTCTTGACAAGCCACGAGCAGTTTCTATAGAAACAGGTACACCCATGATTTTGGGCTTAATTCTAGGCAGTTTCACAAAATGAGGGTAACCTTCCCATTCAAAAAGGTTATTCATACCAGCCCCCTCCGACATGGTATGGGAGGTACTCGTCAGACAAAGAGAAGTTGTTCTTTTTGTCAACATGGTGACCGTGATGCTTTAGAGCAGAGTATCATTGACGGTATCGCTAACCCCCAAATAATGGATAAAGATATGGGCTGGAGAGCCAACACAGCAGAGCGTCACATGAAAAATCATGTAGGTGAATATCATTCTACTTCTAATCATTCATGTGCAGTATGCACTAGCGAGAATCGAAAGGAATTGGAAGTAGCATATTTTGAAGGTGAAAGGACCAGTGACGATATTGCCACGGAACTAGAGTGCAGTGAAGATTCAGTGTATAGACACATGAAGCAACACTTCCAGCCTCTAGTTAGAAAGAGTTCCGCAGCCGTAGTTGCTATCAAAGTAGGCGAAGAAATTGATATTCTTAGGAACAATGTACAAGGACTGAACGGTAAGTTAGCACAGTATATGGAAGAAACCAACATACACGATGACGGTGTCATCAGTGACATGGTAAGACTCCACAAAGAGGTCAGAGAGACACTCAAGGATTTGAGTGCTTACCAAGAAAAATGGGCTGAACCATCTACAAATGTAGCCAATAATACGATAAATGTCCTCAAAGTTGAATTAGGCAAAGAAAGTACCGATGTATGGAAGCGAGTCAAGGCCAGCCTACTCGCCAACGCTGATGGAACAGTGGATGAGGACATCCTTGACATTTTATGAGGTGAAGAAACATGCCAAGTACAGGTTCTGATACACGCATGTACTCACCTAGAAGTGAGTCTAATCTTGGTTATTCCAAAGATGAAGACTACAAGCATGGTTATGGCGACCCTGAAGAAATGGAAAAGGTGCGTGACGAAAAGCAGGCTGAAAAGGAAAAGCCTGTTATGAGTGAAACTCTACCGCATCTACAAATATCAATCCCTCAACAAGAACCTCCTATGATGCCTCCTATGATGGAGGAAGAAGAAGACCCTTTACAGATGAGCGACCAATTCAATGAAGGTCAGCAGTTCGGTGCTATGACAGGTATGCCCGATATGGGTAACCTCAGTCTTGGTGCTGCTACTGGGACTATGCCTGCACCGGGCGGTATGCTCGCTACAGGTGAGCCTATGGAGGATGCTTGGTCTAGTTTGATGAAGTCTAAGTTAGATGAGATGGGTACTGCCAAGGATAAGACTTGGAGTCAGCCTCAATTTGAGATTCAACCGGGCGGTTCTAACATCGCATCAGCAACCAGTAGGCGTTCTAAACAACAGTCAAGGACTATGAGTCCTCAGAAAAAGAGAGGATTAGATAGAGCCCCTCTTGCTGTACACAGGACTCACTTAGGTGTTGAAACCAAACAACCTCTAAGACTCGATGCACAAAGGTATGGACAGCAACAGGCTACTCAGGCTCGTAGAAAATTGATGGGTAATGTACCACAGATACCTTCAGGACACGGAATAGGTGCTGAAACTGATTACAACCCAAGGGTCCCTAAATCAGGAGGCTCAGGACAAATCAAAGAACCAAGAAATATCAAAGAAAAGGGCAAGTCCTTTGCAAAGTCTTTGTCTTTGATTAGAGAAGATATAGAGTTAGTCGAGAAAAAGATGGACTACATGCAATTCAATCAGATGAGAAGACTTGTCAGGCAACTTAAAGAAGCCCTAGAGAGAAAAGAAGGGAGTAAAAAGGCTGCTAAGCAAGGAGGTCATGGTAACAACAGAGAAGCGGGACATCGTGAAGGACAAGACAGCACTACCAAACCTGAAGGTGCTACAGAGAACTTAGAGGATGACCCAAAGAACTGGGGCGCACCAAGTCTACTTTTCGCTGCTAGAGGGAGTGGGAGGGTAGGCTGATGTGGAAAGTCCATCTACCTGCTACCAGTCATATTAAGAAGCAGACCTTCTTTGGTACTAACGACTTTCTTAGAGTGTTCAATAACACTATCAGAAAATCAGCAGGACTGATGTTCAACAATCAACTCAGACATTCTTGGAATCCTTCAGATGCAGGTGTTAATCCTGACCCTAAGCAACACGACCACCCTCCTTTCAATCATCACCCTGAAACGGGCGAGTTACTAGATGGGGGATTACATCCTATTGATTATGTTCACAGAGACTTAATGCAAAGGATATTCCCTAAAGCATTGGCTAGTGGAGATGCTGATAAGTTGAGAGAGGCTCAAGTTCAAACCGCTGGTTTGATACAAGAGGCAATAGACCAATACAATGCTAACCACGATACTGTACATGGTGATGGGAAGACTAACCATAGCCTTCCTAATTTTTCAAGCAGTGCTTGGCGAAAAGTCCATGCTGGTCCTCACTATGAAAACAATGTTCCAACGCACATGAGAAGAGTCAGAGGTGCTGAACCCTTATACGAAAATGGACCAAGACCTCTGATTACTTATTCTATGAACAGAGGAAATGTCAAAGGTGGGGCTACTGGAAGATGGATTGACAGCGGCTTCATTCACATGAATAAAGAACTAGGTGATGTTCTGAAAAAGAGGACTTACCTTGACGATAAAGATATATCGCAACTGCATTATGTCAAGTATAACAGATTGATGCCCGGCAGCCTTAGCGGAGGTATAGTTCAGTCTATTGCCCCTAGAGATTTCAAGACTTATCAGCAAACAGGTCAATTACCTGACATGTATCTTAGTGGTGAACAACAACAATCACTTGCTGAAAACAGAAGACACCCTGAAGTACACGGTCACCAACTTGCACATTTCCTACCCCATTCGGCTTTTAGAAGAATGGGTGCAGGTGGTAGAGGGCAAGGTGCTGGATTTAACGGTGAGAAGTTACAAGCATTCTTTGACGAGCAAGGTATAGACCACGGATTAAGCCCTGAAGAACTCAATGATGTATCTAGGTCTGCTATGATTAGGTTACTTTTCCAAAATAAATCACACGGTATAAATTCAGATGGAACTGGCAGGGGTGTCGGTGCTGTATTCAGAAATATCGTTAGAGGGCTAGGCTCTCACCACAATGAAGATACTTACAAGTTACACGCACAACATGCTAGTGGTGCTGCTGTAGGAGACACTCAGTTTGCAAGAAGTGCTAATCACAGGGCTGGAGAGATAGTAGCACACATTAGTCACACTGCTAGTAAACTCATGAATGAAGGCGTTCCTCAAGATGAGGCTTTGCAGACTGTGTTAGGTCAACTTAGGGCAGAAGAAGAAGATGCTAATATTGACAGCCATGGTGTAGATGAAGAATACCGTGATAAGGTTCAAGGAGTAATCGACAAGTTACTAGAAAAGACAGGGCATGAAAGGTTCACCTTTGGAGAAATACCTACCGACTACGAAAAGGACAATCTTGAACACAGTGTTCCTGATTTTGGACACCATCAAGCCCCCGACCATTGGCAGGATAGGATATACACCCAGCAGCAACTAGCACCTCCGGGTGCAACTGTCCGTGGAGAACTCAACGATATGGCTGGTTCTCAAGGTATGGTAGGAGAAGGAACGGTACAGCCAGCACCAGCAATTGAACAAAGACCTCAACAAGTAAGAGTTGTACCGGGTGACATGGCGGGCATACCACAACCTACGGGTCAAATGCCTGCTATACCCGCTTTACCAACTCGACAGGCATCTCCTGAAGAAATGGCTTTTCAACAAGCGAGGGCTTTACCGAGAGGTCAAACTTTCTTCAACATTGCCCCAAGCGATGATGTTACAGGGCTTGTACAACAAGCACCGATAAGAACAAGCGGTGATGTAGTCAACGACATTGATTTGATTCGTAAGAAGATGGGTTACTTCGATGGATTCTTGAGAGGTGAATTCTGATGGATAAAGTACTGGTTACTAAGGCTATCAGACCTAACTACAACACTTTGGGCGGAGGACCTGTAATGGTAGTAGGCGGTAACCAAGGTAGAGGTAGTCAAGGCAGAACTAGATTACAAAGACTCGGTGGAGGATTAGGTGGATTAGTCGGAGTAGCAGGTGCTTTGACAGGGCAACATAGAAGCCTAGGTAGTCTTGCTAACGCTATGGTAAGTGGCGGGGCTCAAGGCTCTACACTTGGAGGCTCTTTGGGTAGGAGGCTTTCTAGTAGAGAAAGCAGGGCGAGGGCAGACATGGATGAGGCTACTCGTAATCTATACGCTCAGTATGGGGCTCGTGGAGACCTTGATAGATTTCAATTTAGGCAGAGAAGACCTCAAGATATGCGACAACAAATAGGCGTGATTGATGCTGAGAAGGCTAGGCAAGCACAAGAAGAAAGAATGGCTAGGCAAGCCCAAAGAGCAGAGAATAGGGCTCGTGCTAGGGCAAGAGGTAGGGAGTTTGGTGAAGAAGACCTAAACATGGCGAATAGAGGTCGGGCGTTTACTAATATGTTCACAAATTATGGTGCTTCTGAAGAAGAAATAACGCAAGCACAGAGGGCTGCTGCTGGTATGCAACCAATCAATGCTCAAGGTCAGCCAGTTGACCCTATGTTACAGTTGCCTCCGCCTATGGGTGCAGGAGATACCGCTGCTGCCGAAATTCAAAGGGATGAAAATGCGGGCAACAAAGAAGCGGTTAACAATGGTATGGATGGCGAGCGTTCCACATCAGTAGGAGTTAAGAATCTGAGACAAATCCAAGAGGCTGAGTTTGAGGAAAACGAGGAGGAACCTGAAGAAAACCGAGTTGGAGTAGTTAACCCTAGTAGTTTGAGAGGCATACAGTCAAGGCAACAGCAGGGGGTTTGACGCTTGGCTGATATTGATAGCCTAGTGCACGAGATGGACACTCAGATGTCAAAGAAGTCCTTTTCTTATTTCTTCACAGAGATACTAGGGTTTGAGTTATCCAAACACCACGAAGACTGGCTCAAAGGACTCAATCAAAACAAATACTACTGTGTTAAGGCTAGTAGAGACCACGGTAAGTCTGTATTTTTCATGAGTTATGCCCTTTGGCTAGGTGCTTTCAATCCTAATACTCACATCATGGTGTTCAGTCACAGCCTTGAACAGACACTGGAACACATGAGATTCATTAGAAATAATATAGAGTCTGCTGATATTCTTAAAGGGCTTAAGCCACAGGGTAAACCTTGGGCTAAATCATACTTTGAGTTCACTAACGGTAGTCGTATCATGGCTAAGTCCGTTGGTGGTGCTACTCGTGGTTTTCACCCTGATGTTGTAGTATGTGACGATATTCTATGGGGTACTACCAGTTCTGAACTTCAAAGAGCAGCCGATTGGTTCTATACTGTATTGCTTCCTGTGCTTCACCACACAGGTAGACTGATGATGGTAGGTACTCCTTTCAGTTACAACGACTTGTACGCTGAACTTGAAGACAAAGACACATTCACTGTAGAGACTTACCCTGCGATATTACCTGACGGTCAACCACTTTGGCCTAACAGGTGGCCTCTTGAAGCGTTGAAACAGCGTGAAAACTCTATGCCTGCAATCAAGTTTGCTCGTGAGTATCTGTGTGAGCCTATCCACGATATGTCTAGTATGTTCCCAATGACATTACTAGAAAAGGCTCGTGACCCTAATCTCAGATTGATAGATAAAGCAGAAGTTGACTATAACGAAGAAGGAGAGGCGAGTGGTATATTCGGTCAACATTTCATAGGTTATGACCCCGCTATCTCTTCTGATAAAAATGCTGACTACACTGCTATGACAGTTATGCGTATGTTGCCGGGCGAGGATGTCAAGCAGTTGATACACACAGTTCACCAAAAGGGACTATCGTCTATGGCTCAAAAGCGCATGATGGTTTCACTCAATAACAAATTCCAACCTGACTTGATTGAACTTGAAGGTAACAATTTCCAAAGAATGCTTGAGGCAGAGATGCGAGAGATGGCAGCAGATATGCCAATCAAGATATTCATGACTACTCGTGCTAAGAAGGAGTCCATGTTCATGAGTTTACTACTTGCCTTTGAACAAGGTCACATCAAAACACCTTGGGGGGACGAAAAGAGCAAGGAGTTCACTAGAACTTTGGAGACACAATTGAGTAGATTCGGTATGCAGAAGAACGGCAGGCTAGAATCTGTGGGTAGCCACGATGACTTGGCTGTAAGTGTAGCCCTTGCTAACTGGGCTACTAAGGAGTTCAGAGGGACTATTGTATTACTTGACGACTATCTTGATGGAGTCGATGATTGGTTTGGCGATGTACCGCAGAGAAATGTCGCAGGGGCGAGTTGGTACACGATATAATTAAGTGACACCAAAAACTGGGTGATAATATGTGGTCTAGTTTGTCTGTAGGTGACTCCAATTATTCGATTGATATGGGAGACGACACATTGAGTACTATTGCGTCAAGTCTTTTGTCCCATCCTAATGTTGATGAAGTGATTGCTAAGTCAATAGCATCAAATTCTTTCGTCACTGAAGAAATAAGAAAACCGCAATATGCACCGTTCTCGCCTACTGGTGAAGGTTGGTTCGAAGATAAGTTAGGTAAAAGTGCTAACAGTATCATCAAGGACCTTAGAAAAGCCCGCAGGGTATTCAAAGAAGACAAAGAAGAGATTGACAGTATTATTCACAGTGTCAGAGCGTTGAAGAGTTTGGAAGTAGAGGCTACACTATCTAAGTTAGATTGGTCCGAGCCTTACCAAGATGCTATGAGAAAGATGGGACTATCTAACAAAGACCTGAGAGCATTGAGACTTTTTGGTAATACTAGGAAGACTACTCTGATGAGAGCCTGTCATCTTTGGAATAATGCAGAAGATATACTCGCCAAATTAGATGAGTTCCAAGATGTGTGGGGAGAAGAAGAAAAGAACTCTTGGGTTAGTTCTATGCAACAGAAGCAAGACGCTCGTAAGATTTGGAAGAATGCATTGCATCAATTCGATAACCTCAACAAAGAGCAACAGAAACTATTGACACTATCTAAATCGGAGATGGAAGAAAAAGGTGCAATGACATCTAAGGCAATCGCATCTAACTTGATAGAGAAGGGAGTCTCCAATGTAAGTTCTGCTAAATTGGCTAAGTTACTGAATATGTACGGTGAAGAACTTAACATAATCAAGTCACACAGAAGAGGTGAATACATGTGTATCAACCGAGAAGGTTTGATAATCAAAGATAATTGGGCTTATGCGGCAGGCTTCTTAGATGCTGATGGTTATATTACCATCACCGAGCGTGGAGAGCCAAGGGCGGGATTCATCGCTACAGGAGAAAGGGGCAGAATGCACTGTGAAGAATTACACAAACACATCGGTGCGGGCGTTTTGCAACTCGACCAAAAAGTGTACTCTGATAATCAGAGGAGTCAACATCGTGTTAGTTTCTATGCCAAGGATGATTTGAGTAAATTACTCAGTAATCTTACCCCACATCTAAGGATGAAAGATATGCAGGCAAAGGCTGTACTTGCATATATTGGAGAGAAAGACCCAGTCAGGAAAACTCAACTCAAGAGATTTGTTCAATTCTCTAACAGGGATGGAACATCTAAAGGTGAGGAGTCTCTGCGAGAATGGGGAGTAGACCGTGATACAGTCATGAGTTGGGCGGAGGCATTGTGATGGCAGAGAAAGGTAGAGTAGGTAGATTCTTAGAAACTTTGGGTAGTCCTTTTCGTAGAAGGACAACGCCTGAGCCCCAAATGCCTTTATGGACTACTGGTATACAAGAGCCTGTACTTGTCCAAGGTATTACTATCCCTGCTCTTTATGCAGTGGCTAATGAAAATCTTATTCTAAGAACTGTGTTGAGTACTTTGCAACAAGAGATATTCAGAAGAGGCTACTATTGGGAGAAGAAGTTTCACAAGAAGTGTACAGCCTGTGACAAAGAGTTCCAGCACGATGTAGATGAATGTAAAGAGTGCGGTAGTACTGAATTAGTCAGTCCTAATCCCGACCAATTAGTATATCCAAGGTGGCTAATAGAGCAGAGAAACTCTATGGAACAAACCTTCATGGATGTACTAAGGGAGATAGAATATGACCTCAATATCACCGATGACGCATTCCTTATACTCATCAAAGAATACTTCATTGACCCTGAAACTAATGAAATGGCTTTCTATCGTATCAAGGAAATTGTTAGAGGCGACCCTATATTCATGCGTATTATTGCTGACAAGCGTGGTGTAAGAGGAGGCAGATTCAGAGTTTGCCCTATTCACAGAAGCGAAGTCAAATCTTTCTCTGAAGAAGAAAAGAAATGCTCTATATGTGGGACTGAGATGGAAGATGTACACCATGTCAATACTGCCGGTAGTGGTAAGACTCAGTATTACCTCAAGGGTGAAGTCATACATGTGAGTAAATACAACCCTAGTAAGTTGTATGGTCGAAGCCCTGTATCTACACTTTGGAGACAGGCTATGACTTTGACAGCGATGGACAACTACATGTACACTGCTTATTCAAAGCGCAGAATACCAAGAGGTATTTTGAGCATTAGTACAGAGAATCTTGAATCAATGAAGGCATTTTGGAAAGCCACTGATGAAAAACTTGAGCGTGACCCTCATTACATCCCTAAGATTGCTACTGAAGGTAACGGTAAGGGTGGTGTCAATTGGGTCAAACTGATGGACAGTCTTGAAGAAATGCAGTACATACCTGCTCGTGATGAGATGCGTCAGCGTATTGCTGCGTTCTACGGAGTATCTAATGTGTTCATGATGGACACAGGTAAGTCAGGCGGTTTAAACAACGAAGGTATGCAGATACTCGTCACTAATCGTGCAGTAGAGTTCGGTCACAAAGTATACACAGAGCATCTATTCCCAAGGATGATGGAACAGATGGATGTCACTGATTGGAAGTTGACACTATATCCAAATGAAGAGGAAGACGAAGTCACTAGACTGAGAAGAGACGAGATGGAAGTCAACATCGCTCAAAGAATGATGATGATGGGCTACAAACCTACACTACAAGAAGATGCTAACCGAGACATCAGATTCATCTACAAGCAACCTGACCCTGCTGAGGCAGCGATGCAAGGACAACAACCTCAACCTATGGGAGGTATGAGAATGGGTGGAGGTATGGGTACTCCGGGCGCACTACCGAGTAGAAACATCCCTCCGCAATTGGCAGCACAGATGGGAAGGCAGGCTCAAGTACCCGGTATGGCTAACCCCGGAGGAGAAGGTATGGGGCTAAGAGACCGTGGTCCTGCGAGCCCACAGAACAGAACTAGCATGGGCTCAGGTAGTCCTATGTCGAGCGTTCAACAAAGGGGTATGCAACCCACAGGTTTGGAACAAGCAAGTCAAGGTATAATTAACGCCCGTAATCCAAGAGGGGCTTAGGAACATTAAAGATAAGTGAAGTAGTGGGGATTGGCAATGGACTTGAAGAAATTAGACCCGATGGCTAGAAAAATGCGCTCTCATGTGGATGAGTTTTACAAGGCTCTTGAGAGCCAAGATGGGCTCACTGCAAGGACTCACATCAATGAAATAATAAAGTACGCAGACTACATGAGTAAGGATATTGAGGCTACCGTTATCAAATCAGATAACGCAATCGGTGTCAATGACATCTACGCAGGTGGAGTGCCAATCAAGAAAATGTCTGAAGTACAAACCGTTCACACTGCTACTACCAATGTTCTACCGGGGACAATCAGAACCAGTAGGTTCGGTAACATTAACAGAAGGTTGAACAACAGAACTCTGTGAGGTGAGCGTAAGTGACAGAAGAAAGAGAGAGTAATGTCGCAGAACGCTTGATGAGTGCATTGATTACAAAGATGGAGTCAATGGATGCAGGTTTGAAAAACCTAGAAGCCGAGAACAGAGAACTAAGAAAAATGATTTCCAATCCAACAGCCATGCTAAAGAAAGCAGGCTTTGTGTCTGTAACAACACAAAGACCTGAAGATGTACTGGTTGATGGATTCAGAGGCGATGTACCTGATGCTATGGTCTTGAAAGCACAAGACGGTAGTGACTTAGATATGCCTCAAACCAATGCCGAGTTCCATAAAATGGATTGGTCCGAGATTCACGCACTGGCTGAACAAGCCAAAGAAGTGGGCTCTGTCGGCAACCAAATGGGAATGGAGTGATAACATGAAACCTAGATTTGAGCAAGCAAATGATAAAGCATACGAACTATTGAAAGCAGCGAAAGCCCTTGAGGACAGAATCGCTAAGAAAGAAGGTAGTATGCCTGATTACTCAGGTCAAGAAGAAGGGTCAGATGTAGGACATGCAAGGTTTGAGATTCAACCATCGGGTATTCCTAACGCTTTCTATAACACTAACAACGCAGTTCCTAATGTAGAGGATGTAGCCAACAAGGGTGCAATCTCTGAAAACAGTAACATTCTGACTCAAACATCCCCTTACTATCCTACAGCATTTAGCACAACTGGTGCGCTTGAAAACTTCAAAGGCGGTGACGGGCCTAAGATGAGCGATTTGAAGAAGTCCGTTGACCGAATCTCCAGCCGTCTGATTTGAACGGCTGGTGATGCTGATGAGAGAAGGGCCATTAGATACGCTCGATAGACACCGTTCTACATTCGTAAAGTCTCTTAATGACGGCATAGGTAAATTAGACGCTGGTGCTGAGTTTTATTTCTCAGCAATTAGTGCAGAAAGGAGAGGATATGTTCTTAGTCAAGAAGACCAAGCCCTTCTGAAAATGTTCAACTCTGTTCTTCTTATGAAGAGCCAAGAAGTCACAGGTCCTTCAGGTAATTACGATTTGAGTACAGAGGGACAAGGCTTTGAATCGGCACAAGGACTCGATGAAGCACAAATGTCTGACATGCTTAGGTTTGGCAGTGGTATGGAGTTGAGTGATAATCCTAGTTATCAGGAACACAGAATAACCCCTCCACCTATGGGACAAACTGTAGCAGGGCTTCCTTGGAAATTAGAACCTAACAATCAAGACCCGCATGATGTTTATGCAGACCACGATTATCTAGGCTCTGACTTGAATCCCTTACATGGTGAGTACCACAATATAGTGGGTGACTTCTATGTACACCCTACAGACCACACCGCTACATCTCAAAGCGAAAAGGACCATCATAAAGAGGCAAGGTGGGAAAACTGGGTTAGAGATGACAAACAGCACGACTTTTTGAGAAATCAATTTCACTACGGTCAATTAGCAGTTGACGAAGATTTGTCAGGTAATGTGATGGGTGCAACTAACCATGCTTTCTATCTTAGAGATTATCAAAATTGGCTAGGTGACAACACATCTAAGGTGGATGAAATCACTAATCAAATGAAGCAAGAAGGTAGGAGTGATGAAGAAATAGACCACGCTATCAAGTTGGCTCACATCAATGAAAAGAAGCAATACTGGAAAGAGAACTTAGGGTTCATGGACTACTTTCATGGATTAGAGTGGTTTACCCCTGAAGAAAAAGACAGATTCTATAGACATGTACAAGAAAACGGCTACAATCCTGACAGGATGTTCAGAGTAGATAGGTACTCAGGTAACCCTAATTTGATACCTAGGGTTATCAGAAATATCCAACAGAGGTTTTCAGGACTTCACGACCACTGGACAAGAGACCCTGACAGACCGGGACATGGTATGCTCATCACACCTATAGGTATGTCAGAAGAGGGGGATGAGCCTTCGCCCGGTTTCAACTATGAAGCGTTACTAAATCATCAGCCTATGGGTAAAGACAAAAACGCTTGGCAGAGGTCTGTGGCTCATTTCAACAAAATGATGGAACAGCACCACTACGCTACTAATAGTGCAGGTCGTTACGAACCTCTTACTGAAAGACAAGTACCTCAGATAGATTATTCCCCTGATAATCACGGTATTGATTCCATGCTTAGGCATGATATGGTTAAAGACCAAAGAGAGGATTACTACCCTAATTACAACGCTTTGAGATTTATGTTAGGACTGGACCCTGACGGTAACATCTATCCTAAAGGTCAACATCCGTTTTACGGACAACTTTGGGATGGAGGCGAGTTCACACAAGAAGAAGTGGATTCGATAATGGATGCTAGGAAAACTGAGTCTATGCGTGTGGCTAATGCTGGCAGAATGGCTCAGAACCATTCCTCTATACATTATGGTTATGCTATGCATCCCGACCATTACGATTACCTAGACGACCACGAGACACTTGCGACTCACTGGCAAAAGCCATTCAAGGGTCACGGAGGGCTTGGTAAAGATGCCAACGACTTGTACAATTTGATACACCATCACAGTTTACTTTACAGTGAAAAAGAGGACAAGGAAAGGGCAGACAAACTAGAGGAACTGAAAGATAGGTTCAAAGGTTTAGTACCTGATGAAGAATTAGAAGAATATGTAAGGTCAGAATTAGGTTCAGAATTCGAACAAGATATAGAGGGTAGATACAAAGGTAGTATCTTTAGTCCCAAAGAAAACAGCCTTTGGTTTTCAAGGACTAGAGCCCAAATAGAGCCTAGACACGATTACGATTTACAAACAGGTGCTATACAATCGGCTGACGATTACAAAGTTCTCAATGCACTTGCACCATTCGGTCAAAGAGAAATGAGCATGAGTCAACAGAAAGAAAAGGGCAGTGGTAAACTTATCACTACTACTGTTAGAGGTAGCCCACTTGATGCACCTCAGAATCTCAAACCTCACAATGTCATCATGTCAAGTAGTGTCAAGGGTAGCGGAGGTCAAAACGCCCACTATGCTAGACATGCTCAAACTGTAGATTCTGCGTTTAACAACATGGTTCACGATGATTACCACGCAGCGAGAAGGTCAGGGGATAGTAATAAGGCAGACAGGGCTCACAAGAAATTACAAGGTAACGGTGTTTTGAGAGTAGCACATTCTTACACAGGTAGAGGTGGGGCTCTTAATCCTGAACCTATGCAAAGTCATAGAACTCATTCCTATCATACTATAGGTACTAAACTTGGTATGAGGATGAATCCTATGTACCCTCAGCAGGATGTGATGAATCTAAAGAATCCTAGAGCCAAACATACTGTAGGAGGTGAAAACCCACTGGACAAGATTTTACAACTTAGGTATAGCCCTGTTAGGCAAGGGGATATAGAGGAAGTTAAACAAACAGAGTTAGACAAAATCGAAAGGGATTACGAATCAGCCATGTCAAGGGCTAATGCTGTGCCTGACGAAGATAGGAAGAGAGAAGAAATCGACAGAGTAGTAAATGAATATAATCGAAGGCTAGAGCGTCTTGACAATAGATTTGGATTAGCAGGACACAGTCCTACTAAGGAATTTGGTGTAGAACCTACTCTAAATCCTGCTGGTTCTGTAACTCGTCAAATATCCGAGGCTAGACCTCCAAGTGATGAACTTGCTTTGTACGAAGAAGAAATAGCGAACATAAGTATGCTTGAGGCTCAACTAGAAGAAGGGGGTTTGAGTGGTGAGGACGAGTTTAAAGTTCACAAATTGATAGCGGATAAGCAAAGATTATTAGATGAACTAGAAGACAAAATTGACCCGCTTTCTACTAAAGGACTAAGATATTCTAAACAAGGTCATGACACCATATTAGAAAACAAACTGAGAGCAGATACTGACGCTATCAAGAGTGCTATGGTCCATCTGAAACAAATGCTGGCTAACACAGCACCTGAAGTACACGATTACATTTTCAATCCTAATTTAGACCACGAAACTGCTGAGGCTAACATGAGAATGTTTGCTAACATGGCTAATGACTACTTGCTGAAAGTGCCACACGAACAACACGGTATTTACACCAAGGGTCACGCCCGTATAGACCAAACTGGTAACCAAACTAAAGTTGACGACATGGCTAACATGAAAAGGATGGTTCACGAAAAAGGTACTGAGTTCAATATAGCCGATATACTTGACATGCCTACTGCGTTAGAAAAACTAGGGTTGGACCCTGAGAGTATACCACATCAGAAAAATCTACACGATTTAATCAAAGATGTTTTCCAACCTAGATTCGAGCAATATGGTATGGATTACAAAATGCCGATTATGACAATGAGGCAGTATTTGCAGGCTACAGACCCTGAGATGGATATAGATGGTAGACATGAAAAGGTAAGACACCATCACAAAACTAGCAGAGATGATGAGTTTGCTAACATAGTTCAAGGTATGACAAGAAGAATCACCAACCCTGCTTTCAGTCACCTCAATGAAAGACTCGGCGTACATTACCAAAATGCCTACAACGAGGATGACCGTAGAGTAAGAGAGTTGACTGACGAAGGGCAACCCCTCTATGATAGGAAGAAGACGGCACAGAGTAAACACAAGAACAAGCATCACAGTAGGTACTGGAATACTAAGCAGTACTTGGATTCTCTAATAGTAGGCTTCCCTGAAATAGAGCCCCCTGCAAAAGTCAAAGAAACAGTTGATGCCTTTACCGCAGTGCCAGCAGACCAATTTAGTCCTCACACTCACTCAGTTCACAGCCTGTACAATTCTGCTGGCTACAGACATGAGTTCGGTGACTTCTTCGAACCTAATTTCAAATTCAAAATATCAAGAAATGGTAATGTCAATGTTGTACCAGTAGCAGAAGGCGAAAGTAACAAGCAGCCACTTGTCAACATTTTAGGAAAGTTTTGGGATGCAGTAGCCCCACCTGAGTGGCTAGAAATGCTTAGACATCCCGACCATGAACAGTCTCGTCAACTTTTATTAAGACCTGACAGAATGGCTGCAAATGATAGACCGGGGCGATTTGGTATAGCGAGAAACACGGATGTACACAGCGTAAGGAAGTCGGACATAGGTTTGGCTGATTTGACTAACCCTGACATTCTCAGAAAAGAATTGGGTAGCGAAGTCCCTATCTTACAACCAATGCATCGTATCTTTGAACTAGATGACTTGGAAGAGTTGAGAGGTTTTACAGGTGACTGGATAGTGTCCCACATGCCTGAAGGCGAGCGTGGGTTTGTCAAGAAAGAAGATGACGAAGTATCTTCCAAGACATTTGATTTGAGTGATGAAGACAAAGAGAACTTCAAGAAAGTGACTGATGAAGACTTTACTGCTGATGTAATCAAGACAGAAGAGGGCTACTACATCTTTGATGTCATAGAGTTTGCTGAAAAGGAAGTCCACGATGTCGTATTGAATGACCGTATCAAAATAGTAAGAGGTGCTTTGGAAGGAGTAGAGAATATACATGTTCCAAGTGCAAGCGATACGAGACTGACAGATGATGAAGGCCTCAAAGCCATTGTCGAAAATTTAAGCGAAACGCATGAGAATTTACTACTTAGAGATGCTAAGTCAGTATACATGGTTGGCGAACTCAGACACCCTAAGTGGGTTATGCTGAAACCGGGTAACGATGTAGTGCTGAGAGTACTAGAGCGTAGAGGCAGTGGTCCGTACACATACAGGCTAGGCACAGGTCCAATAACAAGAGAAGAAGAGATAGGTAATAGGGCTGTAGAGTCTGACGGTGAAATCTACATGGATGTAGGGGTGGCATTCAACAGTGAAGAAAAATACAATGAAGGCGACCATGTAATGGTTAATGCTGCCAATGTCAGTAAAGTTGAAACTACTGGCGGTGACGATGTTTATACTTTGACTGCTTCTAAGATATTAGGAGAAGCAGAGGGCGAAGGTCTTGTTAGTAGAGAGACACTTGGTCTGCTTGCTAAGTCTGAAGACCAGTGGCTATGCGAAGTTCATAGGGCTAAGTCAGGAGTTAGAGTAGTCATGCCTCAAGGTGATGTACTCTACAAGTGTACACAGACAGGTAGTATGTGGACTGTTCATTCACCTTTGGCTGACAGTAAGTATCTAGTTAGGTTAGCAGAAAGTCAGAGACAATACTGGAGTCCAATAGCAGGTGCTATGCTCAAGGCTAACTTACACATCACAGAAAAAGAAGAGGTACATGAGTCACAAGGAGATGCAGAACCACTTATTGAACCTCACAAAGAAGAAGGCACAAATTGGTGGAAAGAGAAAGAGAAAAAGAAAATACTCGTCAAGGGATTGATGCTGATTGATAGATTCTTGAAGAGTGGTGCTGGTTCTGTAGGAGGTTCTAATGCAGGTGCAAAGGGACTAGGAATTGATTATGCTACTCCTGTAGAATCCCCACTTGGACCTACTAACTTGCACGATGAGAAGACAATGCCCGACTTTGACAACAGAAAGCGACCCGGTGAAGATTCTTACATTGAACCAAAATCGAAGGACAGCGAGGATGAAAAGAATATTACAATCCCTACTGAAGAGGGTACTTTAGAGATAACTTCAGACAAAGCCGTGTTCCATACCTGATTAAATAGTATGACAAGTGTGAGAGGGGTAATGCCTACCGGATTGACACTGCGAACTTCCCCTGTTCAACACAGCGGAAGCATCAGTATTGTCAAGGCAGCAAATGACCTCGTAATCGCAGGTTATGCATCTGTAGAAATGGTAGACAAACAAGGAGACCTAATTACAAGAGGGGCTCTAAAAGATGCTTTCGATGGATTCATGAAAGCAGATGGCTTTAGAAATGTACAACTAGCACACTCTAACATACAAGTTGGACAAGTAATACCTTCCTACACTGACTCTGATGGTCGTGTTTGGAAGTCCGGCGTTGATGATGCTGGAATGTTCGTTGTTATCCAATTAAGAGATGACATCGAAAAGGCAAGAGAAGTTGCCAGTGAAATTCGCAAGGGGGCACTAAGAGGCTTCAGTATCGGAGGACAAGCATTCAAGAGAATGCGTAAGAGCGACCAACAACATGGCGACTACACAGAAATCTCCAAACTGGAACTTCATGAAGTGACTATTTGCGAGAAAGGTATTAACCCGGAGGCGACATTCCGTATATTGAAGGAGGACACAAACATGAGTGACGATAATGTATTAGGCGAATTGTCCAGCACTTTGGACAGGCTAAATGGGCGACTTGACGCTATGGAAAAGGGCGAAATGCCTGAAGGCTTGAAAGAGCACATGGCTGATAAGAAAGAAGAAAAGAAACCTGAGAAAGAAGAAGACGAGGGGAAAGAAATGGCTGAAGAAGACAAGAAAGAAGGAATGTATGCAAAGAGTGAGTACAGCGATGTAATCACAACTGACTACCTAAACTGGATGGAAAACACCTTGAAATCTCAAGGAGTTGACATCGGTGGTGCAAGAGCGCACTTCGACCAACTGTCCAAGGCTAACCTTGGTTCTACACCTGAGCAAATTGGCGATGGTGCAGACTACTTCGCAGGACAAGTAAAAGGCAGAGCACAAGAAGGTGGTTCACCATCTACTAACGCTATTGGAAAACTAAATTCCAACAGTGGCGGAACTGTAGCAAAGGGAGACTACTTGTCTCCTGACTCAGTTAGCCCTGCTGACCTAGAAGCAGCATACGAAGTTTACAAGGCTGCTTCCCTAGAAGAACAATTCAAATCCAATCTTGGAACTGTCTTTGCTGACAGACTAGCCAAGGAAATGAGCGCAGAGGCTGAGGCAAAAGCAGCACAAGCATTTGACGCTAGAACACCACTTGCAAACATCGAGAAAGCATTGTCTGACTTGAGTGCAAGAATCGACAACATTAACTCTGCACCATCCGGTGGAGAAATTAAGAAATCTGTCTCCACTGTTGAAATACCATCAACAGAAGCATTAGGAAACATGGACTGGAGTGAAGTTCACAGACTGGCTGGCAGTGTTTTCAACCAATAAGGAGGAATAAGTATGGCAAGAAACTACATGAGAACAATTAACGATATGGAGAGATACTACTACGGTGCAGGCTCAAGCATGGGCTACTCATACAGTGGTAGCGAATTACTGAAGGCTGACGCACCATTGCTGTCTACTACTGCTGGTACATACCAAGCAATCTACGGTAGAAAAGTATGGTCTCAACTAAACCAAGAATTCAACGCATTTTCAATTCTACCTAAGAAGCCTTGGGACAGAAGTGGATGGAGAGTTGTAACCGCTAAACCTTCTAAGACAGTTGGTGGCGGTATTGCTGAGAACGGTACACTACCTGACACAACAAAACCAACATTCCAAAATGTTGCAGCAAAGCCAAAGACCATTGCACACTCATTCGATATGTCTGAAGTTGCTATCTTCCTTAACGACAAGGATGACGGTCTAGGTGACATTCGTTCAGTTCTAAAAGAAGAAATGGGTAAGCACCACGCAGAGCACATCAACGACATGCTAACTGAGGATGTTACAACTGTTGCTGGTAACGACATCGAGTCTCTTGACAGAATCACCACTGGTAACAACAGCATGGCATCAGGTACACACTACGATACTAACGATGAAGACATTTACTCCATCGACAGAAGTGCTAACACATGGTCTTTCGGTGAAGACTCTGCTGACTCAGGTTCTACTGACAGAGTTCTATCTCTCGACCACTTAGATGAGACATTCAGACTAATTTGGGAAAGAGGAGGTAATCCAAAGGTTATGCTAACTGGTTACGATACTCTAATGAGAATCCAACAACTTCTACAAGCACAACAAAGATTCATGGAAGAAAAGAGAGTTGTTCCTACATTCAACGGTGTAAAGGGTGTTCCGGGTGTTGAAGCCGGATTCATCGTAGCAACTTACAACGGTGTTCCAATCATCCCTACCAAGGAGATGGCAAGTGACACTCTAAGCAGAATCTACATGCTAGACACAGACTATGTTTACTTCTCCACTGCTAAACCTACTCAATACTTTGAGAGTGGTATCGAAACTGGCGACCCATTCGCAATCAACAGATTGGGTCAAGAGGGACTTTACAGAACTATGGGTGAAGTTTGGACAACTTTCTTTGGAGGTCAAGGTTCTATCCGTGACCTTAAGTGAGGTTCTTTGGAGAAAATTAAGGAGATGAAGAATTATGACAATTACATACACAACATCAGGAAGCGCAGTCTTCACAGAGAGTTTGAATTTGGAACTATACGCAGGTGCATTGGTTGACAGCACTCGTTGGTTGGATGGTGCAAAGGGTGCATCGGGAGATTATCCGGGCAGTTTGAACCCATTCTTACCAACTAATGACGATACAACAAACACAGCAGGCAGAGGTCTGAAGTTAGTAACAGGAAAATTAACTACTGCACTGGTAGATGATGAAACCATTACTCTTAGCGGAGGTGCAGACACTATCCACGCAGTTATCGTTGGTAACACCAGCGTAGCAGCAGCAGGTGTCTCTTTGAAGAATATCACTAACGGGGTTGCACAATTTACAGTAGTCGGTTCACCTGACGCTCTAGTAACACTGTGGATGATTGTTTCGTGAGGTGAATAACCTTGCCTACAGTAACTTACATAGGTACTACGGTATACCGTAAAATGCCTGACGGCTCTAAGAGGCTTTGGCCTAAGAAAGTTCCAGTTGAAGTAACTCAAGAGTGGCTTAACACATACAGACAAAAAATCTGTACAAGACCTTGGGTATACATCGTAGAAGGAGACGCTGAGGCTGAAGTCACTGTTGACGAAGGCGGAGACGGAATACCTGATGAAGGCTGGACTAAGAAAGACATCAGCGCATGGCTCACAGAAAAGGGTGCAGAGTTCAGTGGTTACACTACAAAAGCCAAACTACTGGCTTTGGTAGGGCAAACACTAAATCCTCCAGCCCCTGAGCCTGTAGTAGAAGTCGAAGAGGCAGAAGCCCCAGTAGAAGAAACAGAAACAGGAGATGAAGAATAATGGCAGTAGCAATAGACCCAAGACCAACTTACTTTGGAGACAGAATTGTAATAACAGGAACATATGCAGCATCAGATACCAGCATTGCGCTTGGTGATTTGTTGACATCAATAGACATGGCAGTAGTAACCCCAGCAGCAGGATTAGCCCCACAGAACCTTGAAACAGGTGGTGCGGCAGATGGAAGCGATGCAGCACCGTTTATCTTTGGTGAATTCGCTACTGTAAGTGGAACGACAATCACAGTCAACACACCCGGAGGCGCACAAGCCACTGCTGGTGGAACTTTCTTTGCTATTGGTCGCCGATGAGGTGATTAAATGGCTAAGTCTGTGAGCATTGTAGGACCTTTTCCTCCTGCGGATTTCCAAGACTCTACGGCTAAAACTGCTATAGAGACGGCAATCAGTACGGCAATAGGAAGCAACACTTGTGTGTCTGCTGACCCTCACTTGATACTTGGGAATATATACTTCATAGTAACTACCAGTTGAGGTGGTTATATGAAGTCATATGGAAGTCTAGGTCTTGACGACATCGCTCGCCTACAGAAGCGTGGTATTCGCCTCAACGAATCCTACGGTGCATCTGTCAGAACTGACGATGATAACCCCCTCGCTGGGGTGACTCTCAAGCAGCGTAACCGTAATAAGAATGCAGGTGATGTACTCAACATCGGCTCAGGTACGAGGTGTAAGCATTGTGGAATGCTTTACTTCTGCTGGGTTGACAAATGTAGGACATGTGGAAAACAGATGGACTTTAATCTAGGAAAGAAAGAGTGATGTTGTATGCCAGTAGTTTTCAGTCCCGGTGAGCCTGAAACGAGGCCACTCGACCCTGATGCTATTGTTTACACTACAGGTGACAAAGTAGCACAACTTCTAGGTATAGCAGCAGGTGAGCCTGTACTAGGTGCAGCAAACGCTGCATCAACTGGATTCTATATCACAGGGACAGACCTTAGAGAACACGGCTTTGAAAGCGGTGACAAGATACTTGTTTACAGTGACCTTGACCCGCTAGGCACTGAGTTCACAATCACAGCACCTTCTGTAGAAGATGTGAGTGGTACTAAGTATGTCAAACTCCCTACGACTGTATCAACGCCTGCTAATTATACTACGGCAGCCAACACAGAAATTCAGAATCTAACTATCTTTACCAACGGTAAAAGTCGTGGCGTGACAAAGAATATCGTTAACGACCACATCAGAAGAATACAAGATAGGATTGACAACATGACTCACAACGCTTGGAGACCTTATTTGGTCTCCGCAGAGTACATCAACTTCGATACCTACAAACCATACAGGCGCAGATACTACACAGATTATGTGGGTACTGCCCCTCTCCTATTCCGCAATGTACAACAAATATTGCGGATTGAACTTTGGCAAGGAGACGACTATCGTGAAATCGGAAGTGCAGAAGCAAGAATCAAATTTTCAGATGTTTCATCGCTCAGTGGTAAGAGCATTTACCTCGGCTTGGGTAATGGTAGCGTGGCTAGTTTATCTGTCGGTAGCGGTAGTAGCAACTGGCGTGGAGAAATTGATGCTAATTCTACAGCCCAAAACTTTGCTGACCTTATTAACAAAGAGGACAGGGTTTCTAAGTCGGCAGTAGAGTTCAGTCCTACATTTACGCTTGAAGGCTCTACATCAAATGTAGCAGTGCATAATGAGTTCTTGGCTTCAGCCAACTCTGACTATGGAACTGGTGTTGTAAAGTTGACTTCTATGAGGGCTGTCAAGGCTGGAGAGGAATGCTCTATAGTCACTGACAGTGCTGACATTAATATCGACCAAACCACGCAAGCAAGTACGACAGTAGTAGGTATAGTTGATACTGACGACATCAGTGTTAGTTCCACTGCCAACTTTACTAAATCAGGCGTTGCTACTGACGGTACAAAGGTGTTCAGGTATCAAAGTAAAACTGATACTAAATTCATAACTTGCACCGTAGTTAGCGGAGGTAGTCTCCCTTCTAGTGGTACAATCACACAAAATTCCTTCGTCACTGATTTACAGGGCGGCAGTGCCAGTGGCGACAACGCTCGTCTGAGAGACTGGTGGCTCGACCACGAGATGGGAATTATTTACTTCAACAACTCTTATCCATTCTTTGAATGGAACGCAATCAAGGTGGCTTACATCTACGGTGAAAGGTATCTTGAAAAAGCAATAGAGGAGGCTGCCACTAAACTTGTAGCAAGCGAATTGCTAATGGCTGATGACCGCAGTGTACTGATACCTGAAGGTACGCAGAACATAGACTTGGGTTCGAAAGCCCAATTGTGGCGTAGAGAGGCTTTAGATATTATCGCTCGATACAAGGAAGTGGTGGTGTTCTCATGACAGCAACATGGAAAGAGCCTCTTGACGCTGTCATTGACATTCTCAAAGCCGACCATGATTCTGTTACTAAGAAAGGTTGGAACAGAGCCAATACAGACAATGTGAAGCCAGTCATACTAGACATAGCGTCAGACGGTCCTGAGCGTGGCAAGAGGCTTGATTTACAGCGTCATGATTACATCCTCTGCTACGAGACGGCACTTAACGAAGAAGTACCTGATTTGCTATACAATTTCGTTACTACTCGTGTGAACATCACAGTAGATATGCGTACCACGAGAAGCAGAAGCAGATTGCGTAAGATGGAAAATGAGATGCGTAGAATCATACATGTCAATCGCAAGGGTGACGGAGAAAACTTTGACCGTATGATTCTCAAAGTAAGAACAGACCTCAGCGACCGTACAAAGAAACTGTTCAGACATACATTTCAAGTGGAAGTAGTTATCCTTGCGGAGGCGATACCATGAGTGGCTTTGGGGCACATTACAAGGGTGATGTCTCAGAGATTTCTATGGGGCACGAAACTAGCGTAGTTATTGAACACGACCAGCCGAGGACATGGACAGCGAAGACCACTGACTCAACTCGTGAGTATACTACAATAGAGTTCAGAGGCACTACCGCAGCCACTAACAGTAGTATCTTCGAGCAAACTAAACCTATACTGAAAGTTCCACTCGGTATGCTGATAGGGCAGAAATTGAGTTTTCATTCTATTTCTACAGGGAATAATAACTTCAGCAATTTCTATAATAGCACACTGAAAAGTAGACTGTACACCATAATAGACCACACACTTGAGGCTAACACGGATGGGGATGTATCGACACAAATCAAGATAGTGCCTGCATTTTCTACTACAACATCACTTGACAGCGGTACAGGTGATAGCATTATGTTACACTCTACGGGCTTACCTACCATACAAGGAGACACTAATTTCGCTATGAGTACAGCGGCTAGTTCATCAAAAGAAGTTAGCCTCATCGACCAGTTTGTAGGACTAGCGAGTTTCATGACTTTACCTGATACCAAAGTTGACCTGCACAGTTACCATGTAGTAGGACTAGGTAGGCAGGTTGCAGTTCAACAAACAGGAAAAGTACATCATGTAGGTGGCTCTCTTGAGATGCCTATGCACAGTGCTAAGTGGCTATATTACAGCCTAGGTAGAGAAGTAGTTAGTAAAGACAACTGCGGAGATAGAGGACACGCTACGAGTCCTGTACCGACAATACATGCTGACATAGAGCCGGGGCAAGGTTACATTGATGTAGCCAGTAGCGAGAGTGCTGGTGTCAGATTTGGCTCTAGCACTAACGCTGCGGTAGGAGATTACCTGTTATTGAAAGATACGACAAGAGTCCCTACTACAACATACAAAACTCCTGAACTGAACACTGACAAATACTTCCCGTCTGTCAGCGATACCGTTCACTTTGAGTGGGCTGAATCTAGTGAGTGTCGCCGTATCTCTGCGATAGAGTACATCAAGGATTTAGGCGCAGGAACATTAAGATATGTATTCAGATTATACATAGACGATAACTGGCAATTCCCTCACACCACTTCCGATACTCTCGAATTGAGACACTACAATGATGCTAGTACTGACGGTAGTCCTGACATCAACACAACTAGAACAATCAACAACCATGTCAAGAGGCTTCTATTCTCTGCTGAAACTATACCGAGTTTTAGCATGGAACACAGTATAAGGACAAGAGATGTAGGTTCTTTCAACGCTACGGGCGAATCTACTGTAGCACCGGGCTCTGCGAATGACAGTAAGCAGTTGACTAGAATATTCAAAGGATGTAAGGTGCTTGAGTGGGAGATGTCTTCTACTGTAGATGCTGAAGTCAAATACAGGTGCATCTTCAACGCACTTGCCTGCTACACAGATACGGGTAGGCTCGAATCAAGCAATGCAGGTGACCGTTATACTGCTCATCGTATGTTCCAAAATACAGCCGACACAAAGCGTGGTAGAAAGGTCAGTGGCATAGCAGAGGGTGCTGAGAAACCTTTCATGTATTACAATGGAGAAATTTCTGCTTTCGACCAAAACTTAGGCTTTGTCAGTTCTTTCGAACTCAGAGGGAAAACTGGTGTTGAATTGTTCCACACCATACAGAGTAACCCCTTACCTGAGTCAGTCAACGCTAATAATCTCAGCCTCAAGCAAGTTCCATACGGCGGTACTCGTAATGCTTCAATTATCAGAGAGGGAAGAGAAGAGTTTGAGATGGAGATGACTATAGCATTAGAGGATGCTACCCTATTCCACGAACTGAGAAGCCATGTAGAGCGTGGAGGTACAGTTGGTTCTACAGGAGGAACTATCATGCTTCACTTTACCAAGCCTGTCGTCAGTGGTGACAGCGGGGCTACTCCCAGTCTAAGAGTTATAATTGATGATTATTTTATTACAGAACTACCAATACCTATGCCTGACGACAAAGGTCTTCTGTTCACAACTATGAAACTAAAGCCTCAGAATGTGAAAGTGATAAGTATTGATGCCGATTACCATTGTTAGAGGGGAGACTTATGCCGTTAAGATTTATCAAATCCCTCAACCCATACCAGCCATTCGATGGCGAAGTTATAGTCAATGATGAAGAAGAAGAGGGCGGAGAGTACCTCTTCGACCCCGAAGCAGGTAGAGCCAGTGATGACCCATTCGCTCACCTAAAGGTGGCGGAATCTCCTGATGATTCAGCAGATTCAAACGAGAGCGTGAGTAAGTATGTCGGAGGAGAAGAAGAATAAAATAAAGATAAACGGAACACCTGTCCAAGTCTCAGCCAAACGGTTGACATTTTTTGATGTTCAAGCAATCGCACCGCTGTTCGCTAACAGCACTTTGGATTTCTCTAACTACTGGCGTTACGCATTCTACAACTGGCTCGACTGCACACCTTCTATAGACTTCGAATCACTGTCGCCTGAAGAAGGACAGAGCCTCGCTGAACTACTTCCTGAGCCTTCGCAGGTTATGGAATGGCTAGTTTTTCGGGAGGCGAAGTCGGCGACATCAGACGCTACCTCAACAACAGGTCTACCAAAGACCGACTTCGCTACCAACGAGAAGGGATGGAATACCTTCTAATGACGCACTACAATATGAATCTACAAGAGGTGAGGAATCTGACAATAGAAGACGGCAAACAACTTCTCTACTGGGCTCAGGCTATGCAAGTAGAAGAAGAGATACCTAGGGATGCAATTTATTTGGGGTATGACAATGTCCCGCCATTGGAGGGCTCACTATGATTGACGGCGAAATCGACCCACGCTCGGTTGAAGCGATGGATAAATTCAAGAAATATGCAAAGGAGGCGGGCGAGAACATGAAGTCTTTGCAGATGCAGATGGACAAGTTCAGCAAATCTATGGAGATGACTAAGGTCAACAGTACTGACTTGACCGCTTCTTTGAAGAACATGGAGAAGTCACAACCTTTCCAACAAATGATGGAGAGCCCTGTGCAGCAAGGACAACTGGCTGGAGGGGGCGGAGGGCAGACTAACAATGTCACAGTCAATCTCAAGATAGATGTCAGCGGAGTAACTGACAAAACAGACAAGCAGAAACTCGCTAAAGAAATCAGCACTATGGTTACTAAAGAACTGAGAAGTAAGATAGGTGGGTCTTTCACCCAAAGCGGCTTTAACAGGAGTGGCTAAGTATGGATGAAGGAGAGAGAATGCCTATTCGCCTTGTTCAAGAGAACGGTGATACTATCTCTCTCGATGCTACGCAAGTTGATATTGTAGTAGAAAGAGTCCAATCTAACTTTGGTATTCCTTTGATGGATGCAAAGCGTATGGGTATAGATGTCAACCAGTCTGCTGTTACCGTAGAAGTACAGGGTGTATTTGCTGATGACCTAGGTCAAGAAGAATCTTCACAGGCTACTGCTATTCTCGACTTCTATCAGCCTCAACAGATTGTTACATGGGGTCAGCCAGTTGGAGGTAGCGGAGGTAACCCCAGTGGTCCGATTTCGTCAGGCTTCAACTCAAGAGGCTCTTCAGGCGGAGTAGGTGCGACCACAGGATTGACAGGTACTATCGCTAACAGTGGGTCATTCTCAGGCGGTATAGGTGGCTCTCTAGGAGGCGGGGTGACAGACCTCAATGACTTAGGTAATCGTATTCTCAAGTATTGGAACTTGAAGTACATTGATTTCCCTGTAGCATATTGGATAGAAGAGAGTGGGGCGTTAACAGTCCCTGTCAGTTCAGGTATGCAACTGTGGCTCAAAGCAGATGCAATCACAAATACAGACGGTAGTGTTTTACCTACATGGAATGATAGCAGCGGTAATGGTGGATTGGCTCAGCAATTGGATGCTACCAAGCAACCCAAATACCGTACTAACGGAATAAATGGTAAACCTTATGTCCAGTTTGACGGGTCTAATGACTTTATGGAGATAGCCTATTCTGCGTTCTTTAATTCAGAAGAATTCACAGTGTTCGCTGTAGCAAAGACTGATGCAACTGCTGGCGACCAACCAGTGTTTAGTTCTATAGAAGGGACTACTGGAGGCTCGAATGCTAAAGGATATGCGCTCAGATACAAAGATGTGAGTACTAATTTTGAATCTTCTGCTTACTGGCAAGAAGGCAGTACCACTGATGATTTGGGTAGTGGCAACGGCACTGTAAAGAATACAAACGCTTTCTTAACATCTTATGTTATGAAGGACACTAATTCAGATTCAGAATCTGACGAAGTCGAATTGTACCTGAACGGCGGAGTAGAAACATCTCAAAACAGTGGGGTGGATTACCAGCCAAATACTTCTGCTAGTTTTAAAATAGGCGAGATGGGTAGCGATTATTTCCAAGGTGGCATATACGAAATCATAGTTTACAACAGGGCTCTCAGCGTTTCTGAAAGACAAGAGGTCGAAGGCTACCTATCTTACAAATATGATATATCATTAAGTGATTCAAGTCACCCTCACTTTAGAAATTATTCATACAATTCTAAACATGTTAGAATAGTATTTGACAAAGAGATGGTAGGTAGTAAACAAGAGCCTTATGGATTTTTAAATCAAATTAGGTCTACATCTTTGGAAGTAACATCGGTATCAGGTAATACTCTTACTTTGAACGGTGACCCTAGGCAGTGGTTTGAACTTACAGAGTCAAACAGAAATTTCGAAGTGCTTTTTGCTAAAAACGAGCATTACCTAATAGACAGTCAATTCAGACCGCATATTGGTACAGTGACCGCTGTAACGAGTAACAGTATTACTATTAGAAGAGACACAGGAGTTACAATCTCCGATACTGTAGGAAGTGTCATAGCAATGCATCGTATTAGTTATGGTGATGGTAGTCTATCAAGTGGATATGGAAGTCCCGTCATAGTATTACCTATCAAGAACGCAGATACATTTGACGAAAACGCTGACCCTGAGAAGGCAGTCGGTCCTGAATTTCCTAATCACGAAGACGGTTCTGCTAGAGACGGTAGTAGTTTCACTAGGACTGATGAGTATATCACCTATCTTTTGTCTAAAGCATTGACATCTTCTTATCTTGATTTAGGTAAAGCAGTTAATTCTTCAGGTAATAAAACGATAGACAAAGCGTTCTCCACTGTTATCAGCGAGTCTGCTCACGCCCATAACTGTAGACTCACTATAACGCAGCAATACGCTTCTTCCTTGGGCTCTCTGTCAGATAGTATCAACACCACTCTAGGCGTAGGTCAGATGCCTGTTACTCAAGGTTTCTCAGGTGGCAGAAGTGGTAAGCGAGTCAAGAGTGGTGGTGACAAAGTTCAGGATATGATAGGTATTCTTGCTAACAGTAACAATTTCGCTACTAACCCTGACTTCAATGGTGCTAGTAAGATATTGAGAATGGGTGTAGAGTTCCTTCAGAACCAAGTCATACCCAAAGAATACACTGATGACTTTATCAGAGGTATACAGATACCTTACCTTACAGAAGTCACCAAGGGTAAAAATGTATTAGATTCACATATAGCGCAGCGTAATTTCTTCGTTACTACAGAAGGTAATACGAGCGAAAAGTTATCCAGTATAAACACGGTTCATGCTTCTAGGACTTTCGCTAATAGCCAAGAAGGACATCTAAAGAACGGCATCAGTGGTTTAGTCAGTAACTTCAATGTAAGCAGAAGTGCAGAAGAAAAGGCTTACGAATTTGCATTGCTATTCAATGCAGCGGATATTATATTGTGAGGTGAAAAGATGGCTGTACCGATAAGATTACTCGCTGGTCCTCAAAACGATATACAGATGGATTTGGTAGCAAATACCATTGACATCAACATAGAAAGAAACATCAGTAGTTTTCCTACACCTAATAATATTCTCAAGCGTTTTGCTATCGACACCAACACTCCAAGAATCAACATTGATATTCATGGTATCATAGACGGAGACGAGGGACTGAACGCACAAACTGTAAGCGGTACGACTCCTATGAGGACCCTGCTAAACTTTGGTAGCATGTTACCTTCAACGCCATTTTCTGAATTCAAAGCAACAAGTCAACTGAACAAAGAAAAAAGTCAAGTAGGGACTTTGATTAATGTAAAGACAAGAGACTTCCCTAAGTTTACATTAACTAAAAGGTTCGATAAAAAGACCACTACCGAACTGACAGATATAGTTCCTGACGGACAATATCTTTCAGGACTCTACAACCGACCTAAATTTTGGACAGGCTCTACACAATTAAGTCCTTTGATAGATACCAATTTAAAATTTACAGGTGCGCATAGTGTCGGTGCTACAGGTGCATTTACAGTAGAAACCACTCTATCAATAAATGGCTCTCCACTCAGTTTGTCTTCTTTACTAGGTTTTGGTGCTGATGCTCTTCTGAATATAGGTGACAGAGTGGTGGATTCTAGTGGAGTTTTCATGGGGATAGTGAGTGCTACTACTAGCACGAGTATTACATTTGAAAATGCGTTAACTAATGCAATAATCGCCAACCAAAAGGTTAAGGTAACCCCCAAATGTTTCAACCAAAGAAATGAATTTGTGGGCTTTGTGACTAAAATATCAGATGATGCGTCAGTGCCTTTTGGAGGTACGGCTCGTTGGAGTATGAATTTGTCTGCTGTAAATGATGTGGAACTAAAAGCAGGTGACATATTATCAGTAAACCAAAGTAATGACGGACTTGAATCTAGTTTGCACAAGGAATCAATAAAGATAGTACCATCTTACTGGATTGAAGATGCAAGTA
>Ga0213858_10000005_pt1 | contig 103840 bp, 94 predicted proteins | sample PICome_FD_160122 | JGI IMG/M metagenome (GOLD analysis project Ga0213858, IMG submission 160122) | Coastal seawater microbial communities near Pivers Island, North Carolina, United States - PICO245 | ecosystem: Environmental > Aquatic > Marine > Coastal | place: USA: North Carolina | collected... | reverse complement strand
ACTCATGGTTCACGGAAGTATGGTGGGTAATGCAGTTACAAGAAGCGGATTTCCAAACTTAGATAGCGTGGAGCGTTACTGCACACCATTAGTAGAAGAAGAAAACCTTTAAAACAAAAAAAACTGACCCCACCCCTTACCCATAAGAACAAGGCGAAGTAGGCTCTGCAAAGTACACGCAGTTAATGGGGTCTTTTTTTAACCTTTAACACCAAAGAGAGATGAGTGATAAAAATAAAGAAACAGAGTTGTTAAGAGCTTCTTTAATAAAGCAAGTTAGTGAACTAACTGATAATGAAATTATATCTTTATATGATAACTTATCTGAATTCTTTAACACAACCGAGAGATGAAAAGAATAAAACAATTCTTTAAACACCTTGCTTGGTTAGAGCAAGAAAGAGTAAAGGCAATGATTCATTGCGGTAGACCAACATCTATTTAATATCAAAGAGAAATGAAAGCACTAATAATTCTATTAGCTATTATCAGTTTATCTTTTACAATATCTAATGATTCTAACTACTGTAAAGGTTGGGAAGATGGTTATTGTGAAGGTTGGAAAGATGTAAAAGGACAATTTGCTATTTGTCCAGTAACACCAGTGTGTCCTATACCTGCAGTAGGTCAAGATACTTATAAAGGAGGATACAACAGAGGATTTAAAGCAGGTATGAGAGCTGCTCAATAAAGTTTAATGTTATGATAGAATTCAAATGGATGGTAGTGATACTTACTATACTGGTGAGTGCACTATTCATTTATCTAACCGGTAAAGCAGATGACTAATGGAATACATTTACATTGTATTAATTAGTGTTCTATGCTTTTATATAATCAGAAGAGAGTATAAGAGTACTAAAGTAGTAAGAGAAAAGTTAAAACGTTATGAAGACAAGTAACCAAAGCATAGTAGATTTGTGCTTACAAGATTTAAAAGATTATGGAATTGAGCAAGATTGACTGGACATTGGTACTTGAAATTGGTATCGTAGCAATTATAACAGCAGGTTGGTTTGCATACTTAATATGGCAGATGGGCAAAAATCCAGACAACCATGGAAAATAGATCTAAAGAACACCATTTAAAAGTAACCCGCTGTGTACTAATGGCCCAATTGTTTTTGGAATCATTAGATGATATTAAGACAACTCAGTATTACAAGCAAGATGTGAGGAACCTAACTAACAACCTAGAAAAGAAGTTAGAAAGGTTTCTCTCTATGCCTAACCAGTATATGATAGATGGTGAGGCAGAGCAGGTAATGATGAAACTGGGTAGAGGATTTGAAAAACTAACCAACCTTACATTAGATGAAATATATGAGAATGACCCCATGGGCTAGATACGGTAGTGCAGAAAGAATGATTGTGCTTAACCGTAATGTATTTGCTAAGTTCCATGATCACCTTAAAGATACCTTAGAGGATACTGTAGAAATTGTATCCAGAAACAAGGAAGATGAACATGATCACGTTTTTGATGTTGCTACTGTAAGCAGTGACATTACCGGTATACAACAAGATTGTTTTACAATACCTATTAGACAGCAAGCATTCTTAGGTGATAGACAAAGAGAGGCTATAGAATCTAAGTTTCCATTTCATATTGGTAACATGAAGTTTGAACTATGTACTATCTTTGACTATGACTATGATGGTGAACGCAGCTGGCAACCTAAGATTGCATTTAGTATTGTAGAGACTAGTCCAGAACAAACCCGTGATGATCAAATCTTTATTTATTGGGACGCATGAAAAAACAAGTAGAGCAGATAAGAGAATTTGAAAATGCTTTTGGGATTAATCCTGAAAGCCAATCAGAAATTACAAAGTTTAATCTTCTACTGGAAGAACTAGAAGAGTATGTAGCTGCAGCAAAAGACAATGACACTGTTGAAATTGCTGATGCTATTACTGATATCTTATATATTGCGTTTGGTTTTGTAACTAAACACAACCTGGATGATAAGATTGAAGCACTCTTTGATGAAGTACATTCTAGTAATATGAGTAAACTTGGGGCTGATGGTAAACCTATATACCGTGAAGATGGTAAGGTTATGAAAGGCCCTCTTTATTTTAAGCCAGATCTTAGAAAAATTTTAGAGGCTTAGCTATACTCTGATGTGTAATATTTAACAGGGGTTGCAAGAATAAACAATCGGTTTATTTTTGTTTAAACTCCTGTAATAATGTTATACCAATTACCTAGTGGTAAAGTAATAGAACTTTCTGTAGAACAGTACCTCTCATTAACTGATGAGGAACTGGGAGAGATTGTACGCTTAGACTTAGGTAATACTTTAGAAAATCCTTTTCATGGTTCTGCATTAGATGGTAAGTACATGGCATATGATGACATGGATGATGATCCTGATATAGAAGCAGAGCTACCAGATATTAATCTTGATGATAAATTATCTGATGAGGATTTTATACGTGATGACATTTAACTTATAACCCTGGCAATAGCCGGGGTTTCTTTTTTTAACAACAATCAATTTAATTATTATGAACAAGGTAACTGTAATTGAAAGCAACAATGGATCTGCAATTAATGTAAATCCTAACAACCCTGAATACGGATACATCCGTGTGGGACAAACACTAAGCAAATTTAACCAAGATGGTTGGTTGCAATCTGAAAACCGTTATTTCCTTTTGAAAGGTAAACTAGATGAGTTACAAAACTCTGGTATGACTGCAGGTCACACGCTACCTGGTAAGTTGGTACGCCAAGAATCTCTTGAACCATTTGATTCTTATAGCCAACCTAAAGTAGCTGGTGACAGTGGTGTTGTATGTACAGTAAATGGTCAACCTATTTACTCTCGTGTAGTATATGATGCTTCTGGTACAATGGAAGATACTCTTATTGCACATGACAATAAAGAAGAAATTGTAGCTGCACTAGCAGGTAATAATGTACGTCCTATGGTAGGACCTGCAGATTTATCTGAAGCTTTTGAAACAGAAACAGAAACTACTAATGAAGTAGAAGAAGAAGTAGAATCAAAAGTAGATAACACTTTAACTGAAGAAGTTGAAGTAGAAGAAGTTATCAATGAAGTTGAAGAAGATCTAGACTTAGATACTGACTTTGAACTTTAAGAATATAGGGGAGGGTAACACCTCCCCATATTTTTCTTATCTTAGTCTCTTAATCTAAGCATATGAATCTTAATAACTTATCTCCAGAACAACTTGTATTCTTATATCTAAGACACATCAAATACATGGAAGTGCATGATGAAGTATATGAGTCTATTAAGGAACTCAACAAGGAAGGTGTTGAAACTAAGCCAACTCTACAAGACCTAAAAAATAATAAGCATGTTGAAATGCTTAAAGAAATCAATGAGGTACTTAGTCCAGTAGTTGATATTATTACAGACACTTATCCAGATATGTTGGATGAAATCAAGAAGATAGTAGAAAACCCAATGAATCTTCCAGACTCACCTATTGAAGAACAGGAAGATGATGAACCGTTATTCTAATGCAAAAAAGAAAGAAGCTTTGTTCTGGTTGTGATACAGAACAATTCATCTGGAAAAGAGAGGGGCGTGACCTATTCTGTAGATCATGCTGGGGTAAAGTGAAAGCTAAAGACCCTGATGCTCCTAAACTAAATCCAGTATCAGTTAAGAAAGCTTCACAGGATAGAGTATATAGTAAGTTGCGTAAAGACTTCCTATTACAGAAACCGTTTTGTGAAGCCACACTACCAGGGTGTACTAAGATAGGCACAGATATCCATCATACATACTTTGGAAATGATAGAGAGAAATATTATCTCATCACTTCTACCTGGAAAACAGTATGTAGAAATTGCCACAACCTTATCCACGACAAGTTATCTAGTGAAGAACTACTTGAACGTGGCCTAAAACGCAAATAATAATGTTTAGAACGGATGATAGAATTAAGTATGCTTTAAATGATAAGCTAACAATTGATGGTGAAACTAAATCAGTAATCACCTGGATCAATTTGAAACCTATTACCCTGAATAAATTTTTAAATACTAACCCAAGTGTGACTTTAAATGCACACGGTAATCTTACTTTAAAGAAAAAGCTAAATGAAAAAGACACGGGATCAAATACAAAAAGAAGCCCTAGAAATAGCTCTTAATAATTCCCGTTGTACTCTTGCAATATCTATGGGAGTTGGTAAGACTCTTATAGGATTAAAACATATGGCTGCCGCCGCCACCTCTACAGAAGATAAGTTCTTAGTAGTGGCACCAAAGCTATCTATACACCAGTCATGGAAAGATGATGCTGTTAAATTCAATTTAGAGCACCTCTTAGAGCAGATCACCTTTACAACCTACTTATCCCTTACAAAGCATGATGAAGAGGCTTATACGTACATCTATTTAGATGAATGCCATAGCCTTAAATACAATCATGATTTCTTTTTAATGTCTCATCAGGGTGGAATACTTGGTCTAACCGGTACACCACCAGTAAGAAGAGGTAGTGAAAAGTATGAACTTGTAAATAAGTACTGTCCAGTAATGTACAGGTTTGGAGTTGATGATGCTACTGAGAATAATATTCTAAATGATTACCAGATTATCATTCACACCATGTCTCTTAGTAAGGAAAGAAACTATTGGAAGGAGACTAAAGATGGTAGAAAGTTTAAAACCAGTGAGTTACAACAGTATGAGTTCTGGACTCGTAGAGTTACTGATGCTCAGCCTGGTAAAGCAAAAGCCATAACCTCTGTACAGAGAATGAAAGCCATGATGGACTTTCCTACTAAAGAAAGATATGCTAAAGTATTATCTCAACAGATCAATAATAAGTGTATCATCTTTGCCAACACACAAGCACAAGCTGATAGATTATGTCAGCATAGTTACCATTCTGGTAACCCAGATAGTGAAGACAATTTGCAGATGTTTAAGAACGGAACAATAGATAAGTTGAGTTGTGTACTACAACTTAATGAAGGCGTTAGTGTACCTCATCTAAAGTCCGGTATTATTATGCATGCATACGGTAATGAAACTAAAAGTGCTCAGCGTATTGGTAGATTATTACGTCTTAATCCTGATGATAAAGCCACCTGCCATATCTTAATGTATGAGAATACTGTAGATGAGCAGTGGGTGCGTAGTGCACTCAAGTCTTTTGACTCAGCTAAGATTAAATATTATGATCATCTAAAATTTGAATACCGGGACTATGAATAATATTCAAGTAACTCTAATTAAAAAGAATGGTAAGCTATTATTTAGAAGTGAGATAGAACAAAAGAGCTATAATGATTTCATAGCAAACCTTCCTGAAGGTAGCCAAGCTGATATATTTATGAGCACAGATGCAACTGGTAAGGGTACTAATACCCAACTTGCTAAGGTTCATAAGTCTATTAGAGACATATGTAACTTCACAGGTAACACCTTTGAAGAAATGAAATCAGAAGTAAAAAAGAAAGCCGGGCTCTATTCAGGACCTGGCTCTCTTAAATCTTTTGCAGACTGCAGTAAGGATGAGTTGAATCTAGCTATACAAGCATGTATAGAGATAGGAGACTTTACAGGAATTAATCTTCGTTAGATTCCTCAATATCCTTCTCAGTAATCTTATCTTGTTTCTTAGCCTGCTCTTCAATCTCACGCATTAAGACTACAATAGTCTGTAGATGAGCTACATAAACGTCATCAATGTTATTGTTTTTAATCTTCTCAAAGACTTCAGTAATGTACTGAGGTTCTTTATCTTCAAGTAGATAAAACATAAGAGCTTGAATGCGGGCATAAAAGCTACCGTTAACTTTGATATCAATGATATCTTCTTCTTTAATAGTACTAACAATCATAGCGTATGAGTAATGTTACAGCTAATATAGTAAACTCACGGGAGTTTGCTGATAAAATTTACAAAAAGTTAGAACCAACTGGTTGGAACACAGTACTTAGAATGTTTATTAAATCTAATGACTTTACAGATCTGCTTGATAAACTTCAAGAAGAGGTCCGTAACGGTCACAGGTTTACACCTACATTTAAGTATGTGTTTAAAGCCTTTGAAGAATGCCACTATGATAATGTAAGAGTTGTTATAGTAGGTCAAGATCCTTACCCACAAATGCATGTTGCAGATGGACTAGCATTCTCTTGCAGTAGAATGGGTAGAACAGAAAAATCATTGCAGTATATACACTCTGCTATACAAAACACTGTAGAAAATGCACAACCCAGTGTACAAGATCTACAATACTTAGCAGATCAAGGTGTACTATTACTTAACACCGCTCTTACTACCAGAATAGGTAAACCTGGTACACACCAGGACTACTGGAAGTACTTTATGGCCCACTTATTTAATGAATTATCTTTAAATAAGCCTGATCTAACCTACTTATTACTAGGTAAAAAGGCTGAACAGTGGGAAGATCTAATAGATAACGGCAATGTAGTAAAGGCAAGTCACCCTGCAAGTGCTGCTTATGCAGCTAAGCATGAGTGGGATTGTAATGATTGCTTTAACAGAGTGAATGAAATCTTGGCTTCACAGGAGTTGCCAAGTATTAATTGGTAGGAGAGGGGAAACCCTCTCTTATCTTTTAAAACGGTAGGATCTTTCTTACTTTAAGATAGGCTCCTGCTGCAACCACCGCAAACAAAGCAAACAAGAATAGTTTAAACTTACGTTCAGACTGCTTAAGTTTTTGCTGAGTCTCTTCTATTAAAAGATTACGCTCTCTTACAGTAAACTCTAAGTCTTGCTTAATGCTATCAAGCTTAGCAATATCCTTCTTAAGAATATTCTCTAAAGATTTGTCACGAATTGTTTCTGTTTTTGTGACAGTTTTATACTGAACCTTAACCGGACAACCTATTGATAAGATTCCTGCAGAATCTATACGTAAAGTAGTACCATCTGTAAAGATTGTATCAATTTCTTTATATAAAGTAATGGAGTTAACAGCAGAAGAATCAGACTGATAAAGAGTATCTACTCTTGTTTCTACTACAGTATCATTAACACAATAGCCTTGACGTATAACTTCAATAGCTACAATGTCTAACTTCTTTTTGTCTTTAAGAACTTGTTTTACTGGATTACACGCCGGTAGGATGATCAACAGAAGCAAAAATGTTAAGATCTTCTTTGCTAGGGAGTATGGCGTATGTTGGAGGAATCTCATCGTGTTGGTCTTTTGCTGGAGAATTATGAGTTATATCTTCTAATTTCTCACGGAGTAGTTGTACTTCCTGCTCAAGATACTCAATTTTAACTTGATCTCTTTCTGATTGAGCCAAGAGTTGCTTGATGTCAGCTTTCATCTCTGTAAGATTTGACTGAAACATCATAAACCCTAGACCTACTACACCAGGTAAAAGCCAGGCCTTTACTTGGTCAATAACAGGAGAATCATTTGCACTCATTCTCTTAAAATATTATATTTACAGGCTATCCTGTACACAAAACAACATAGGTGGAGAGTAACTCTCTCATATATAATATACAACCTATCAAAGTTTATTCCAATTAAAACCAGATTTAAAATGCAAAAAAGAAATCACAAGTTAAACCTGCAGATTCCCACTGAAATTAAGGTATTGAAAGACTTATGGTTAAACATCTATATGGATAATAATCTTACAGATACTAGGGAAAGATCTAATGTCAGATACAGACAGGCAGCAATGACTGCTATGAGAACCTATGGAAATCTTTCTTTAGCTGCAGTGGGTAAGATATTTGGTAAGGACCACGCCACTGTATTGAACGCTATGAAAAGACATAAGCAAGATATACAGTATGACAGACTTTATAAGGTTGTGTATAACAATATAGAAAAACTTGTAAAGGATGCGTTAGATGACTATGACCTGCGTAATTTCAATGATATTGATATTGATCCAGATGAAATGAACTATCATGCTGTAGTAAGAGTGTATCGTAAACACATTGCTAAACTAGAGCATGAAGTTAACCAACTTAGAGATGACAATGCAGCTCTAAGAAAGAGAGTTAAGTTCCATGTAGAGCAGTTCAATATTGTTAATGAAAGATATCAGAATGTAAATAAACAACTACTAATCAAAACCGGTATGATATGAGTCAAATTAAATTCCTTAGTTACCTCAACCAAAAAGGAATTACACCCACAGAATATGCTGCACTATATGTACTAACGCAAAACGTTAGTATTGGTGAAGGGTATAATGTAGACTGTGATCATCTTTATAACCAGGGCTTTCTCAGCCGTAAAGATGGCAAGTGGATCCCTACTAACAAGACAAAGAACATGTTGAAGTTTACATCTTCACTATTTAATAATGATATAAAAGAAAAAGAGTATGATGAGAACACGTTAAGCACACTAGTAGACAAGTTACAACAAGTATATCCTAAGAAAACACCACAAGGAAGATCTATTAGATCTAACAAAAAGGATGTAAAGGATAGACTTATAAGATTCTTTATGGTTTATAGTTATAGTCACACAACTGTAATAGAAGCTGTAACCCGGTATCTAGATGAGCAAATCAACAGTACAGATAATGGTAAATACCTCAGAGAACTGAGATATCTAATATTAAAAGGTACTGAAAGTAAGCTTGCAGATTACTGTCAAGATGTTTTGGATAACCCTGTTATTCAAACTAACAATGTAGTAGATCACAGATTTAAAGAACTCTAATATGCAATTTAAAAGTTTATATGAAGCGTTACAAGAAGCTGAAGACTACATTGTAAGAAGAAAAGACGGAAGAGCTCCTTCACTTAAAACACCTTTCTCTAAATTGAACAAGGCAGGTGTAGATGGTATACCTTGGCAACATAACTTTGTTATTGGAGCCAGATCTGGTGTAGGTAAAACTCTAATAAAAGATCAGATACTTAAGTCTGCTTGGGAATTAAACCCCGGTCAAGATATTAGGGTACTTGACTTTAACTTAGAGATGCCACTCAGAGCAACAGGTATTAGGAACTTTAAATCAATTCTTAAATGTACAAAGGACCATCTGCTTAGTGCAGAGGGTAGTAGTATTGATAAGGCAACTCTAAAGAAGATTAGTATCATTACTGATTCTGCAAAGAATACACCATGGGATATCATAGATCAACAACCTACGGTAACTCAAATGTATAAAGTCATTAATTATTATATCAAACAGTTTAACAAATCTGGTAAAACAAAATTCATTATTGCTGTTGACCACAGTATCATTATTAAAAGAGCTAAAGGACAAGATCAAAAGTCTATGCTGGAAGAATATGGTGCAATGGTTACAGACATTAGAAAAAATAATGAGGTAATATTCTTTACCCTATCACAGTTAAACAGAAATATTTTAGAGAGTCACCGTATGGTAAATGGTAGAGCAGATAACTTTCCAAAGACATCAGATCTCTTTGGTGCAGATGCTTTGCTACAACATGCTGATAGTGTATTACTTCTAAACAGACCTGCAGAATATGGTATAACAGAGTATGGCGTACATAAAATACCCGTACCACATGCTAACTATATTGGTGCACATCTGGTAAAAAGTAGAGAAGGTCAGCAAGGTATTATACATATGGAAGCTAACTATGAAAACTTTGAGTTTATAGAAATTGATAAACCCATAATTCAAAATCCCCCATTAAGTAATGATAATTGATAAGCTATGACGAAAGAAGAAAGAGCAGAGAAAAGAAAAGAGCTTAGGAAGTTATTCCATCCATACTTTGATAGTATTGGAGAAGATAACCCCTATTACATTCCTAAATCTATTAGGCATGAAGGCACGGAAGGTAACACTTATCTAGCATGTAGCTTCTTTGAAAATGAGTTAACCACCATTGGAAAGATAGGACATGTTTATGTAGAGAACATTGACTGGAGAAACTATGATAGACTCTCTAAAGAAAACTATAAACTATACAAGTGGACCTTTAACCCATATTGGGATGATCTTTCAGAAGGTTATGAAAAGATTGTAGTTAACTCACAATCAGGTACTTTCTATAAGTACGCTGTACCTTTTGAAGAATTTACTGTAGTAGGTGAAGGCTTAGAATTTTGGGAAAGCTTTAACAAACAAGAAGAACTTCCTTTGTTTGATATGAGCCCTATCTCAGGAGTTAAACCTAAGCATGAACCTATTGACCAAGCAACAGCATTTGAGAAACCTCAAGCAGGTTTAGACTTATCTGCTATTGAGGAAGATGGTATTGATACAAGCCTGTTAAAACTAACTGCTAGAGATCTCTATGCTATTACACATAGAAAACCGGTAAGTAGTATTCCAGGTATCAATGAGTTTATTAATAAAGAAAACAATGGCTAATGGCACAAGCAGTTTTAGTAATTGGTGAGTCTGGTAGTGGTAAGTCTACTGCAATCAGAACTCTACCTGCAGAGGAAACATTTATTTACAATGTTGCAAACAAGCCCTTACCTTTTAGAGGCTGGAAAAAGAAATACCAGTATGAAGGTGAGAGTATGAACATGAGTAAGCAGAACACTCCTCTTGGTTTAGCAAGAAGTATTACACAATTACTTGAAGCAAAACCTAACATCAAGAACATCATCATTGATGACTTTCAATATCTCATGGCATTTGAGTATATGAATAACGCTGATGTAAAAGGTTATGACAAGTTTGTAAAGCTTGCTAAGCAAATCTATGATATTATTAAGTTTACAGTAACGGAGCTACCAGATGATATCTTTGTAGTATTCCTATCTCATGCTGAGGAATCTGTAGACATGGATGGCCGTAGAAAAATTAAAGCTAAGACTATTGGTAAGATGATTGACAACGCCCTAACACTAGAAGGTTTGTTCTCAATGGTCTTATTCTCTAAAGTTAAACGTACTAAAGAAGGTGTAGAGCATATATTTGAAACCAAGAACAACGGTGAGAATACATGTAAATCCCCAGAAGGTATGTTTGATGATGAGATCCCAAATGATCTAGCCTATGTTAAAGAATGTATCATCAGATACGAAAATGAAGAAGAATAATTAAAACCAGAAAGAAAATGTTAAGTACAAAAGACATTACAGTAGGAGAAGGAAGTAGCAATGTAGGACCACTAGTTAGACCTGGTGTACACAAAGTGAAAATTTATGATTTGTATTCTGAAACACCAGGATACCATGATCAAAATGCTCCTGATAAACTATCAGTTAATATCCGTGTAGAAACAGAACCTATTGAAGGACTACAAGCATGGAGACTTTACAATGATGACCCTAACAGCCCATTGGCACAAGGTCAAATTGGTATTGTTTCTTTGAACCCTTATGGTTTCTCTACTCGTACATTACCAGATGGTACAGTTATTCATAGAGATACATCTATCTTGCGCGTGCTTAAAGCTTTGGCTAAAGCAAAAGGTGTAGAGAATGAGATTGATCTTATTGAAGCTGAGACAATTGAACAATTTGTTGCCTCTGCTAAACCAATTATTTGTAATGATGAATACATTCATATGGTTGTTGGTGGCAAGAAGTCTGCTAAGAATGGATACTATAACTATTATCTAGACCTAGCTTCACCTAAAGGTAGAAAGGGTAAGTCATTCAGTACTAACCCAGATGAGTTGTTTGCATATGATGAAAGTAAAGACATCTATGTAACTCAGAAAGCTAAAGATCTTGCTGCAGAGAAAGCACAAGAATCTCAAAGTGTTTCTAACTTTGGTGGTGATAAATCTGCTGACAGTGGGTTTAATTTGTAATTAGAGTTATGTAATTAAAGGGGATCCAAGTGGTCCCCTTTTTTTATGTAATAATTTTTTATAAGTTTACTCATGCAAGATGATAAGTACCAAGAACATAGTAGATGACATCAAAAAGATTCCTTCAGCCTGGATCTTTCAGTACTATTGGAACTTACCAGAACCTTTAAATGGTCAAAGAGTTTGCGTTACATCCTTCTTTAATCCTACGGAAAGAACTCCGTCTATGTATTTCTATTACAAGGAAGACATAAATGATTACAGATTTAAATGTTTCTCAACTAATAACCAAGGTAGTGGTATAGATCTATTAGCAAAAGAAAGAGGTATATCTGTTAGTGAAGCAGTAAGAATTATAATGCGTGATTATAATACCTATGTTACCAAGAATGGTAGCGCAGGGATTAATAAAGAATACACGGAGAGTTCTTCTGTAGACATTGATAAGTATGAAACCAGGCCCTGGAATAAACTTGATGAAGAATACTGGTCAGACTTATATCATATTAGCAGCTATACTCTGAACAAGTTTAATGTTAGACCCCTAAATTCTGTCACTATTGTCACAAAGATGGGGGATAATAAACGTTATTCTACAATCAGTAACTCAAACATGTACGGGTACTTTAATAAAGATGGTAAGCTCTATAAGATTTACCAACCTTTAAATAAAAAGTACAAGTTCATGAAGCTTGCTGATCACTTACAAGGTCTTGATCAATTGACATATCAGAAACCTTATTTAGTAATATGCTCATCTCTAAAGGATGCCATGTGTATAACAGAGCTTAAGTACAATAACATAGAAGTTGTTGCACCAGATAGTGAGAACACTATGATTAAGCCTATGTACATAGAAACATTCTTAAGTAGATACCAAGGTGTAGTTACTTTATTTGATAATGATAATGCTGGTAAAAATTCTGCACAGAAGTATACTGATGAGTATGGCATTCCTGCAGCGTTTCTACCTATGTTTAAAGACATATCTGATAGTGTTGCTATCAATGGTTTAGAAGAAGTTAGAAATAAGCTTACACCCATTCTGAGGAAAGCCTTATCTTTGACATAATGAAAGAGTTCTTCATTCCATATAATGTACCTTCTTCAAAGAACAGCCGTCAATGGACAGGCAAGTACTTTGTTGTAAGTAAAACGGTACAGAAATGGAAGGCTCTTACTAAACCTTTGTGGAAGAAATATAAAAATGACTTTGTAGATGCTATAAAGGATAAAGAACTACCTCTAAAAATAGAGATGGAGTTTATCCGGGGCAGCAGACATAAATTTGATTATATCAATCCAGCACAAACAATCCAAGATGAAATGGTACATCATGGTTGGCTAGAAGATGATAACTGTACCATTATGATTCCTTATTTCAAACCCTACAGTTATGATAAGGAAAACCCAGGCGTATACATTCGTATACTAGACTAATTACTTTAATTACATACTATGGCAGACATGAAAATGCTGTCACGCGTAAGTAAGGATTTGTTATTTGATGAGCCCTACTATGGGCATTTTATGTCAAGTCTGAACAGATCCTTCAGCAGTGACTTACCTACAGCAGGTGTTGCTAAAGATGGTATTGGAGTTAAGCTAATGGTTAATCCAGATTTCTTTGAGAGTCTTAGTGACTTACATAGAAAAGGTTTGATTAAACATGAGCTACTTCATATTGCTTTTGGACACCTTACAATGCGTGATTCTTATCAAGACAAACAACTATTTAATATAGCTGCAGATCTTGAAATTAATCAACACATTGCACCCGCATGGTTACCAGAAGGTGGTATAACCATGGCCTCTTTTCCTGATCTAAAACTTCCTGCAAAAGCTGGTACTAAAGTGTACTATAATTTGCTACAGGAGGAGAAAGAAAAAGGAGAAGATGGATCCCAATCATTACAAGATATGCTTGATAATGGTGGTGGTACTGATCACCAGTGGGGAGAATTTGAGAATCTCAGTGAAGCTGAAAAGAAACTTATTGAAAAACAAGTAGAACATCAGCTAGTATCTATTGCAGAGGAAATGGAAAAATCTTCTGGTAAAATACCGGGAGAGCTATCTGGTCTTATTGAAAGACTAAGATATGTTGAGCCTGCAAAGTTTGATTGGAAAGGTTATCTCAGAAGATTTGTTGGAGCATCTATTAAATCTTATACAAGAATTCTTAGACGCAAGCCTAACAAAAGATATCCTGATAACCCAGGTCTTAAAATTAAATACAGAAATAGTGTGTTAGTTGCTATTGACACATCAGGATCTGTAAGTGATGCTGAAGTTAAGGAGTTCCTTAATGAAATTCATCATATCAATAAGACTGGTAGTTATGTAGATATCATCCAGTGTGATACAAGAATCCAAAGTGTTGAACCCTTTGATCCTAAAAAGGATTTTAAAGTACATGGGAGAGGAGGTACATCCTTCCAACCTGTGATTGATTATTATAATGAGAACAGAAGAAAATATACAACACTCATTTATCTAACAGATGGTGAAGCAGGACCCCCAAAGAACTGTCCTAAAAGAACTCTGTGGTGTCACTCATCAGTATCAACAATTAATGACCTCTTACCAGGTTATAAAATCAAATTAAATTAAAAGAAAACATGGCACAAGTAACTCTAAACACAAATGAACTAAAGTCCTTCATGGACCACATTATTACCTCTAACAGACAACTGCAGGCTGAGGGCAAGAATCCTGTAGCTGTTGAAGTTATTGGTGAATCAGGTATTGGTAAAACCACCAGTATCTATCAAATTGCAGAACAGCACAACTTAGATCTAGTAAAACTTAATCTTGCACAGATTGAGGAGCTAGGTGACCTTGTAGGTTTCTCTACTAAGGAGTACTACATGATCAAAGAAGTTGCAGTAAAGCAAGGTGAGACACTTAATTTCTCTTCAGTTAATGCTGCAGATGCCATCAGTAGTGCTTCTACCGGTTCTTCTAAAAAAGTAGGACAATGGGTAGATGCTGAAGCAGTTAAGATTTTCCTTAACAACGGTTGGCAAATGACTAAGAAAAAGCGTACTGCTTACTTACCACCAGAATGGATTGCAGGTAAGACTAAAGGTGGTATACTTTTGCTAGATGACTGGAACCGTGCAGATCCTAGATTTATTCAGGCAGTTATGGAATTGGTTGACCGTCAGACTTATATCTCTTGGTCACTACCACAAGACTGGCACATTGTTCTAACAGCTAACCCAGATGATGGTAACTACATGGTTAACTCTATTGATGCAGCACAGAAGACACGTTTCATTTCTGCTAATCTAGAGTTTAATGTAGATACATGGGCTGAGTGGGCAGAAGAAGCAGGAGTAGATTCCCGTTGTATTAACTTCATGCTGCGTTATCCAGAAATGGTAACACCAGAATGTAATGCAAGATCTATTACTACATTCTTCAATGCTATCTCAAGCTTTGATGACTTTGCTAAGAATCTACCTATGGTACAGATGATTGGTGAAGGTTCTGTAGGAGAGGCATTCTCTACTACATTCACTACGTTTATACATAATAACCTGGATAAACTCATCCACCCAAAAGAGATGCTAACCGCTGAAGAAAAGACTATGAAGTCTAAACTATCTAGCTCTGTTAAAGACAGTGATGGTGAACTATCTGCAGCAATTACATCTATTCTATCAACGCGTCTTGCAAACTATGCATTGTTATACTCTAAGTCTAACACTGTAGACAAGAACTTGATTGATAGATTGACTATGCTTTTGACTTCTGAGTACTTTACTATGGATAACAAGTACATGATTGCACGTACTATTATCAACGGTAACCGTGCTAAGTTCCAGAAGCTTGTGATGAATCCAGAAATTTCTAAAATGATAACTGAATAATGAAAACGTTTCAAGATTTAGTAACTGAGGGGTTGGCAATAGCTGACCCCAAAGTTTTCAAACATTTTACTACTAATGGAAGCTATTATGCTCCTGAAATATCACTAAAAAGAACTAGATATGGTGTTGCAGAAATTATTAAAAGCAAAGTAAATGTCCCGTCTAAAACTTTTACTTACAAAGCAAAAGACAGATATTTTATTATTGGTAATACTAAGACGCCTTACTCTAATATCAAAGCCTATATTCAAATGGCAGGTGGTAAGATTACTAAAGATGCAGATAAAGCTGATCATATTGTAGTAGACAATAGTGTATACGATTCTACAGTATACTTTGAAAATGCTATTATAATTAAAGATGCTAACTGTGATGTTCTTGTAACTTCAGACTCTCCGAATAGTAATTGGAATGAGACACATGAACTTTTAATGAAAGAAGATCATGTCAGTGAAAGTTCTTGGTGGAACTATGGTTCTAAAATTGTATTTGATGATAACGTATTAGTTGCAATAGCAGCAGCTACGGCTTATCCTAACAAGCTGGTTACTCCTTATGACTTGGGTATAGCAACAGGCTCTATTACAGAATTAACTGAAGAAAATATTAAGTCTGTATGTAGAATGATTAGCTCAAGTAATGATGAAGATACTAAGCTTGCTAATCACATGCTTGGAACATTTGATTACAAAGCTTCAGAGTTACTTACTTGGAAGTTTTGTAGAGAACTATATTCTGGAGGTAGAGTCTGGTACTTGAACAGAAGAATGAAAGCTGTAAGAGAATTCATTACAGATGTGTATGAAGTATACGGTCATCTTAATGAGACTGAGTTCTTTCAGTACTGTGAAAAGAAGAATGCTCTTACTCCAGAGATCTTTGCTTACATCTATAAAGATTTGCAAAGAAGAGTTTATGTATCGCAGAATCCAGGCGTCTGGTCTGTTAAGTTTGAAATGAAAGATAAGTACAAACAACTTTTAAAAGAACACCACTATGCAAAAAATTAGAATGGTGTACTTAGATGCAGGAGAATACATATACGGTAGCAATAAAAGAAGAGAAGAAGTTTTAGAAAATCTATACTCAGGTATGGATAAAGCTAAAACAAAACTCAACTATTTAGATAGCGTATATGTATATCCTAAGTCTTTGGTAACCAGAGATCAAATAAATAAAGCTAAGGACCGGTTTAGTATTACTCAAACCAGAAAGAAAGATTCAGCTGACAAGCTTGTCTTAAGTACTAAACACATAGAAAATCTATTTGTATTTGATCATTATCCTAGAGTATCTAAATATGATAGAGCTAAGCTTCTTGAAATCTATGACTATGTACTTAACAACTGGGACATACTTGCAAAAAATTTATCTTTTATGTGGAGGCCAGCAAAAGCAACTATCATAGATTGGAGAAATGCAATTGAAACATTCAGTGATGAAAAGGATACAGTTATTGCTTTAAACCATGGAAGTAATCTAGATTATTTCTTAGATACAAGCAACCCTGTAGAGCATCAGTACAGACAGTTTTTAGATTCACCAGATAAGAATATTCTTTCTTATATCACTGAAGAAAATAATACTGAGCTGCAGTCTCTATGGAAAACCCGTAACAAAGTATTTACTGAAGATGCTTTTATTAGTCTAGTTAATGATGATAACAAAGCAACCTATGAAGACTTTACCCGTATCCAACAGATGCTTACATCTACTAGTGATCCAGATAAAGAAATGGGTGCAACTCTGTTATCAAACTTCAGCTGGAGTGATAATGAAGATCTGCTTATGTTCTTGTTATTCAAGCATATAGACTGGCTAAGATATTCCAAGGCTTATAATGGAGCATCATTTAAAGCTATCAAGGCTCTTTATAAGGACTACAGACATAGCACATCTTCTCATGCAACGTTGATTAAAAAGTTGTTTGAAAGTGGTAAGCTTACGTCTGTAGGTCTTAAAGAATTCTTAGAAGATAAAGCTAAAGACTTGAATAATACTTACTATGTAAGCAACCAGTTCTTTAGTTTTACAATTGACTCCATTAACTTACCAAAAGAATATGATGAAATTAGATCTCAGCTATAGCTCTATAAACAAGATGCTATTCAGTCCCAAACTATTCTACTCTCATTACATACTAAATGAGAGAGAAGAGAAGATTGAATCATATCTTGTAGAAGGTAAGTTGGTACACTGCTTTATACTACAACCAGAAGAGTTTGATAATCTCTTTACTGTAGCACCAGGCAAAGTTCCAACAAGTAATGTACTGAAGATTTTACACTCGCTACACGCTCAAGTTAATGGTGGTTCTTCTAATTTAGAAGACCATCATGACTTGATACTCAGTGAGTTACAATCTCAGAACTTATATCAATCATTTAAAGAAGATGAAAAGCGTCTTGAAAAAATCTGCACAGAAGATAACCAAAACTATTTTACATTCCTGTTTAATAGACAAGGTAAAGATCTTGTAGATGAAGACATGGTAGAAAGATGTAAAGCATATGCTCAGGTTATGAGAGATGAACCAAGTATAGCAGCACATCTTGAGCTAACAACTTCTAATGGATATAAGGTAATGAATGAGATCCCTTTGGAACTCAAAGAATACTCAGGAATGTTTGGGTTAAAAGGTATTATAGATAGACTTGTTATAGATGAGTTTGGTAATGCTGAGGTAATTGATGTAAAGACAACTGGTAAAACTATCAGTGACTTTCCAGATACAATAGAATTTTACAACTACTGGTTGCAAGCCGCTATTTATATTACCTTAGTAAACAGAATCTATAACATACCTATAGATAAAATATCTTACAGCTTCTGGGTCATAGACAAGTATGAACAGGTTTACAACTTTGGAGTTTCAAAAGATACTATAGCTGAATGGTTAAATAGATTTGATGAAGCTTACAATAAAGCCACATATCACATAGAGAATGTGAGGTATGATGTGCCTTATGATTTTTGTAAACCTGATCGTATAATGCTATGATAGATAAAATATTCCCTAAGTATGTACAGAAGAGTAACTTCTTTCTATATCCTCAGTTAGGATTTAAAAGAGGTATCAGGTATAGGCCTTCAGAAACCTATATATCTATTAAAAACTATATTCATCCGGCTACCTGTGCACTTGTGTGTGAGTATGCTAAGTTTGATAGTAGTGCATTTGAAAAACATATTATGAGGCTTAGAGATCATGATCTATACTTTGATGAGTTAGAGACTGATGACTATATCTACATAGTATTTTCATTTGCAAGCATGGAAAGAAACTTCCTACACTTTCTAGATGGTAGGTATTCTAGGTTCTCAGAAGACTTTAAACAGAAAATCCTTGATTTCTTTTCTCAAGGAGATGCTGTAACAGAGTACATAGAGAGCTACTTATATCCTGAAATATACTATGATGAGTACTCTAAGATACTGGGTGTCAGTGAGAAAGCTTTAGAACAAGCAATAGAACTCTGTGATAAACCAGATCTTAAAAAAGAAACGCTAACTTTACAACTTAACTCTAAAAATTAAAATCAATGTCAGAAGAAACACCAAAGTACGAGCTACCAGAAAACTGGACAGCTCCACAAAACATGATGTTAGTAGACTCATATATGGGTCCTTACAAAACTTTTGCTCTTGTACCACTATATAGTGAGTGTCCATGGGTAGAAGTAATCTTTGAACCAACAGGTGGTACCTTGATTGCTATCTCTAAAGAGAAGAAGCAAACCTACAAAATGCTACCTAAGCTTGATGATAACGGAGATCCTCAAGAATTGAAACTTCAAAAGCGTAACAATGGTCAAGCTTACAAAGAAGAGAGACGTCTAGTAGAAACATTCCATGAGATTGTTATTACTGGTCTTGATTCAACACGTGAGTTTGTTAAACAGTTTGCTGTTAATGCAAACACTTACGACTTTGAAAAGTACATGAAGCCTGCAGAAGATAATATTAATCAGAAGACAGGTGGTTTAACTTCTTTACCTGGTAGTAGTCTAATCGTAGAATAATGGATAGACACTGGGTAATGGATTATGAAACATTGTCCAACTGTTTTGTAGCTGTATTTGAACATTATAAGGAGAGTGAAATCAAAGTATTTGCTGTCTGCAGTTTAAGAAATGATTTCTCTGCTCTTCTTAAATTCCTTCAAACTAATGCTGCTAAACAAGAATGGCATATTTCATATAATGGTTTAGCCTTTGATGCCCAGGTCACAGAATTTATTCTTGATAAGCAAGATCAACTTAAACTTCTAGATGGTGATCAGATAGCTGCTGCTATATATCAGTTTGCTCAAGAGACAATTGACCTCATGAGAAACAAACTGTTCCCTAAGTACAGCCCTTATAGAATGCGTATTAAACAGATAGACGTATTCAAACTGAATCACTGGGATAACCCTGCTAAATCTTCCTCTCTAAAGTGGATACAGTATAGTATGGACTGGTGGAATGTGTTGGATATGCCAATACACCACACAGAACCCATAACTAATACTAAGGACTTAGACATGGTTATTGAGTACTGTATTAATGATGTATCCAGTACCAAGAAGATAATGCATCTAAGCACGGAACAAATCCGTCTAAGAGGTACACTAACAGAACAGTATGGTATAGATCTATATAGTGCTAGTGAACCACGCATTAGTAAAGAGTTATTTGCTTACTACTTAAGTAAAGAACTGGGCATTGATAAGAAGGAACTAAAACAACTGAGAACTCCCAGACCCTTTATTAAAATCAAGAACTTAATCTTACCCTATATCAAGTTTCAAACTAAAGAGTTTCAAGACCTGCTTGAATTCTTTCAGGGTAAAATATTAATTACAGATTCTAATGATCCTAAGTCTGGTACAAAGGGTGCACTTAGTTATTCTGTCAAGTACAAGGATGTAAAAACAGACTATGGACTTGGTGGTGTACATGGTGCAAACACTAGAGGTATATACAAGAGTGACGAAGATATGGTAATTATGTCTTCTGATGTTACGTCTTATTACCCAAACCTAGCAATTAGAAATAAGTGGGCACCAGCTCATCTTGACAAAGACAAATTCTGTACACTATATGAATGGTTCTTTGATGAGAGAAAGAAAATCCCAAAGAGTAATCCTATGAATTATGTTTATAAGATTATCCTTAATTCAACTTATGGTTTGAGTAATGATGCTAATAGTTTCTTGTATGACCCAGAGTTTACCATGCGTATTACTATCAACGGACAGCTTAGTCTAACCATGCTTTATGAGATGATATGTGAAGAGATACCTGACTGTATTCCTATTATGCAGAACACAGATGGTCTTGAAACTATGATCCCTAGAAAGTATGAAGACAAGTACATGGAGATATGTAAACGCTGGGAGGATATGACTCAGTTAAACCTAGAGCATGATAAGTATCAGAAGATTGTATTTGCTGATGTAAATAACTACATAGCAGTATATGATTGGAAAGAGATGGATCCTGCAGACTGGATGTCATTAAAGAAGAAAAGACCGGATGATCTTTACAAGGTTCTCAATGGTAAATTTCTACATGCAAGTGCTAAGTGTAAAGGTAGATTTGAGTATAGTGGTTTGGCCTTACATAAGAATAAGTCCAAACTCATAGTACCAAAAGCCATATACCAGTACTTCATACATGGAAAATTGCCAGAAGAATATCTTGCTGAGAACAGAAACATTCTTGATTACTGCATAGGCACTAAAGCTAAGGGCAACTGGAAACTTGAGATACGTTCTGTACAGGACGGGGAGTTAGTTACAGACCCTTTGCAAAAGACTATAAGATATTATGTAAGTAAAAAGGGAGGTAAGATCTTTAAGACTAACCCAGATGGAAGAGAACAACAGCTAGTAGCAGGTAAATATCTGCAGACTATGCATAATGTTCTCAATGATGATAAAACTTGGGAAGACTATGATGTTGATACTCAATACTATAAGACCCTTATAGATAAAGAAATCAATTCAATCATACAAAAAGCTAGGCAGCTAAATCTTTTTTGATTATGTTTGCTATAGAGTTACTATAATTCGTGCCCAAAGTAAAGGGGGAGTTAGGCTGCCAGTCTACTCCCTCTTTTTTTATCTAATAATTGCGTGATGATGAACTGTTGCATAATAGTCACAGTTCTTATCATTACAATTGTAGCTAGCTCGTGAAACTACGTCAGGATCAGTTGCTTCTGCAACTGTAGACTGACTAGTTGAGCAGCTAGCCAATACTCCTAATACAAATATTATTGCTATCTTTCTCATGCCTATAAGTTTTATGGGTTCAATGTTAAGTTAATGTTAATTCATGAGAAATCCAAATCCTGCAAGCAAGGCTAAGTCTATGATTGCTAAATATGAAGGTAAAAGCCAAGCACTAATTCAGGCAAAACAGATCCTGTATATGTCTAATAACTTTCCTTATTGGGAAGCAGTAATAAAAGAAATTGATAATTATGAATACTGAAGAACTTAACCAACTACTAACCACCAGATATTACAAGTGTAAGAATACCCTAATCTCAAAAGGTAAGGAGTATGGCACAGACCATGACACACTTGAAAGCTTTAAAGAACAAGCAGAACTAAGCATGCATAATACACCAATGAGTGTAGGATGGGAGCTTATGGTAAAGCATCTCTACAGTGTCCGTAGAATTATACGTGAGTATGAGCTAGAGGGTAAGAAGCCAGACCAGGCCATGATTGATGAGAAGTTTGGAGACGCAATCAACTATCTCATTTTAATAGAAGCATTGTTTAAGGAATGCTCTATGGAACCATAAGTTACGACAAACTTATTTAACCTTCAATATTTGATTTTCAGATAGTTATGCATATGATTGTACCCTATTAACAATTAAATATTCTTAAACATGGAGAAGTACTATCAAGTGCGTGTGAAGGTTCAACACCAAGATGAAAAGGCAACCAGTGAACTGTATCTAGTAATGGCTGTATCTGTAACAGATGCTGAGCAAAAGATTACGGCTCACTTGATGCCTTCTGATTTCCAAGTAACTGCTGTTACGGAAACAAAAATTTTAGAGGTGATTGGATAAACTTCAAAAGTTTATTTATATTTGAAGTAAACCTCATAGATATGCTTTACTTCATCCTCTTCCTTATTTTACTCAAAATCACAGATTAACAACGGGTTGTGTGTGATAATAACCTCTCTGCTGCTTACAGGGAGTGAAGGTTAACCAGCCAACGTAAGAAGTATCCCGCTTGATTTGTCTTCTTATACTTGGTCAAACTGGCCACACGTAATATTCATACCACTATGGTTAGCAACAAGCCGGTAAGGGATAAGAGAGAGGGAGATTAAGTTCTCCCTCACTTACCGTTAATACTCATCCTCATGCCACATGTCCAGCCTGATAGTAAATATCAGCAAAAACAACTGAATAGTATGAAAGGGTACTTCTTCAGTAGAAGGTAAAGACTCAAAGCCTAATGCAAATCTATCATGAGGCCAATGGGCAACTAAGGTGAGGGTCCAGTTCATTATCTATAATCTTCGTATACCTTAAGTATAGGTTCTACAATTTCATGTCTGTGATTTGTTTTAAGGGTAATCACTTTAAACCCTTTAACCTGTGCTTCTAGTGTGTACAAGAAACCAAAACCAGAATCTTTCTTATTACGTAAATCAATCTGAGCTTTATCACCACAGATGATCATGGTACTTCCTTTACCAAGACGTCCAAGCATCATCTCCATTTGGTTCATTGTAACATTCTGAGCTTCATCTAAAATGATTACAGCATCAGTAAAGGTTCTACCCCGCATAAATGCAAACGGTACAATCTCTATCAGTCCTTCTTCAACACACTTGTCAATCTTAACTTTGTCATATAGTAAGTACAAGTTGTGGTATATAGGAGCAAGCCAAGGATCCATCTTCTCTTTGATATCTCCAGGAAGGAAACCAATGTCTTCTTTGGCAACGGTTGGCCTGGTAATAATAATCTTTTCAATCTGCTTTGTAAATAAGAGATCCAACCCAGTTTGAACTGCCACCAAAGTTTTTCCACTTCCTGCCATACCTTGTAGTACAGTGACGGGGTTATCAAGGATTTCTGCTTTTGCATGCTTTTGTTCTTCATTTAGGGTAACGTTAAACTTAATAGGCCTCTTAGGTCTTCTCTTTGCTTTGAAGACCTCATCATCGTGAGATCTAGCTACTGCCATAATTAATCTTTTTCTGTAGCATACTTGACACCCATGATGGTACCAACTATACTAAATGAGTTAGTTAACAATATACCAAATAAATTGGACCAGGTGGTTTCAATTATCTTAGAATCTAAACCACTACTTAAAATATATAAGTACAACACCGTAGTGAGTATACCAACACCCGCAATAACGCCCAAAGCAAGTTTAACTATAATACTAATCAACTCAAACTGAGTCTTTTTTTGCATTACTTCTAGATCATTCAAGGCTTCATCCCGTAAACCTTCAGCTTCTTTTTTAGAAGCTTCAAGCTCTTCCATCTTATTTTCAAGATCGCTAAGTAGATCTTTGTTTATTACAGCAGCCTCCTCAAGTTCTTTGTTTTGTTTTTGAATCTGTTTGGTTACAGCAAGACGTTTCTTTCTATTCTCCTGATCTTTACGTTTACATTCATCAAGGTATAACCTGACGTCATCATCGGTTGTGTCAGACAATAGTTTGACAAAGTTACCTTCTATATAAACCTTTTTAGACTTGGCTTTTAATAGTGCGTCCTTTACTGTATCCTTAGAACTTATCATCTATATACTTTAAACGGAGCAGTCTTATCAACATACCCGTTATAATCTTTTTTAAACTCTTCTAGTCTTGGCTCAATGTCATCTGACTTAATGATCCAAAACTGTGCACCTACTTTTTTGGCTTTCTCAATCTCTGCCTGATCACTGCTACTAGAAATAATACCAATAACACATCCATTACCATAATCTTCATTTATTTTACGGATCATCTCAATACCGTCATATGAAGATCCAATTATATTCAAGTCTACAAATACACATTGTGGTCTTTCTTCCCCATTGTCAGGAAACCAACCTTTAAATTTTCTATCAGCTTCATCGCTGCTATCCAGTGCCTCTATAGAAAGTGCTATATCTAACATGCTGCATGCATCCTCAAATACCAAGTGGAATAGATTCTCATCATCTATAAGCATCAACGTATCAATCATATCTCAATAATTATTTTAGTACCGGTTTCTGTTTTCTCAGCCCGTACCATATATCCATGTTCTTTTAAAATAGAAATTGAGATGTTCAGTCCCAATCCCGTACCAGTTTCTTTCTGTCCTTCTTTACGGACATATGGTTTACTGAGCTCAACAAATTCCTCAGCAGTTATACCACGCCCGTTATCTTCTATGATCAATAGTAATGCCTTATTGTAGTTATTCTGGAAGTATATCTTTACATACTTGGTACCAGAATCATTATACTTTAGGCCGTTTCTTATAAAGTTATCTACCGCTGTACAGAACAGCGCCTCATTTACTTCTAACGGTGTATCTAGACTATCATCTAGTACAACCTGATTCTTATATGCAGTAAGCTTGAGATAATCACCCAAGATCTCCTTTACATTTTTAACTTCTTTGTTTAGCTGTGCACCCTCTTTAACAAGATTAGTGAACTCATATACCCCACTGTATACCTTCTGTGCGTGATGTAGTCCATCCTGTATCAATTTCAAAGGACTTCCAATCTTTAGCTCAGCAATATCCTCATCAGTTAACCTGCGCTTTAATGATTTGATACCCCTGGGTAAATAAGTGTTGATTCCACTGTGCATGTCATGTCTAATAATCTTAGCAGCATGCTCTAGATATATATTCTTTTGGTTCAGATCACCTTTGATTCTCTCTTTGTTCTGAAGGAATTCTCTAACAACTACAAAGAACGGAGGCATAAACGCTATTACACTCAGCCACTCAAAGTAATGGGTAAACGTACTATGATGTATAAAACGGAACACCACCATAGTCTTGAAGACAAAGAATGTCAACATGATTATAGTGGAGCACAGTAGGCAGATCCTACTCCTTATTGATATTCCATCAAGTACAGACATTATAGCTCAGTCTTTTTCCAACCTAACTTTTCAAACACCCACTTGCTTGGACAGAACTTCGTCCATACACCAACCTGTAACATTACAATAACAAAACCTACAATGTCCCAAGTACGTGTCACCCATCCAGTGAATAACACCAAGGACATCAGCAAGTATACCATACGTACACTCGTCCAGGTTACAACATTTGTAAGAAGGATAGCAACGCTACTCTTAATCTTAGATAAAATCTTTTCCATAGTGAAAGCTTTTTAAATTGTTCAGTTCTAAACAAGTCTTCTGCCTCGGTGATTGTCTCATCCCAAGCCAGTACTTCTGCAATCTCAGCTTCCTCTTCTGGAGTTAAGATCCACAACTCAATGTTGTCCCTATCAAGTAAACTTTTCTTTGTCATCTTCCTTGCCCTCTGTACTTTTTCTTGTAGTTTACTGATGACTTGTTCTTGCTCGTTCCATTCTTTGAATGAACCCCCGGTCTACTCTTCTTTGTGTTTGCCCGGTATGAACTGTTGATGTGTTTTGCCATGTTGATTTAATTGATTGTTATACAGTATCGTAATCTATGTAAGTGATTGTTACTTCTTCCCCTGCTTCCAACGCTGCAGCAATTGGAGGGTAGATTCTTTTATACGCTTGAGTGCTTGAACCTGTGAAACCATCACTCTTGATAAGATTGCTTTGTTGACTATCACCAACAAGGAGGCACCCAGCAGTGTGTTCATCAGTATTACCAGTATGAATAAGGATCCACTTAAAATTAGGCACATCACGTACCCATAGCATGCCTTTGTGCATTTCACCATATTTCTTAGTGTATCTTTCATGGTGACCGCCTACCGTTCTAAGAGTGATCTTATATGTGCCAGCAGGAATTCGTGTTTCAGACATAACTTTTGTCTCCCTATACTCATCTTCAAGAGTGTAGCATAAAAACTTTCTTCCTTCTGTGACATCAAATAAAATTCCGTTTGTGCTGTCGTCCTGACTGCTGAATCTTAATACTTCTAATTTCATTTCTTTGCAAATTTTTCAAGACCTGCAATTCCAAAACTACCTAAAGTGATAAATACAAAAGAGTTGTAGATCCCTTCGTTAATAACTAAATCCTTACCAACATATCCGGTAACCAAATCTGCTACGGCAAAGATTACCATAACAGCAAATGACATAAACCCAATGATTGTTTTCTCATTGTAATCATTCTCATCTTTAAAGATATCAGCAAACGCCATGATCTTGGTTTTTAATTTATTAAACATCATATGAATTGTTGGTTCTATATATATAAAATACAAAAAAAGAGGGGCTTATAAAAACCCCTCTTGTTAAAATGTAAGATATTAATCTTATCTCTTGCGTAGCTTTTGACCTTGTTGCCACTGAACAATAGCATTTGCGGGATCTACAGTCTTACCATTTAATCCAATAAATTTTAAAGTTTCTGCAGCCATCTTACTTGACCCCTGCTTTTGCCACATCCATGGACCTACATCACGAGTATAATAAGCTCCTCTATCACCTCTCATAGTCTTTCTTCCTAAACTATATATATCCATACCTCTACTAACTGTTGGTGCTGCAATAGCGCTATATGGAGACGTAAACATTTCTAATATAGATCCTGCTAATGGAGAGCTTCCATCTAAAGCTAGGGGTGTAAATGTAGCAGCTTCTTGATGTACCTGCATCATTTGATTAATAGCATGCAGCTGGAACCAGCCAACAGGATTGTAATCATATTTAGAACTCGTTAAAGGTAACGGCAGGGCCCCTGATCCTCTACGTAACAATGCCGTTTTTCTTTCATCATCATCATCTGATTCAGGATCATATCCAAATAGAACTTTCATCAATGCTTTATAAGCAGTTAAAAGAACTATCTGTTGTAACATATCTGCTCCCATTCTTTTAGCACCTTGTCTTTCTAAAGCAGTGTTTCTATCAAACTCTGCAAAGGGACCTCCATGTCTAGACTGATTAATAAAAGCTTTTACAAGATTGCTTACAAATCTTAGACCAGATCTGTAGTATCCTTCTTCCATCTGTCTAGTATCATACTGAATTCTTGCACTTGCAAATCTGTGCATGAACATAGAAATAAAATACTTTCTAAGGAACAACATCATTCTACCTACAAGATATCTAGCAAATAAAGGTTGATCAATAGCATCGTAAGTACCCTGAAGCCTATTCATTTTACCTTGGTATAGAATACGGAACTTAATAAAGTTATCACTAGTTAGTGACCAGTCTTCTTTAGTATCAGGTCTTACTTGTAGTTGACCATCTTTAAGTTCTAGTGCATCCCCCAATGTAACTCTAGATCCATCTTTAAGCTCTATAGTTTTACTATGTAGCATTCCATACAATAGCTCTAGAGTACCATCCATCTGTAATAACTTACGTGGAGAGAACAACCAGCTTAGTGATACTGCATCTCTTGCAAACGTTCTTGATACAGCGCCTCTCTGCTTATCCAACTGCCCATCAATATCAAAGATCTGCGCAATCTGAACGTGCTTACCTCTTACTTTATCTGAAGTAATTGTAGAACTAATTTGAGCAATAGCTTTTTTAGCCATTACTTTACCTTTCAAGAATCCTTCTGGTGTCATTACTTCACCAGCTACCGCTTCAACATTATTCTGTAATACAGCTGCAAAACGGTTCTTTAATGCGGACGGAATGTTTACAGCAAAGAAAGATGTAGAAGCTAACCTCATTGCCATACCTGTAAGCTTTTGGGCAGACCTATAACCTTTTCTAAAACCTGGAGCAGCTCTATCTATTGGTGTTTCAGCATGACGCTTACCCAAATATTCTCTCTCGTAGAATGCTGTAAGAGCCATAGATCTGATTGAGTCATACTTAGAAATCTTTTTATAAGATCTGTTTACAACCTGACCAGTTCTCTTAAGCATTTGTCTATCTATCTTAGTAAGATCTTTTAAGCTAGTACTCTCATCTACACCTTCTACAACACTCATTAGCATTTGAGCAATAGGGCTTGTTTCAATATGCATCTCTTGCATAATAGCAGAACTATTATATCTAAGAATGCTATCCATAACATTAAGAGAAACGTTAGGGCTATCTAACTTAGCTACACCATAAATAGGAATTTCAGATAAGCTATCATCAATAATACCAAATGTTGCTAACTGTCTTTGGTCAAAGTTGTAACCTTCTTGTATATCATCTACACTCTCTAAAACTTTTTCTTTAGCATCATCAATAGCTTTACCTAGAGCTCCCGCTTTACTAAGCTCTTGAAGTCTTTCTAATCTATCCGGTCTAAATCTAGGAATCTGGTATCCTAATCTAGCTGTTACATTAAGGCCTTCTTGTTTAGATAAATGCCAATCAGAAAGTGCTTTCAGTGCTTTAAACATTGAAGGATTTTCTTTCTTCAACTTAAAGTATTCATCGTTTCTATAAGGATTATTCTTAACAGAAAGATCAGGTAAATAGTTACCCCATACATCAACAGTTTCACCTATTACTCTATCATTAATATATTCCTCCTTTATAACTCTCTCTTGGAAAGTTCTATTAGGAACCCTCATGATTTCTTCTCCAGTAGGAAGAACCATTGTCTTATAGAATTGACTATCTGCAGGACGTTTTACATTCCACAGAGCTGTACGTTCAACAGTACCTTTCTTCTTGTTAACAATATGATTGCGGTTATACCACTTAGCAAACTCTCTATCTTGCATGATAGTATTAACAAAGATAGAATCCTCCATTAGCTCTGTAACATCTGACTTGGTAAGCACTAGTTTGTCTGCTAATGCAAAAGCTCCACCAAATAATCCAGGCACTGTACCTTCTGATTTAATTCTAGAAAGGTGTGCACTAATAGCATCTGCGTAGTATTGAGTAGGTTCTGTTTGTCTTAACTCTGATAGTGTAGCATATAGTGCAAACAATCTTTTAAGTAACGCAGGATCTTTACCCTGTGCTTTTTTCTTGTCAAACAAAGAACGGATCTCTAGCATTTCATCTCTATCTATTCTTCCTTCTTTGTTTTTCTTTTCTAAAAGTTCCGTTAACCTATCACTCTCTGCCTGAGTAAGTCCATTAAGTTTAACCATCTCAGCTCTAAAGTTTAGCAACTTCTGCTGAAGATCTTTTACTTTCTTCTGTGCTTCTGGAGTAATAGCTGTAGCCTCTACCTCATTACTAGAATCACGGAAACCTTTACTGATGTCCCTAATGGTATCGTAAGTCTTTTTAACAGACTCACTTTCCATACCTAGTTGTTTTTGTAGGTCTTCTATTTCTGTAAGGATTTGATCTACCAACGCAAAGTAATCATCTGTTACTGCAACCTCTGTGTTACTTTCCAACCAGTCATTAATAAGAGTATCATACTCTTCAGAGCCAAACTCTACATCCTGAATACTTTCTAAAAAGTTATTATATGCAACATCAAATAAACCCGGAATCTCATTATACTCATAAAAGTCTTGACTCTTTTCTCTAACTCTTTTAAGTAGCTGAGCAATCTCAAGATCTTCCCCTTTCTTCTTATTACCATAGATATCTACTTCAGAATAAAGCTGACGGATTTCTCTAAGCACCAACTTCTTTCTTGTAAAGTCTTCATCCGTAATGTCTATATCATCATATCCATTAATCTCATCATCTATCTGAGTTAACTCATTATAAAGGTCATCCAGTTTTTGACGGGCAATTTTACCTACAGGAGTATTGTACTCTTCAAAGGCATCGTAATAAGTTTTAGTGTATCTTCTATGGAAGTTCTTATCCATCTCCTCTCTTTGTTGATAGAGATCCTGCAGAGCTTTTACATCATCAATAATCTGAGCTCTTTCAATTTTCTCCTGAAGAATCTTTCTGTCAGCTAAGTAATTCTTGTAAGGATTTAAAAGAGTGTATACCTCATACTCTTCTAATTGATAAGTTTCTTCTCCAATAATTTCATCCTCAGTAGCTTTCATCCTCACAGTTTTATCAAGGAACAAAATCTGTCTGAAGAATGATTGAGGATTGTTTGGATTATAACCAGCCTCCTTTAATACAGGTAAAACCTTTTGTATAAACTCATTAGTTTGAGCTTGCATTTTTGTTTGAGCCTTGTAAGCTTGTCTTCTATACCAAGATGCAAAACCACCAATTACTGGATCTGGACTTTGCAAGAAGTTCTCAAGCATTGCTCCAGCAATATTAATATCACCAAGTTCCCCTGATAAAATCTTTCTTAGATTCTCTCTAGTCAAAAGCTTTTCTGATCTCTGCTTTTGAAGTCTTTTAATTCTAGAATCTACATTATTACCTGCGGCTTTTTCCTTTTTGAGCTGAGCTAACTTCTCATCATAGTAAGCTTCTAACTGTTCTCTTATATCTGAATTTTCTTCATACAAGAAGTCAATAGCAAACTCTTTGAATATATCTCTAACCTCTGCTTCAATTTCTTGAGCTGTTAGACCAATACGTCCAACCTCTTGTCTAACTTCATTACCCGGAGGAACTTTATTTTCTCTCATCAATGATTCTAGACTACCAGCCCATACTTGAATACCCTGTACTATTTTATAAATAGCTTGAGTCTCTATAAGTTCTGCTTGACTTGGATCACTACTAAGCTTCACACTAGCTTCACCAAGATTTTTTAATAGTACATCAAGCTGAGCAATACTATTAGAGAGTACATTTAGGTTTCTAGTTAATACCAATGATGCTAAATCAGCAGGCATTGGTCTTTCATTTTTAATATACTTTTCAGCTTCTTTATTAAACTGTTTAGACTTACCCAGTTCTCTTGCTATCTCATCAAAAATATAACGTCCTCCTTCTGTTTCTAAAAACTCACCAATAGCTTTTTCAACTTGAGGATCTTCTACCAATCTTGCAGCATGATTATTTAATGTCTGCAGATCTTGAAGTAAGATTTCTATTTTAGGTGAACTAGCCTCATTAGCTAGAAAATCATTAAGGGTCTTTTGCTCTCTAATAAAGCCTACTACATTATCATTGCTGCTATCTATAAAGTCAATGTTAAACTCTTCAGTCTGCATCATTTGAAATAGATCAGCAAGTGTAGTATCCTTTGATAGATTACTAACCTTAACCTGTCTTCCAAATACCTTTCTTAGTAGCTGCTTTAAAGCGTATGCAATTCTTTTCCAAAAGCCCCCCTCTGGTTTAGCTAAAGCCATTGCTCTTACAATAGCTTCTTCCTGCTGAGCTTCTACAGATTGATCAGAATATTTCTCACTAATAATATCTGCTACTCCTGGAGTAGTCATAGCTTCTTGATAAAGCTTATCAAATAAAGCTGGATTATCATTCTTAATAGCTCTTACCAATGGATGAGAAAACTCATGCAGAACCATGTCCTTATTAAGGATTGCATTTACAAAGTAGACTTTACCCTGATAGAAGAATGAAGGCTCTCCATTGTACTTAGTATCTGCTTCTTGAAGAATTTCATATGCATCCTGTACACTAACAGTCTCATAGGCTACCCCAAGATTATTAGAGATCTCTCCAGCTAACTTATGTAAACCTGCCGCCGCCATTGTGTTATTTAATTCTACAATAGAATTCTCAATAATACTACTGGCTCTTTGGATTTTAGCATTCTGTTCTGGAGTTCTAGATTTAACAGACATTAGTACAGAGGCAACATCACGGATAGTACCATGAGTCATAAAGTCTCTATAAGCTTCCATTTCACCTACAACACTTACTAGCTGTCTCCACTGAGGAGATGATACATTAGGACACGCTTGCATTATGCTTTACACTTTTTAATAAATTCTTCTACTTCTTTGTCAGTCATTAACTCAATAGTTTTTTCTGACATTTCTTCAGTTACTATGGTATCTTCAACAGCAACAGGCTCATTACTAAGATAATCATTAATTAAGAATTGCTTTTCTTCCTCACTTAAAGCTTGATACTCTCTGATAGCTAGGTCAGCTTTCCTAGAGATTTGATCAAACGGTACAACATTAATTAGTGAGAACGGACCATTCTTAAATCCTTCTACAGACATTACTACTTCAGGTAATCTTGTAAAGAACTCACGCACCAAAGAATTAGTAGATTCTTGAAGAAGCTTTATCTCCGCATGGTAACGTTCCATGTCTTCTACATTAGCCCTATCTGTTTTAATACCTACCATCTTACCTCCTTGGTAGTCATAAATAATAAGATCATCAGTAATACTGTAGCCCTCTAATGCTTCTATGGCAGATTGATCAGCCATCATCTCTTGGAACTTCTGAGCTACACTATTAGGATTAGTAAAGTCAGTAAGATGTGTAGGCGCTACAATATTATACAAAGCTTGATCAAGAGCTTCTTGTCCTGTAAGGTTAGATGTAGCCTTTATATATTCTGATTCTAATAAGAAAGAATAAACTTGATTTTGAGTAAGAGAATACTTACTCATAGTACCTCTAACATAGCTCTGGAAAACAGCTAGATCTATATTAATAACACCGTCTTTTGATAGTGCATAATTCTTTTTAAGATCCCCCTCAAATTTTACAAAGTTTACAGGAATACCTTTGTAAGACTTTACTTTACTAAAATTATCTGCAGTATATGGGAAGTTAATCTTATCAATTAAATGAGATACAAACCCATTAGTTTTAGCCTTAACAAATACTTCTCTTGCCTCTTTATCATAAGCTAGGTCTGTATCGTTTACAACTGTATTTAAGGCCTTCATAAAGAGAGGATCCGCTCTAAATCCAAACAGCTTTTGGAAAGCAGTCATTTGGAAATTTTTAACATCCACAAAAGTTCCTAAAACATTCTTAGACAATAACTCTGTAACTAATGGTCCTGTAATAGGGCTTGATTCTAACTTAAATATATTCTCTGATTCAGATGCAGCTTGTATAAAGCTAGCCGCTTTTCTTCCTGTATCTACATCTGTACTTAACCTTACAGCTTTAAGAGGTTTAGAGTAATACACAAACTTCATAAACTCCATAAGAGGTTTTACACTTGAAGGATCTTTTAGCTCATCTACCGTTAAAGTTTTAGTAGCTTTATTAGCATCAACTATGCTAAATAATTCGCTAGTACTAGGAGTTTTTAGCATTGGTTTACCATCTGGTCCTAGTCTAATCATACCAGTTTTCTTATCCCGCAGTGCAGCAACTGCCACGTAATCTTCATTAAGATGCTTTTCAAGAAGAATTTTAATTACCGTATAGTCCTCCATCATCTTTGGAGAAACAGCTCTTGTCAACTCACTCTTCTTAAATGCTTTGTAAGTATCTAGGTATTCTCTAATCAAAGGATGATTTAATAATCTTACTGCATAATCATAGTTTACACCTAAGTCAATAAGGTTAAGTAAGTATGGTGTAGTTACATCATCTGCAGAAATATTAAAGATCCATGAATCACTAGCAACGTCTACGTGACCGTTGATAATTTGAGATATAATATCTGACTTGTAATGTTTGCCTTCTGAATCTTTTAAGTCACCAATCTTACCAAAAGGGAATGCTATATCAGATTGTCTAAATACAGTATACTTAACAGATACTCCTTTTTCATCATAGGCTCTGTCAGCCATATCTAAAGTTACAAAAGGAACACCATAAAAGGCCTTAAAGTCTGAATGGTATGCAAACTCATTTGCCAAACCATCTGATAATTTTTGGAACATTGTGTTATAGGTATTACCCTTAGCACTAATACCCAACGCTCTTTTACCAACAGAATTTTCTTGCTGCTTCTTAAGGTTGTAACTGTAGTCTAATACTGCAGACTTAGCTAAATCTTCTTCACTAACTTCTAGTTCTTTATAAGCTTCTGAATTTTCCTTAACCAAATCTGTTGCAATAGGTCTAATCAGTTTAGTAAAGTTATCAGGATGCAACAAGATATCTCTAGCTAGTGATATAATGTTATTCTTAAACTTACTAGATCCGTTATTATCTAAACCTACTGTGTACTCAGAAGCTTCCAGTTGTGTTAGTGGAGCTTCTCCTATTTGCTCAAGCAGATTATTAATAAGCTTGTCATCAAGAATCTCTGCTTTTTTACCCTTAGATTTTTTAGCTGCAAATATTGTAGGGTAGTACATTGTAAGCTTATCAATGTCAAAATCAGATCCAGCCTTAGCTACCATTTCAGTTGGTACTACAATAACATTACCAGCTGCAGGCGGTAAAAACTCTGCTACTTCAAATAGCTCCATAGAGTTAAGACCCTGTACAGGAATACGTACACCGGTAATAGTAATAAGCTTTTGGTTTTTCTTTACCCAAGTCTCATCTTTAAGCAAAGCATTGAGACGCTCTAGACTACCAATTTTATCACCATCTGGATGATTCATTAGCAACAGCTTAGTAAAGTCTCCTTGTAGGGCAATCTTTACTTGAGCAGCTTGTCCAGGTCTGTAAAATCTTAGATCATTTGAAGACTCTACTTTCTCAAATCCTGTAGATGCAACCTGAACCAAAGACTCACCTTTAAGCTTAGCTCTAATAAGTCTTCTGTTTACAACACCATTCAGAATCTTTTCCATCTCTGCTGCTGCAGGAAGGGCATCCAAATTGTATTTAAGATTACCATCTTTATCAATATCAATGGCCTCAATCTTATAGTCTTCTACATCTCTTCTTTCAAGCTCTCTTTTAATTAGAGCAACTAGTTTATCCTTAGTATCTATTTCTTTTTCTAGAAGAGCTGTCTCATATGCAATAAGGTCATCAATGTTTTTAAGGAATGCTTCATTAGCTTTGGCCAACTCTTTATTCTTAGCAACCCCGTTTTCATATATACCATCAGCAAGAAGCTTTCTAAACTGAGTAGAGAAAGTAGCTGAACCCTTAAACTGAGAATTGATTCTCAACTGATCTCTTAAGAAATCTGTATGAATAAGGTTAACATTCTCCTTAAAGCTTTCAACTGTTTGTTCTGGGACAGTACGTTCCCCAGTTTCCTTATTAATTACAAATGCTTCTACTGGTTGCCCAACTCTTGCAGCTTTACTACCAGTCTCATAAGTAACGTAATCAATTCCCGCTTCCATCATAGCTTCATTAAGCTTTTCAAGGTTAGTACCCTGAATAACAGAAGGAACTAATGGGAATAATGAATACTTGTGTAAACCTTGTACTGGGGCACCAGCATTAAGAAGTGGTCCAGTGTATTGATATTTTCTAACAGGGAAGTATTGCTGAGGGTTATTAATGTTTTCACCAGCTACCAGCTTGTTATACATATACTCTTGCTCTTGAGTCCATTCATCACTTGCAATACTTAATTGTCTGTAAGTATCCATAGTGATGTAAGCCTGAGCATCTGCCTCATCCATGCTACGGTAAGCTTCAAGTATACTGTCCACCTCTTGTTGACTAAACCCATCAGCTTTAAAAGCTTCTTCTGCAAGTGCATACCATTCAGAGTTAAGCTCTTTACCATCAATAGTCATTTCCTTTAAGATGGCAGTTCTTAAAACTCCAGTGTAATCTCTTGGCATTACTGGCTTACCAGTTCTTCTACTATAAGAAGCTTCTAGTAATCTACCTTGAGCAGTAATATAAGCTTGTGCAGCTTGATCAGAACGGAATAGATTACCTGTTGAGGTAGTAGTATTACGTTTGATAGTATCATCTGCAGATCTGTAACTAGCTAAAGAACCGTTAGCAATACTAAAGAATGCTTCATTACGAATAAAAGTTTCAGTAATAAATGCTGTAAGTATTGCAGTTTCTAAAGTCTTTCTATCTTTTGGTAAAGCAGCTCTTTGAGAAATCTTAGATCTCAATTCTTTACTAACTGCCATTCCTTTACCTACAAGCTCTACATTCTTTTCAAATACAGCAGTTAAATTTTGTAACTCTTCCTTAATTTTTCTGCGCAGTCCTTTTTCAATTTCCTCACGTAGTCCACTATCTTCTTTTAGAATTTCCTTAGCTATTTCATTAGCATCTGTTTTACCAGACTTAATTATCTTATTAAGTTTAGCCTTAGTTGCTGGATTAACTAATAAGTTTTCTTTAATTACATTTCCTTCATTATCAGTAACATCAGCAAATATTTGCCAAGAATCCATTTTAATAGGATTACCCTTAGCATCAAACACATTTAGCTCTGCGTCAGCATACTTAGCAATAGTAGCCATTTCTCCGGCCAGCATATTAACCACAGCTCTAGTAGCCTTGCTTAGGTAAGTTTTGTTTATTACATCTGCTGGAGTAATGTAAGCGGACTCTCCAGAAACCTTCCATGCTAATGATGTACTCTTATCAGAAGCTCTTACGTTTTCTACATATCCTTGAACAAACAGAGTATGAATGTCTTGATTTAATTTAGTATACTCATCAAGAGAAATATTCTTAGTACCTCTAATAGTATTACTAATTGGAACATCTGCACCAGTGTTTTTATCATATTTAACAACAGATACATCTGTAGTCATCCCACTTACATTAAACAAGTACAAGTTTTTAGATGTCTTACGAGACTTGTAACCTGGTGCTTCCTTATCCATAATGAATAAAGATCTCATAATAGGATTGGTAGCCATTGCAGGATTATTGTCTGGATGTAAATTAGCAGTAGCAGGACTGTTAAGAAGCTCATCAAGATTCTTCTCTACACCATTTAATAACTGGACAATCTTTGTAGCTCTACTATTAAGAGAACTTTCAAACTGAGTAGTTCTTTCTGCAGTAAGTTTTCTTGATGATCCAGTATCACCTACACTAGCACCGTATTGTTCTACAATATTTTTTATGGTGCTTCTCATCCCTCTGAACAGTCCTTGATCTGTAGATAAAAAGTTTATAGGATTTGCAGTAGTTAGATCTGCCTCTTTAGATGCTGCCAACTTATTTAAGTTAACAACCATAGAGTTTGTGTTAACTAGTATATTTCCACTTAACAAGAAGTTTACTGTAGAAGACTCTAACTCATTTGGTAAAACCCCCATGTCTTTGTAGAACTCTACAACATTTTCTGCAGTAATACCTTTGTACTTTTCTAAGACCTTTGTAACATTAAGGACTCTAGTACCATTAACTTGAGATGTATTGGGTAGAGATTTATTAGCTTGAAATTTACGGGTAAGATCTTTTTCTACAGAACTTACCTCTCCTTCAGCACGTTTTACTCTAATACTTAGAGGTTGCTGTAGTTCACCTTTATCAGAAAGAACTGTAGTAGTATAAGCTACGTATATAGGAACAAATGCTTTATTAAATGCCTGCCAGAAAGATGTTTGCATTCTAAACTTGTAATCATCTTTAGCCTCAGCATTTTTACCCAATACAGTTTGAAGATCTTGGAAAGCTTTATTTTTAAATGATTCTGAATTAACTCTATCCAGCATATCTTCAATGCTGTAAGACTCTCTAAGAATTGTACTTAGTCTATTCCAGGATTTACCAAAGTCAGCAAGCTTATCATAACCAAAACGGTCCTTTATAACTTTACCAGACTTATCGTACTGTCTCATAGAACGTACTGCATACAATACAGAATTATCTGCTAGGTCTTTAACAGATACTTCATTACCACCTTTATCATAGAAAGACATGTAATCATCAGCACTATCTACAATATCAAGCTCCAAAAGATCTGTAATATCTTCTGACTTAGCTAATGACTCTAGGTATCTTGAAGTTTTAAAGTGATACCCAAGCATTGTGCTTTCTGCATTATCTTTTAGGGTAGCAGTATCACCAAAATTTGTTAAGGCTAAACCTAATGAGTAATATGCGTTCTTATCAACAGGCTTAGATAATACAATTTCAGCTTGTGATAGAATATAAGATTTATTTTCATCTCTTAAGCCTACATCTTCAAACTTATCTAGAATTGATTTAAACTCTTGCTCTATAAAATCAGACTTAGCTTCCTTTGATAGTTTAGTATAGTCTTCAACTTTAGAAGCAGAGCTTGCAAGTTTTAATTGCACTCTAAGTCTAAACTTAACAGTATTATAAAGAGACTGAAGTGCTCCTTCCTTATTAAGTACTTCTTTAGGGCTAGATGAGTAGTCTCTAATAATACCAGCTACAATAGAATCCATTGCATCAGAGATATCTTTAGAATCTTTAGCTGATAGCGCTTTACCGTCTGCTCCTTCTACACCTTTATTAAGAGTAAGAAAGAATGAGTTGTCTATATTAGGTTTACGTTCTTCAAACTCTCCTCTATATAACATGTCATAAGACTCCTTAATAACTTGCAGAGCCTTCTCCTGAGCCACCATCTCACGGTACTGAACCTTAGTCTCAGTGTTACCAAACAAAGCTCTTAGGAAGTCTAAAATCTTTTTAAAGATGCTACGCTTAGCTGGTGATTTATCCATCACCATTGTACCATTACTTAAACGATACTTACGGAAATCCTCAGCTAGTAATTCTTCTGCCTCTAAGAATGTAATGTTACCATGTAACTTTCTTACTTCTTTGTATAGGGCAACCTTCTCAGCTTTAGTTAAGAACAACTGAGAGAACCCATGCCATCCCTCATGGTAAAGATCTGTATAGTTAGAGCCAGCAAACAACTTAATAGCATTAGCAGTAAATTCTGCAACCTTACCACTGTTTACAATCTCAAACCATTTCTCTACAGGAATAACTTTAGATAGTGGAGAACTTTCAAACCAAGCTTTAGCTTCAGCAATTTGTTTTGCTGTTGCTTCACTAGACAAAGTATCTACTTTATCCAGGCTGGTTCTTTTTCTACCAAATACCTTATTCATATCAGAAGGCATGTCCTCTGGAATCTGATTAAGGATATCTTCTAGACTTGCACTACCTTCTGCTTGTTCTGATTTTAAGAGTTTTAATTCTTCTTGGATCTGCTCTACACTTTCTTCTTGAAAAACTTCTGGTGTAGCAAGAGCTTCTTCTATAGGGGCCTTGTATGTAATTACTGGACTAGGGGTAATAAGGTTACCCTTAGAATCCGTAGGAGCATACACTCTAAAATTATTGTATATATGGTTAACCATTTGAATTTTGCCAACCTCATACTTACTAACTACGTTTTCAAATTCATATCTTGTACCATCTTCACCCTCCAAAAAGGTTTTATTTTTAGAACTTGTACTTACTAATACAGGACCATCAAACTCATACTGTTGATTAGAATCAATAGGCACATTAACATATGCTCTATTAATATAGTCATCAACAAGTTTTGCAGCTTCTTCTGGCTTAGACAAGTCTATAGCTTTCTTACCCTTAACAACCATGATACCCTTACTATTAGGACCATAGTATGGGATCTTTACACCAGTATCTGCAAAATCAAGGACGTTCTTTTGTAGAATATTAAAAAGTAAGTTCTTCTTCTGAAGAGGGGTGTAATCATTTGATAATAAAATCTCTTTGATTGCTGGGGCATATTCCGTGTCACGGAGTAACAAACCGTTTGCTTGAAGTGTATAATCATATCCAGGATACTGAAATACAAACGCCTGATAAACGTTAACCTTACCATCTTTATTTAAAGTGCTAACGTTAGCAATTCTACCAGTACCAGATCCAATACCTTCAGGTAATAAAAACTCCTGTTGGAAATCAGGAATACTTTTAAGTGGAACTGATTTAGCATTAGCTATTACACCAAGCGTACCTCTTACAGCTTCTAGTGGAATAATAGTATCTGGAGAAGATGATATTCTTCTAGCAGCATTATTTAAGAAACTAGCCTCAGCTTTAATTTTCTTTTCAAACTGTTCTAAAGTAAGGCCTAAATTATTAGCGTTTGTCTTATTAATCTGAAGTCTGCTGGTACTTTTCTCTTTTCTAAATACATAACCATCTTCAGTTTTTTCAACAGGTCTTACAAATGCGTGAGGAGTGTGACCGTTTTCATCAGTTACAATTCTACCCTGACTATCAATAAATGCATATACTACAGGACCATAAACGTCTGCTTTTACTCTAGACTCTTGAGGAATCTTAGTTGAAGATACCAATGCTAGTTTGTAAGTAGAAATCTTATCTAAGACATAAGCTTCAGAAAAGTTTTTACTCTGCAATTGACCAAGGCGAATAAACTTTCTAATAAATTCTCCATTAGCTTTTACTGCTGGATCTCCTTCAGCGTCACCTATTTCTAATACCGTAGTACTTAATCCTGAATCTACAAGTGGAATACCACCTACTAATTCTACTTTAGGTAATTCAACTGACTGAGGTTGAGACTCTACATCTATCTCATTATTTTGAGCTTGTTCTACATCATTTAACTTTTCAGCAAACTCTTCTTGTAGACCCATTACTTCTATGACAGAATTAAAGTCTGTGGCTTTACTTACCAGCTCACCCACTTTACCTAGAATAGGAGCTAAGTAGGCACCGTTAGGAGCATACTGACCAACTTGTGCAATTACAGCTTTGGGTACTAAGGCTGCCATGGTTACAGCTCTATCTTTGTCTTGGCCATTCTCAATCATTAGATTGTAGACATTACGCATAGCCTCCTCTACATTGTAAGGAGTGCCTGCGTTTCTTTTGTTTGCTACATCTTTTGCAATAATGTTTGCAAGTCCTTGAGCCTGTTTAGTCTTTATATTACAAAAAGCCATATTAACAAAGTATATTGTTTATATCATCGTCAGTAACTTCCCCACCTTTCTCACTAGCTTCTGCAGTATTAATCTTGTTGAAGTCAATACTTTCTACAGTTTCTGTTGCTTGCTCTAGGTTTTCTCCTTGAGGTGCTTCTACTTTAGGTGTAGGTTCTGGTACATTTTCAACACCTCTCTTCTTAGCTTCTTCAGCCATAATCTCATTTCTTCTTTTCTGGAAATCTAATTTAAGAAGATCCTCTGGCATAATAGGTAGAGTCTGAATATCTATTTCTATAAGGTCTACATCCTCAATAGTCTTAGCGTTATCCAAACGTTTCTGATATCTTTCTACAGTCTTTTCTGAAGCTTGTTTTTCTTTAATCTTACTTGCTTGGTTTCTACCCTGTTTTACAAGACTATCAATATTAGATAAACCATTTATGAATTGAGTAAAGGTCTGCTGTCTTTCACCAGCTTCTTTTCTTCTCTCATTCTCTTTAGCAAAGTCTTCATCAAGTTTCTCAAGAACTTTAGTCCCGCCTAATTCTTTTCTTAGGCTTACCTCTTGATACTTAGCAGGAGTACGTGTAGTCTTCTTACGTTTAGTTTGCTTCTCTTGAGCTTCCTTGGTAGCTTTTTGTGACTTAGCAGCTTGCTCAGTCATAGAAGGCTTCTTCTCTTTAACCTCTTCAGCAGCCTCAGCCTCAGCTTCTCCTTCAGCTTTCATAGCTTCTTCAGACTCTGCAGGAGAAACTTCTTCAACATCTTCTACTGCTTCAGCTTTACCCATTTCATATTGGTCAGCTATTTCTTGGATTCTTTCCCATAACGGGCTACCCTCAATAACAAAACCATTAGCATCTGTATCTTCTTCGTTAACAGAAATATATTGAGTGGGGGTCTTTCCTTCAAGAACCAATGCTTGCATTTGATCATAAGGAATAACAACCCCAAGCTCTTCTAATGCTTCAATAAACTCATTAGTTCTCTTGTTTTCTACTACGCCTAAAGCTAACAGTTTAGACAAAGAACCATGTAATTCAAAACGCTTCTTGATACCATTAAAATGAGCATCACTAAGTCTTTGTATTGCATTTGGATCTGAGAGTATGGTGATAGCATTAGTTGCTAATCTATTGTCTTCAGCTACATCTATAAAATCTAACAGCTTTCCAAAAGTGTCTTGCAATTTAACAGCATCTACAGGAGAGTTATTTTCTTCACCTACAAATAGCATGTACTCTCTAAAAGCATCATACATATCTTTAAGAGCAGCTTCTTCTGAAGGACGTTCTTTTCCTTCTTCTACAGTAGCTCTTGCAGCCTTAACTCTTTCTATTGCTCCAGCATACTTAGTAAGTATTTTAGATCTGCCTTCTATACTCTTAAGCTTTTCTTGAAGCTGTTTCTTACGAGTTTTTAATTGCTCCTTACCCGCTTCATCTGCTGTAGTAAGTTGTTCATCTATGTTAGCAATCTCCGCTTGGGCATTAGACTTCTCTGTATCTAAAAAACCAATTTCATTTTCTAAACTGGTTTCAAACTGCACACCACTTTTCTTAGATTGAGCTAATGTAGTATTAAACAGCACAGAAAAATCCTTGTTAAGCATGCCCGCAACAGCTTCATCTTCTACAGCTGAGTTATAGATTTCACCCAGTCTATCTGCTGTAATTTTAAACTGACTAAAGTTGAATGCCAAATCTTTCTTAGCCTGCTCCCATGCAAACTGCTTTAAGATCTCTTCATTTCTTTCTGGAGTACCAACTTTAAACTGATTAGGATTGTAAGGATTCTCATAAGTCTTATTGACATATTCAATATTAGACTTCATGTTTCTAGAACGCTCACTAATAACATCTAATAGTTTATCAGCTTTCTCTACAGTATCTACACCCAAGGCCTCCATCTTTTCTTCAGCCTCCATAGATTTCATTTGCTCTATAGCATCTATAAAGGTTTCTGTAGAACCACTTGCTTGTAGCTGCTGGATCTTTTGATATAAAGAGGTAGTTCTAATATCTTCCACCCCTTTAAAATTCATAGCATCTGCAAACTGATATGCTGTACCATTCTGATTTATAAGATCTACAAGAGTTGTTAAGTCAGGAGCTAAAAACTTTAGAGGATCCTTACCCTCTTCATTAATAAAGTCATTCAAAAACTTTAATTGCTCCTTCTGATTCTTTTTAACTTTTTCATACTGCTCAGGGTTAGTAGTCATCATAAAGAACTCACTACCTAACCTGGTACCTGCACCTACAACATTAGATAAACCACCACCAAGTAAACCTCCAGCAAATGCCTCTAAACCTTCTTGACTATATAAAGTACCAATTCCTCTTTTAGCAGATTCTTTATAGTACTTAAATCCATTCATTGCTGGATTATTATATAGATTATAGTAGTAATCTTCAAAGGTAGTAGCCGCACCAGTTTGGTAAAGTTCTTGAACACCTTCACCTAAGTTTGCTTTAAAGTATCTAGCAGTTGCGTACAAATTAGCCTTAGCAAGTTGTCTATTAGTAACAGCCCTTTTAATATACTTAATAGGGTTCATTGTTCTTTCAACAATCTCACTAGTAACTTTACCTTTAGTAGCAGTTCTAATTAATCTACCCGCTTGGTTTTTAATGGGAGCTGCATAGTTTCTAATAAACCTTGGAGCTAATGATGCATTACCAAAAGTTAGTTTATTAGTTAGATAAATTACAGGAAGGTTAGCCCAATAGTCTGCAGTTAATGCCTCATCTGCATTCTTTTTCATATCTGCATACTCAGAAGCATTTGGCAATCTACCATTCTTTTGACTAAACTCAGATACATATCTATCCATTAGACCATTGCGTACACCAACTGCTTCTACACTTGACTCATCAATAGCCATGTTAATCATTCTTAAATCACGATACATACTACCAAAACCTTTAGCAGTACTTATCATATTAAGAGTTGATTCTCCAATCTTACCGGCTCTTCCTACAGCATTAGCAGTGGTATAGAACTTACCAAATTGTGTAGCTGTTTCAGGTATTAAAAGTCTACTAGTTTGCACAGCAGTACCTTTTACCATATTGTACACTTTCTTAGCATCGGCTACTTTATCTAAAGCTCTTGCACCTCTAGCTACTTGACCAATTGCACTACCTACTCTAGCAACATCTCTACCTGTTTTAAAAAGCAATCCAGTTAAAGATGTACCGCCTGTACCAGGTGCTGCTGCAACAAGTGCTAAATCCTCTAAGGCAATGCTGCTTATAATACCTGCAGTATAATTAAGGTTGTAAGGAATATTAACGGCTGACTGTTTCCATCCACCTCTTGTAGACATAGCAATAGATGCCGCTTCTTCAGCTTCTCTACCCTTAGAATAATCTAATAGACTAGGGGTTAATGCCTGACCTCCAACTAAACTTTCAAAGCCAGCATAATTAGAAACAAATCCGTCTCTAAACCCTGGCCCAAAATGTTTAAAGGCTCTTTTAAAATCTCCTACCCAGCTAGCCTTACTATTATAGTAAGAATCATTATCTCTAAAAGCTGAAAATCCTAAACGGCTATATGCAGGATGTTCATAAAAACGTTTTACATTTAACTGCTTTCCACTAAATGCTATATCTGATTGCGTATCAAATAAATCTGCACCTGGAGATTTAAAAGGCTGAGGAATTTCTGCTTGTTGATAAGTAGACAAACGAGAATTTAAATTAGCAGAAAAGCCCCCACCTTGAGGAGCTTTATAAGTTTCTCTAGCTTTATCAGCAGCAGCTGATGACCATGTAGGCAGAACACCCATAGTTACTTTAATTTATTAGGATCAGTAACCCTTGTAATACCTTGTGCCGCTTCTAATTCTTTTAAGCGTTGTTCATTAGATTCAAGAGTTGCCTGAACTACATTCCATACAGAATTTCTTACAATGTCAAAGTTTTCTTCATCTACAGACTCTACATACTCTCTCATTTCATAGCCTCCATTTTCTGGATTAAGGCTTTTAATTTTACCATAGACTTGAATCAATCCAGACTCATCATCATAAGTATAAGTAACTGATCCTAGCCCTTGAGGGAATTGTGTAGTGCGTTCACCACTAGCTATAATAGAAGCCATTAAAGCTCCTGATCCATCACTAGGGAAGTAGCCAACAGGCATAGCTTCTTGAGGTGTAAAAATGGTGTATTTACTTGGAGCATCTTTATACTTACCTGGATTATCTTCTTTTAATCCAGCCATATAGGTTTCATCAAATGTAATCTGTGTAGCTACATAACGTTTATCTCCAATAGTAATTCCTTTTGCAACATCTACTATAGCCGTAGGTCTACCTACAGAGCTACCATCATTAGATTTTTGAGCGGTTTGTAAAAAGCTATTAAGCAATTCTGTTGCAGCGTTTTCTATAACCATCTTGTTATCTTCCCCATCTGGAAAAGCATCTAGTCCAAAATAATTATTTTCAATCATTGAACCAGGATAGATGTAGCTATCTGAATTTTTAGCAGCCATAACAGTACCAGCTATAACTGTAAATGCTTTTTTAGAATTCTGATGACCTGCTTTCTTTTTATTGTAGTAAGTCATAGGATCTGCAACATATGAAGCATTAACTTCAAATGCACGGCTGGAACCTCCCCCAACTATATCTGGATCAAAGTATTGATGAACATTAACACTATTATTTTTATAGATATTATCAATATTATTTTTATATACCTGATAAAGTTCTTTTAACTTATTTGGATCTGCTTCTGCATAAGTAGGATATGCACTACCATAGTTATCAAAAGTTTGTCTATAACTAGTATATCTATTTTGATCAAATCCTCTACCCCCATCTTGACGTGCTATATTAGCATTTACAAAATCTGTAGCTTGATTTACAAACTGGCTCTCAGATAAAATTACACCAGCATCATCAAACATTAACTCAGATAGCATTAGCTCATCTGGTTGACCTGCATATTCCTGTTGTAATAGCCTGTGAGATTGATAAACAGTTCCATTAACTGCATTATTAGCTGCAGCAATGCTGTTTACCATAGCCTCCATATCTTCTAATGCTTTAGCATCATAGCTATGACCACTTTGTGAAATCTCTAGTAGATCATCTGCAATTCTTTCCTGTCTTTCTAGAGGACCTAAAGCATCTAACTCTGCAAGATACGCATCTACAGCAGCCTTACCATTTGCAGAACCGCCACCTACGCTGCTGAGATATCCACCATTTTCTTTACTCAAGAAGTTGGTAATAAATTTACGGTACATATCTTCTTCTATATCTACATAACCTTTTAATGCAGATTTAGCAGTAGTGATATCTAAGTTACCAGCATATTCTGTACCTTCTGCACCACGGCTTCTAGCACCGGCATCTACTGCAGCTTGTACAGGATCCCAGCTAACACCACTTTGTCCTGAACTAGAACTTCCAGCATTCTCAAGTTCTGCTTTAAATAAAGCAAGTTCTAATCTATTCTGCTGTTTAACAGCTTCTAGTGCAAACGCATCTTCTTTAACAGTTTGCTCCATACCTCTATCAGATAAGATCTGGGCTGCACGTTGAATATCTTCACTAAGTGATAAACGGAAAGCCAGACTATATAATTCTTCTGTAGAGTTTAATTGATTTAAAGACAAGCCTAAACCTTGAGCCGCAATTTCTTGGTTATTAGAAGCTGTTTCTAAATTCTTTAAAACATTAAGGTAGTCTCTATGAGCTTCAGAGCCCTCAACAATCCCTTCAGTTTCAATTTTATTTTCAATAATTCTACGCTGAGCATCTAAAACTTCTTTAGCTTTTTTTGCCTCTTCTGCATTTTTAGCAAATAGTAATTGGCTAGAAGCCTGAAGTGTTTGAGATAGTGCATCTATAGCACCCTGATAACCAAGCTGAGGGGCCAAGCTTTGAATCTGACTTTGTACATCCACATAAGCTCTTTGCTCGTAATATTCTACAACTTCAGGATCTGACATAAAAGCATCAGTAAAAGCCTGTTGCAGTTGAGGAGTAATCAACTGACCATTCTTATTAGTTACTTTATAACCTCCAGTAATACTATCTATAGTTACATTTAAGTCCATCTCTTTAGCTAAAGCCGTAGCTTTCTCCATAAGATTGACATTAGATACGTATCTAACAGTAGAATTAGATACACCTTTTCTTGCTTCCGGAGAAGCATTGATGTACTCCTGTTGCTTTAACTGAGCATACTTAATTGATTCTGGATTATATCTAGCTCTATCCTCTTCCTCAGAACTGTTTCTAAACTTTTCTGCAGTAGTTATGATATTTTTAATCTTGCTAGTAAACAAGAAATCTTCAGACATTGCTTCATCTTCTACCAAAGGACTGAATACACGTTTAGCAGCAGCAATGTTTTCAGGTAAGCTGATATCTACATTAGCAAACTTTTTAATCTGCTGGTCTGCAGCCTTGAAGTACTCTTCTCGTCTTTTCTTATTCTCATCTAATGTAAGATCTAGAGACATCAATGTATTGTACATTGTATTTAGCTCATCTCTAGCAGCATTAAACTGGCCTTGTCTTGTTTCCAAGTAGCCAGCCATAAGTTCTAGATTAGGTCTAAAGTACTCTACTTCAGGAGTTACGTCACCTATATTTGGAATAAATGTTGCCATACTAGTCTATATATACAATATACTAAAAAATCTGGTAAGTTTAGTAAACCTTCAAGGTTTATTTACGCTTGATAAATTTACTCAATCCCATTCTGTTATAGGCAGAACCACCATATTTCTTTTGTACTGAGCCTTCTTCTTTAGTTCTAGGGCCTCCTAAAGTAGTTTGTAAATACTGTTGACGGAACTTATCATAAGCAGTCATATCAGAATTAGGATCCCAACCTCTACCGGTAAAGTATCCCATACCCCCAGTTAAAGGTTCAATACTATATTGAGGATACAGATCATTAAGAAGATCTGTTTCTGCTCTGTTAGTTAAAGCTTGTGCATATAGATTAGCCAAATCATTTCTTTTCTGACGTCTAAAGTTATCATACTGCTGGTTAACAATGGCAGTATCCATAGCTTGCTGTCTATTCTGCAATGCGTTGTACTCTTGGAAAGCATTAATAGCATCTCCACGCTTAAGCTCAAAGCTGTTAGCTATTTGATTATTAGCGTTTGTATATCTAGCTAATGTATTAGCTTGTTGCTCCGCCAGCTTTCCTTGCATTAAAGAAAGATTGCCGGCTAAATTTTGACCTCTGCCCACAAGACCTTGAGTAGCTGCAGCTGTAGCATAAGCCTCTTGATTAGCTTGCAACTCTCTTTCAGGATCTAAGAATACCGGATCAGGTAAGTATGGTTGTAATCTTTGAGTATAACCATAGTATCTGTTTGCTCTATCTGCAAGCTTAGCACCAATCTTTACAAGATCTTGCTGATAAAAATTAGTATCACTACCCTCTCCTTCATAAGGAATAGTTTCTGGTGGTGTAATTTCCGGGGTATCTTCAATAGGATCTATAGAGTAACCTAACCTTCTTCTACCAGAAGTTACAGTACCCATCTTACCATCAAATCCAAATCCTTTCTTACCATCCTGAAAACCAAACTCACTAGTAAGACCAGTTACAAGACCGTTGAACTCATCATCAGTCATCTCATAACCTCTCTTCTCTTTTACTTCAGCACGAATCTGATTTGCTACTTCAGGAATGTGGGTATTAGTATACCACTCTTGGAATTTCTTAACTTCAGGGTTTACATCATTAACACCATAATCATCTAAAGATTCTTTAAGTGCATCAATATCAGAGTACACTCCAGTAAACTCTTCAAAGAACCCAGGAAGGTTAGTTTCAGCATCACCGAATAGACCATCTCCTTTATAACCCTGTACATCTGCGTATGCAGTTGCACCAGGTAAACTAAATGTTAGACCATATTGATTAAATACTTTTAATGCATCAGGAGCATAAGATACATTAGGCTGACCACCTCCCTGCATTTTCTTTTGACCACCCCATCCATACATCTCTTTACCATAAGCAGCCATTTCTTCCATCATATTTCTCTGCTCAAGCTCTGCATTAATCATCTCTACTTGTTCAGGAGTTACTCCATTACGTTTTAAATATGGCAACGCAATTTCAGGAATACCATTATCAAAATCTTTCTTAGACTCTTGAAGCATAGCAAGCTCTCCTAACTTGACAAGCTTAGCTTGAATGTTACGCTCTGCAGTAGCCTTAGCCATTTTATCTGCATCTTGATCTTTTAGAATTTTATTCTCTTCACTAATGTCAAACTTCTTTAACCCTGCAATAGCTGCTGGGGTCATAGACTTTTTACTAGTGTTAGTAAACTTCTTTAAGTCATCACCTTTAATTGACATAGACTTATGATCTGAAAAGATAAAAGACTTGGGAGGAAGATTAAGAGGTGTACCACCTTCACTGTGCTTCTTACCACCAATCTTATAGTGCTCAGGAATCATGTTATTATCTAAATCTGTAACAACTGTTTCTCCCTTTTCTGCTTCAAGATTAGCTGCTGCTCTAGGTGTTGGCCCTAAAACAGGTTGACCACCAGCTTGCATTTTCTGGTGGTCTGAGTCTCTCATGATTGTGCCGTCTGGCATTCTGTGAAAGCCTTTAGGAAGTTTATTAATTTTTATCTTCTTCATCAGTCTAAGATTTCAATGTCAGCACCTGCTGCAATAAGTTCTTGTAATATGTCTTCATCTACCATACCAATCTGTCCACCCTTTGCCATAAAAGATTGAAACTGTGTAGGTACATAATCATCAGGTCTAAAGATACCTGTATTTATATCATAGTCTCCTCTGTCATTACCTGTAATCATTGGTACAAAGTTATCAGTAAGAAGATTCTGTCTCATTTTAGCTTCTTGTTTACGGTCATTCATGTTTTCCATAAACTGATTTGCAGCATTAGCCATAGCAATTCTACCCATAGCCCACTGTAATCTTCTATTAGGCTTATTCTTTTGCTCTTCCTCTTTCTCTGGATCTTCTATATAAGACTCCACTCTTTCTGGTAGTGTTACCGGCATTAAAGCAGGCTCAAACATTTCCGGAGTCATATCTGGAATTGGCTTAGGCTTTAAACCACCAAGTCTAGTATCTGTTACTACCACTTCATCTAACTCTATAGTTGAGTCTGGGGGCATTACATCTAACCCCATGGCTGGGTTTGGGTACATTACATCCAAGTTACCAGTATCATCTGGATAAGGTAAATATTCTAGATCAGGTTGTTGATACATGCTCTCCATATAATCCAACTCTTCTTGAGTAAATGGATTTCCAGGCTTACCACCAAGCTGATATTTCTTTTGACCACCACAAGCATAGCACTCACCACCAATACCCATATTGTCTAGAATGTTTTGCTGTACTTCTGGAGGTAATGCTTTAAATCCTGGGTTATCTGTACCACCACCTTGTGCGTAGAAATCCATAGAATCCTCATTAAAGATTTCACCACCTTCTTCCCAGGTACCAAATCTCTTGTGCCAGTATAGTGGGCTAAATGGATCTTTAGCTTTAGCAGAGTCTTTACCACCCATTCTATCCCAAAAACGTTTACGTCTTTTAGAGCTACCGTGTTGGGTGTAGTCTTTCATTCCTTTAAAACCACCGTGTACCACTTTGTACTTGTCTCCTTTCTTAGCAAGTACCATCCACTTTTTACCAGGACGTGTAGACTTTTTCTTTACACCTACTTTAGTGAATCCCATGTTCTTGTAACGCTCAGGTATCCCACCACCCTTTGCATATTCCATCATGTCTGCATCTTCACCACCATACATGTAAGCATAGTCTGCATAGTTCATGCCGCCACCGTAACCATAATCAGGAACTTCCATTCCTTCTTCTGCCTTTCTATAACCTCCGCCACGTTTCTTGTATTCTTTTACAAGCCAGGCAGATCCATAGGCAGAAGGCCATCTATCAAATTTCTTTTTAGCTTCTGCTTTTACTCTAGCATAAAGCTTCTTATTTGTGGGAATATTTTTTGACATAACTAGTTACGATATCTCATTTATAATATACAAAAATTATAGCAGACTACCATATTTACAGCCCTTTAGGTGTGCTTGTAGAGTAAACTTTACCACCGTACATAAACTTCTTATTAGCGCCTAAATTTTTACGCGCTGCTAACCAAGCTCTATTCTTAGTCTTATATGTATTATATACTGGTAGAGATTCTCCTCCTGCTTTTAGATTATAAAGGTTAATGTACTTTAAGTTAGCACTGTCTTTAAGAGCTTTTTGATAATCTGCCTGGAATTGCTCATCACTATCTAATAAAATCTTATTAATATAATCACCAGTTTCTCCAGGTAATTGATCTACCCAATCTAAGGAGTTATATATATCTACTCCAGCTGCTTTCTTATTAGTCAAGAATGTCTTAAATACTTCTGGTCCCCAATTATATGCTGCTAATGTTTTTGCTAATCTCACCTCTTCAGATTGATTAGGCTTATCTATCCATGGTCTAGTATACAAATAGTTCATATAATCTCTTTGAGCACCAATAGACTGAGTGTAATCAAAAGGATCAAATGTATCATCAGCAAAACCTAGTCTCTGCAATTCTCTTACAGTAATAGGTCTAAACTGGGCAAATCCTTGAGCCGGATCTTTAATCTTAGATTGAGCAGCCGGATTAAATGTAGATTCTTTATATGCTTGCTTAAGTAGCAACGCTTCTGGAAAATAACCAGGACCATCATATACCTGAGTAGTTTTAGTTTCAACAGGTTGCTTTGTAATTTTAACCTGTTCTACTTGTTCTGGCTCTGATTGTTTTATATTTCCAAGCTCTCTTTCTTGCTGAAGAATGTTAAGTTCAGGATCTGAGTATGTAATTTTTACACCCCCTGATTTTGAAACAGATGGGATATTAATGATCTGACCAACTGAAAGTTTTTCTATATCAACACCTGGGTTAGCACTAACAAGATCTTCCCAAGCAATACCATTTTTATTAGCAATACCATAGAATGTTTCACCTGATGCTACAGTGTGTTTTTCACCATTACCCTTTTGAGCTTTAGGCAACTGCCCACCACGTTCTGCATACATTCTATAATTTTTACCATCTTCTTTTGAAGCAATAAGATTCATAGCTTTCATCCATTTAGATTGATCATCACCATATCTTTCTTGCATGCGCTTATAAAACAAACCTTCTTTAAATTTGTCATCATTCATTAAAGAATCATAATTTTCTTTAGTAAAGGGTTGATCATAATCTTGACCTTGAGTTCTAAGAAGATAGTTTCTGATACCATATACATCAGCTTTAGTTTCTTCAGGAGAAATGTTATGGTACCTAGTATTTAAACGGTCAGCAACATTTTGTATTTCACTGTTTAAAGCAGTATTATAACTAATAGGTTTTGACCCAGTATTTAAATGGTTTTGATATGAATAAAAAGGTTGATCTTTTGTGTCTTTGTTTATATTCCATAAAAGCTCATATTCTTTATCTATACCAGGAGCTACGTTTGCAGACTCATTATTTAAAATATAATCTTTAGATCCCAGACTATAAACATGGGCAAGCTCATGAGACATTACATCGGAAAAATTATCATTCATTCCTGGCCCTATACCATATTCCATTGTTACATCAATTTCCGCAGGAGTAGCCCCTCTACGTTCTAACTCTTTTATCAAGGCTTCTTTTCTTTTCTCTGCTCCTCCAAAGGCATTATTAAAGTTATAAGGGTTGTAATCTATAACATTTTGTCCTGTTAAAGTTCCATGGTTATGTGTTCCTGCACTAGCATATGATCCAAGATTGTGATCTATTTCAGCAACTATAGGATTTGCAAGAGTTTTTGAAAGACCTTCATAATAATTTTTAAGGAATTCTGGTTTATCTGCTTTTAAACGTTCTGCATAAGATTTTCTATAGTCTTTATCTGTAGACCATTTATTAACATCTATCTCATTATTATATTGAGTGCCAGCAAGTCTTTCAAAATATGCATCACTACCTAGATAGTTAATCATATTAGATTCAAAAGGACTTCTGGATGTAACATCTTCCTCACCAAGTTTAGCATCATACACTTTACCATTACTAACCTTAGCCTCTAAATAAGGTCTAAAACCTTCACGTTGTTGAAATAAATTAAAAAAGTCTGCTTTAGTACCAGGTCTTGCCATATCTGCAAGTAAAGCAGATCTATCATTATTAATAAGGTTAGTAGTAACTTTTGTATTACTCCTGCTAATAGTTCTTGGCTCAATAATATTATCTGACTCATTAATAAAATAAGAATTACTTAAACTCATGGGGCCAGCATAAGCTGCATTTTGAAAAGTCTGATCATCTCCAAGAGTTATAAAGTCTTGACTAAATATGTTTTTAAAATTCTTCTTTAACTTATTAGCATTAAAACCAAATTGAGATCTAAATTCCTTTTGAGCATCTTTTGCTAATTTACCAGGGCTGTCAAATAAAACACGCATTCCATTTTGACTATACCCTCTAGCATTTTTTATATTCATTGGAATAGTATAGGTAGTACCCATTCTATCTGAACTTCCTTTACCAAATGCAGAAGGCGCTCCTTTATCAATAACAGTTACTTCATCAAGCATTGTAGGAAATACTTCTCCTTGTACTTGATATTTGGTTAAAGATCCTCCTAATTGTTTAACCGGTTTATAACCATGCCACCAACTTTTCTTAAATACATCAAAGTTATCCGCAGCTCTGTACATAGGATCCATTATTCCAAACCCACCTACAACGGGCGGCTGATCTCCATGAAGAATATTCCACTGTGCACTATAAAAATTATTAGGTCCAACTTTATCAGGACGAGTTTGAATCAAGTAATCAGCACCCCCATCTTTTATTGTAGTTGTTTTACCTCTGCTAAAAAAAGGAGCTCTAAAGTCTGTAGCGTGTCTATATTGAGATGGTCTATACTCTTTATTATAACGTAGAACATCTTTTATTTCTTTTTGTGTCTCAAGTAACCCTAATATAGGATTATCTGTAATTTCAGCTTTAGTTCTCACAAATCCACTATTTGCAAAATCCTGATAAGCATCTTTTCCAACCTGTCTATACATAACGTTTGGATTCCCTTTTGCATACATATTAGGATTATAATACTTAGGGTTTAATTTAGAAGGTGCTTTTTTAATACCCGCTTGTATAGCTTTAACCCCAGCTGTTGCAGGAGCTTTTAAACCTAAAGTCATTAAATCAAAAACAGGGTATACTGGTTCTAATCCTCCTGTAGCTTTGTTATTCATCATATACTCAGATAAAATATTACCTTGCGTATAAGGTGTAATAGTAACCTCGTCAAGCATACCATCCCAGATAGGTTTGTCTTGAACAACCATTTTACCATCTTCATATCCCATTGTCCTAGGAATATTAAATATTTCACCACGGTTTAATGGTGCTTCACTATTACCTTCCTGAGCTTTAGGTAGTGAACCTCCGTATTTTTTAACTGGTTTATAACCAGACCACCAATTTTTTTCTAGTATACGGCCTTTACTAACTGGAATCTGTTCTCTAGTAGACATGCTCCAGTCAGTGTTTTTATAACGTTTGCTAAACTTAGCTGCATCTTTAGGTACCTCTGCTATATATCCTGCACCATATTGATCTGCAATATTAAAACGAGGACTATAGTAAGTCTTATTAAAACGTTTAGCCATGTCTACTTTACCCACAGATCCTAAATCTACCATGCGTGCAGGAATTTGATCAGCAGGTTTAGCTCTAAACAACCCCGACTGTAAAGCATCTTCCATACCTTTTTTACCTATACCTCTATAGTACATGTTAGAGTTAGGTTTAAAATATCTAGGGTTAATTACAGAAGGAGCTTTTCTAACGCCAGTTTGTAAAGCTTTAGCACTTGCTGTAAAAGGAGTTTTTATACCTGCACTAAGCACCTCAAATACAGGATATACAGGCTCTAAACCTCCAGTTGCTTTATTATTCATTAGTTCCTGAAATGCAATTTCAGATTGAGTATAAGGAGTAATAGTAACTTCGTCAAGCATTCCGTCCCAGACAGGTTTATCTTGAAGAACCATATTACCATTTTCATATCTAAGAGTTCTAGGAATGTTAAATACTTCACTACGATTTAATGGGACTTCAGTACCTTCTTGAGCACGCTTATGATTATAATCAATACGTTTACCTGACTTCTTCTTTCTTTTAAACTTAGCTTTCTCAGCTGCAGATAACTCAGAAGCTGTCTTAGGTGTTGTCTTGTTTACTCTTTTGCTTGGTCTACACGCTGGGTAAGGTCTTCCCTTTTTGTCTTTTCCAGATCTACCACATTTTTTACCAGTCTTAATGTCCACCCATTCCTCTGCAAACCACTGAGTGAGGCCACCAGAACCATACATAGGGAGCTCTGTGACATAATCTCCTTGATATTCATACTCTCCTCCGGGATGCATTAATTGAGTATTGCCCAAGTTATCAATACCCAACACAGGAAAGTCTACGCCTTTCATACTAATCCTATTACTAGGAATAATATTAAAGTCATTATTCACGTCTGGTGAATTTCTTCTATACCCTGTTTTAGTAATCCGGCCTTTCATTATCTATGGGAAATATTTAGCTTAGCGTTGGTTAACCTCAGTCTCATCTTAGTTCTTCCTGATACATTCTTTTTCAAGAACAATCTGTTATTATAGTGACGGAACTTTTTATGCTCATGTGCATCTTTAGTGTAGTCTAGATTGAAGTTGTTAAGAGTTCTAATGTAACCGTTAGGTTGTGTATCCCATACATTACGAGTCACATTACTAAACTCACCTCTATCTTTAGTAATATCCCAGAACTGGTTGAATCTGTATTTATTTTCTTCTTTGCTATACAAGATATCAATACTTGCAACATTTATTTTAGGATAGCCTAAAATTCCTTGAGGGTCATTCTTAGGAGAAATATTTAGATTAAGCATACCTGATACTTGCTCAGAGTTATATACTACAGCTCTGTCAAAGTTTGCATCTAGGATATGGAACTCATCTTTACAGTTCTCCTTGTATTGGTAACATTCTAACTGGTACTCAAAGCTTCTAATAGTAGAAACCATTTGACCAGTGTTGATAATCTGTTCTACTTCAAATGGATAGTCTTTACCGTAGAAGTTACAGAAGCTATCACATCTATTATTGTGCTTCCAGATCTTCTTATCCTTAACACTCATGAATAGATTCTTACCTGGTAGCAATACATCAGGATGCCAGTCATGGAATGAGATCCATGCACCAGACTTAACGTCATAGCTAATAGTCCAGCTAGCATCTTCAAAGAATCTACTATCCCCAAGCTCTACTCTTGCATTGCCTACAGAGAAGATATTATTCTCAATCCATTCTACTTTACCCTTATACTCAGAACGTAGCTTGTAATCCTTTTTAGTAATATATAAGATTGCATTTCTGTTATCATAGATAGTAGAAACCGCTACACCATTTACAGAGTTATCTACAAGATCAAACTCAGGGAAGTCTTCTTTAATCTGATATGGTAGATACTTAGCAAACCACCACTTCATTCCAGCACCAGTTAAGTCTTTAAGCGTATTAGAATACGCAAAGATTTTACCTTGGTTCTGTGATACATAGAAGATACCAGCAGGAGTAGCACTAATAGCTAATCTGTTTTGACAGCTACCATACTCATAAGATGCATCAGTGTTAACTACGTTTCTAATCTTTTGACGTGAATCAAATAGTCCTCCGTCTCCAATAGTAATCTCTAATCCATCTGTAGATTGAATGGTATCATTACCAGCAAAGAACATAGGAGATTCTCTACGCAGCATGATTAATGCACCAGCGTCACCAATAGGTTTAACTGCTGTAAGGGGGCTCTTAAAATCTTGATAATTGTTTACCAGGAAGGTCCTCCAGTTATCAACTTTAAGAGTTTGCTCTTGTGGCAGAGAGTATATCAATCTGTTAGGGTAGTATGTATGACATGTCTCTGATATTTCAGGATCATAATCTCTAGTCTGAATATTACCCATAGTAACATTTGTAGTAAAGTAATATCCAGCTGATAGAGAGAAGTCATACTTAAAGTGGTTACCCGCAGTGATCTCATCTGCACGGAAGATACGTTGTAAGTCTGTGTATTCTCTGTCGTCATAGTGACGCGTAGTAGGCTTATCATCATGATCTCTGTAGCCACAGTTAATTTCTGATTCTACAAAGAAATCTTTAACACCTGAGTTAAAAAGATAGAACCAACCCTTAGCTCTAAATAAACCATTAGGGGAGGTCTTTCTATCTAAGTTATGAAAGTCAGAAGGTAACGTGTCAATTTGATCTTGTACGTCATCTTCTTTTTGAAATCCTGTAAGTAAATTTTTAATACCTGTAAGACTAAATAAACTTTGGCTTAACCCTTCTACAAAATTATCAAATCTATATCTCTGAGTGTTAGCATAGTATCTAGGATACGGTACATTAATGTGTTGACGGTAATCATATTCCTCACCATCTTGAAATTCTTTACCTGCCAACCAATCATTAAAAAAGAACATTGTATTCTTCTCAGTGTATCTAGTAATGTAAATATCTCCTCCAAATAGAACAGGAGTTTTAAACTCACTATTTACACCATATACACTTGGTAAAATCTGGGCACATGATGTTAAAGATTGAGCAATACTATCTAACTGACCGTATTGATTTTCATTCTGAATCTTAATTCCAACATACTTAGACGAAATAGTTGAATTAAAAACCTCATCCTTTACATCCTTAAGATCTAAATCCCAAAACTGTCTACTACCCAATGTATACTTACTAGTATCTGGAGTAATAGGATCTGCAATATTTTTAGCTACCTCTAGCGCAACAGTTCTGCTACGCATAAAGTTATTAATACTTCTATCTGTATCAAATGAATAGTTTTGATTCTTTAGGTAAATACCTTTATCAAGTTTTCTTCTTTTATTACCAGATGTAGTACATACAAACTTATCATACTTACCGTGTGCAATGTGTTGCAAAGCATATTGTTTATAACCAAGCATATTATAAATAAGATCTAATGCTTGATCTGTACCTATCTGAGTAAATGTTAAGAAGGCTGGTACAATTGAAAATAATTTTAAAAATGGAGGTAACTCACTATATGAAGAACCTGTAGTTGTTTCTTCATATTCGCCTCCAAAAGCAACACTAGCTCCATATTTTAATAATTTAGAAGCTGCATCACTACTTGTTATTTTAGTTAAAAAGTTTACACCAGTTGCTTGTAAACCTCCTTCAGTTATAGCTGCCGCTATCCCTGCAGCAGCTCCAGCAGCACCTGTAATGTTTCCTCCTGCAACTTTAGGAAAAGTAACTTTTCGTGTAGTCTCTCCAGACATACCTCTAATAACATTTCCTAAACCTAATAGAACTGCAATAAGCATTACACTATCTCCTAACATCTTGTGCTCAGGATGTTTGTAAGGATCTATAAACTGACCCTCAGAAGAACCTACAGCATCTCCATATATACGTAGTTCTGATCCTGATAAGAACGGATGCTTAAACTGTGTATCAGGAGAATGAAATGTAAAATGACGTTTGCTATAGGTGTCTATTGCAAATTCATTATTCTTATTACGTTTTACTTGATTTAATCTACCATCTTCAGGAAAGTATTTTGTCAGATATGGGTCAGGTCTAAGATCATTAAATGGATAGTTAGGATACATTCCTGTAATTCCATCTTTACCTGGAATACTGTACTCAAACATATTGTTAAGAAGACCCTTAGCAATAATAGACTTATTACCTTTTCTAGATCCTCTAAGAATCTCATAACCTACAATACCAGGAATTAGATTACCATCATTATCTACTGGGGGTTTGATATTAGTAAACTCTACACCTAATACGTTAATTTTTGTACCACCCTCATTATGTCTAGGAATAATACAATCATCTGGCATCTTATGGTGACGTATAGGTTTACCACAAAGATCTTCCCATATCACGGGCTTATTATCAGGATATCTTTCACTAGACTCCCAGTAACCCATCTTACCTCTTTTAACTACTTTACCACCGTCTGGTAAGTTTTCAGTTTGAATGCTAGTTACTGTAGCTGTGTTATATACACTCCACTTCTCTTGTAGGGTATCTCCCCAAATCTCTGTACCATCTGGAGCTAAAAGCTGTCTATCTCCTGAGAAAGCTTGTCTACCAGGAATGTGATATGAGCTAGACTTCTCTCCAGTATTGTAAATCCATCTAATAAAGAATGCATACTGCTCATCACGCATATAGCCAGTATTGCTACCACCATCTCTGTAATAGTCTGCATCATACTCTACAGCAACCCAGTTAGCTTTAATCTTATTAGCTAAAGGTTGGTAGTTAAAATCAAACTTATCTGATACACCAACTCTCAACAAGTAGTTGGTAACAGTGTACATAGCATCAGACTTTTCATAAGCAGGCTTACGTAAAAGAAGCATGCTTAATGGAATAGCTACTAAACGCTGATCTATACTGTCAATAGTTATACGCTTTGTTTGTGTAGAATAATAACCAAATGTAGAAGCACTTGTCTGCTGATTAATATAGGTTACAACAGCAAGCTCAAACTCATCAAAACGTTCTGTATCTAAACCCTCAATATTAACTTCAATAGATCCTACACTATTCTCATGAAAGAATATAGATTGTAAATTAGAAGCTGCCATGTAATCACTAACTCTTGTACCATTTACAGAGTAAGCAATATATACTTGGTAAGTACCATTAAGTAGTGTACCCACTTCTCCCTGCTCTATAGTAATACAAGGAGTGTCCATTAGTCTTGCTAAACGGATCTGGTCTTCATCTAACTTATCAGTAGGAGTTTCTACTACACAATCATCCACTACAGTCTTAGTAACTTTGTAAGGGATGTCGTCAATATTTAAAGTTCTTGATGGGTTCTTACCATCATCCCAGTACAATTGCCAAGTACAATCATAGTTTTCTTTAGCAGCACCTTTAATTAAATGGTTTCTATCAAAAGCTAGTACTGAATCATTGACAATCTTAGTATAAGAACACTGGCTTTCATCAAACATACCAATCTCACTATTGATATCATCAGTAGTAAAGATTGCCCACTTATCATCATATAGGTGGATCTGTCCAATTACATCATAAGGGACTTCAACACAGAGCTTAGTAGATGCTTCATTTTCTAATGTACCAACATCTCCTTCTGTAGAATTATTTACTGCGTTTCTTGCATGCGGCCACGTACCAGCTGTCTGAAAAGATTCATTGACATCTTGTACCATCCCTTTTACAAAAGAGTCTGTATGTATCTGCATAGCAGCATTAGCTGCTTGTGAAGTAGTCTTCTTCTTTGCCATCTTACCTTATGGTTGGTGTACTCTTAAACATGTTGACATACTTGTCATACTGTGCTTTTCTATTCATCTTCCAAATCTTCTGCAGCTCTGCATAGTTTGGAGTATTGACAAATGATAAAGCATTGTTTCTTGCAGCACGTAAACGTACCTCAATCAAATTAAGTTGTTGAGATACTTGCTCACCTGCAAAAATCATATTCTCTAGAATACGTTGCTTCAAAGCATACTCATAGTATTCATTAACCAATGGATGATCCATTACTAAAAGCTCACCATGAATATTTTCCATTTGAGATTGATAGTTTAGATAAATCTTACCAGATGTAAAATTGGTATAGATAAATCCATCACGAATCTCCATAATGTTTTCTTCTGTAGTCCACCGTCCATTAGGGCAGCTTTCCATAACTCCCTGACCTACTGCCCGTATCTTACCAAAAGTCTCATAGATTTTAACATCTGTCTTACTCTTTTGAATAAGTTGGTAATAGTCTCCACAATCATTTACACATACACTACCATCTACAGGACAACCGTTCTCATCCAATTGTACTTTACTAGCATCTAGTATAGTATCTTCAATAACAGTTCCTGATGGCATTTGAGTTTCTACTCTGTATGTGCCGGTCATGTAAGCAAAGTTGAGAGAGTAGTAATCTGAAGGTAGTTTTACTTTACCTTTTTCTACTTCTAGAATTACCTGCTTAGTTCTCTGAATACGTAAACCCAAATCAAAGTTTACCTTCATAGCAACCTTAATAAGCTGCTGAGGCTCTATCATACCTTCTAAAGCATACGCAGAGAAATCAACGCTAACATCTTCTAAGAGTTGATCAAACGTTCTGTATTTAATTAGATCTGCCATTATCTAGAGATATTTTGATTATCATGCTTACCATCACTAGGTACTCTAGCAGCTCCTAGCAATGCATTCATAACTTGGGTTTCTATTTCTGCAAACAAAAAGTCAGGAACATTAAACTCTTGTTCCTGTCTAATAAGACAATCATCCTCTGGGTCACAGTTCCATTTAGTAATATCATCTTCAAATACTCCTTCAATCTTAATAGCATCCCAGTCTACATTAGGTAGATAGAGGTAACCATTCAGAAACCAAAAGTATTTAGTACTGTTATACTTGAAACTACTTGTCTTAGTCATTGAAGTATATGTACCAGGCTGGGTAGGTTGTAGCTCAATACCACCATCAATAGAGCTCACAGTTCTAATAATAGGTCCCCAGTAACCCTGCATAAAGTTTGGAAGCTTAGCTTTAGTACGTTTGATAGTACACCCAGACTTAATACCTGAGCACTGTGCTTCAACCTTATCTACTTCAATGAGCTCTACAAAAGGAAGGGTTTTAAATACACTGTTGAATCTCATAAGCTTATTGGTAGAATCTTGTCTACGCATATAAACTGTAGTGTATTTAATAATCAGACTATAGATGTATCTATCCGTTAGGAAGGCATCTTGTCTTGAGCTTTTAAATTGGTTTCTTACTCTTGAAACAACTTCACCAATGGTTGCCATATTAATCTAGTTCAAACTCATTATACTCATCTATAGAGTTCTCAAACGTTCTCTTGGCCTTGTTACGGTCAATAGTCTTGTTAAAGATGTCTGAGACTCTTTTAGTATCTGTGAGATGAACATACCTGTTATAGTTATCTGGAAAGGTCTGTGCAACAGTTCTCTTGAATTGTCTTACAGCTTGAAATCCCCAGATCTCTCTAAAGGCAAACCTATACTTGGCGTGGTAATTACTATACATAATCTTGGCTAGACGGTTATCTGTCTCCCAGTTCTTGTTATGTACAGTAACACCCAGCTCAGCTGACTGCTTGAAATCTATATTGTTTTTATGTTTTGAAGCTGGCGTGCTTGCTATAAACAAAAATCCAATACCATCAGGAAGTTCTACACCGTCTCTATTTTCTATTACTTCTTTCCAGACGTTCTCATTAAAGGTATTGATCATATCTTTAAATTGTTTTATGTCTAGATCTTTGTGGCGGGGATACTTCTCTTTAAATTCTTCTAACAGTTTACTGTTTAATATACTAAATACTTTTTCCCTATATCTAGGGGCATTTAAATCAGGTGCCTTATACGGTTTGTTACTCATAGATACCTACTTATAATTTACTGAAAATAGAGCAAGAATCAAAGAGATTATCGTGCTATATGACAAAACTCAGCAACCTTCCCATTAATATGCTCATGTACTTCTAGTACTGCAGCCTTCTTACTACCTACAAATTTGTTGTGATAATGCCAATAGTCTGAGTTAGAAAGACTAGGCATAATCTTTACAGAGAAACCATTGATTTCATTTTCAGTAATAAATACACTAGTCTTCTTCTGATGATAGTGACCAGTGTATAAGGTTCTATAAGTAGTAGCTCCCCACTCTTCTGAGAACTCTGCAGCATATACTCTGTCAGAGTTAGAAGTATTAACATCACCATGTTCAAATGCTAAAAAGTTATCTCCAAATAAATGCACCTTACGCTCTGAGTATTCTGTATCAAAGGTTACACCTTCAATAGTAACAGACTTTTCTAGTGCATGAGCCAGATGCCAAGAAGATAATCTATCATGGTTACCTGGAATATATACAACAACTAGTTCTGTACATACTTCTTTAAGCTGATGAATAGACCATACTACTGCATCAAAGGCTTCAATATAAGCTTGAATAGGATCCTTATCATTCTCTACGGGAGTACCCTTAGTAGTAGTCTTAGAGAATGTATCAGCGTTTAACAAATCACCACCTACCACATAGTATAGCTTGTCCATATTGTAAGCCTTAGAAGCCTTGTATGCAACTTCTGTAATAGCTTCTCTAAATCTATCTATGACGTCATTGTTATTCTCCTTACCAAAGTGTACATCTTGAACACTAAAAACCCCGCAGTAGCTATCATTTTTATTAATATCTATACGGGGACAATGTACTACTGAATAGCTTGTAGGTCTATAGTTCTTCACCGCTTCAGCTAAGTTATCTACTTCTGTAGGCTTCAGCTTTGTAACTAGTGCAGATACTACCCAGTGATCAGACTTTTGTTTATTCCAATACTGTGATAGTTTCCATTCATTAGTATCAATTCCTAGGATCTCAATAATATCTTCGGGAGTCTTAGGTTCTGTACTTGAAATAGCTTCAATCTTAGAAGAACCTTCTTCAAGATTTACATTCTCAGACATAACACCAGTGCGTACACCTGTGTCAGTGATAGCATCATCTGATACTATGGATTTCAAGGCAAGATAGTCTTCTACACTAATGCCAATTCTGTCAGCACAAAGCTGAGCTGTTTTTTTCCATTTGAGGGATTGTCTTACACGGTCCAGTAATGAACTCATAGTTAATTGATTTAGAGTTTGTTAAATATATATAATTTTTGTCAAAAAAGAAACCCCTCCAAAATGGAAGGGTTCCCCTGTCAGTCACGCAAAACCAACAAAACCGTGACTTTATGCGTTAGTAGTTACCTCAATAGTAAGAGAGTAGAAAGGACCAGGAGCCCCGCCATTACCTACTGCAGCAACTTTAATATAGTACTTGGTAGCAGGTGCTAGGTTTATTAACTGATAAGAATTTTTAGTGTTTGCTACACCAGTAATATCAGTCCAAGTACTGTTATCAAGAGAATAAGAAATAATCCAATCAAAAGTAGTAGGAGTATCATCCCACTCAATATCAATAGTAGTATCTGTTTTAGCAATAGACTCAATCCAGTAAGGTGCACGAATAAAATCTACACCTGCAAATGCAGTAGGATCTAGTTCTCTAAGAACTAGCATCTGCATAAATCTAGATAGTCTATCACCATTTGCTAAAGGAAAGTCTGCTAGATCATCTCCTCTATATCTTACACAGGCAAAGTCCATTGTTGAATCACATGGTTCTCCACCTGGGCATTCTGGATATACGGGGTTAATCCTAACTGGACCACATGTACAACCATTTCCCCCACACGTATTACAAGCCATAATTATTTATTTTTTTTAAACTGCACAAGAATCACAATCATTAAACACTTGAGTAATTTCTAATCCACTGTTAGAAGTAGAAGTTCCCATAACTTCCCAGCATTGTGTAGGAAGACCTAGCAATCTTACTGATTGCCCTGGGCTTAACTGTACACCATAGTAAAATCCAGTTTGAGTTGTAGTACCATCACAAGATCTTAGAGAATAGAAGGTATCTGGACAAGTCTGACAATTAGAATAAGTCTGTAAAGTAAAGTTAGAAGACACTGTACCAACAGCTGAGTTAGTATTTTCAGATCCTAAATATTTATAACAACCTACTATCTGATTAAACCTTCCTCTATATACAGTATTTAATACAGGAGCTGTACCACCTGAAACTGTACTCCAAGCACTAGGTAAAATCCAAGTAATAACTCCGCTACTACAATTTTCAAACTTGTGAGCATAAATGCCAGCACACTGTTGACAATCATTAAAGACAGATTGATTTACATCTAAAGGAATAGTATTTCCTGAAGGATGTTGTGTACTATCGTCTTCACGACTATATGTCCAACAGCTATAGCCATTACCATCAAAATCAATTTCATATACTAAATTGCTTGCAGGAGCTGAGCCATAAACGTTGCTACTAGTCCAAATAACTTTACTTATATACTTCTCAGTTGTACCATCAGCACAGTTTGTAAATACATAAGAGTCAGCAGGACAAGTAGCTGCTGTAGCTGACCAGTAAACTGGTCCACTAATTTCTTCTGGTGAAGGAGAGGTACATTCTCCTTGAGATACTTTAGTTACTGTAGTTCCAGAAGACCCTTGTACAACAGGCGTTGTTCTACTACAAACATGAAAATTATCCCAACCCGTAAGAGCCTGAGATTCAGACTCTCCAGTAGCACAATTATCATAATACACATCACCATCTGCTGGACCATGAGTAAAGACGTTATATCTATCACACGGAATACCTTCAGAGCAAATTGCCTGAACAGTACCCTCATAAGCAATACCACAAGGAATATTATCTAAAACTAGTGGACTACTAGTAACCTCATGGATTGCATAAGTGCTGGTACCAGATTGTCTTACTTTAATCCTGTACTTAACAGCATTGGCTGTAGTATTAAAATTAATTGTTAATGTTGCCATGTTTTATGATAATGTTACTGAAATACCTGTTGGAACTCCACAAGAAGATGCGTCATTTACAACTTCAAATGAAAGTAATTTTTCACAAGTAATATCACCATCTGTAACACAAAGTGTAATTGTAACAAAATAATTAGAAATGTCACTTAATTGTGATCCAGATATATCAATAGTTTCTGTACCATCACCAACAAGTGCGCCACTTACTGATACAGTAGTGCTATAAGTATTAGATGCAGCATCTGTAATAGTAACGCTATTGCCTGCAGGATTACATTCACTAAATCCTGCAGGAATAACTGATCCTCCAAAGTTTAGTGTGATAGTATCATTTGCGTATGAACCAAATGCACTAAAAATTACATCATTACATGTAGCTCCTGTACAACAGTTAGTCTGAATATCTTTAATAGCTGCACGCATATCACAGATAGTCAACCACATATTAGTTAATGAATCTGCTACACTACTAACTGGGGTAACCCAACCTTCTAATGAACTCATTGTACCGCTACCACCTAATTGGTTATCAGTAGACAACAAATCACACTGATAACTAGTAGAAGCTAGCAAAGATGTTGAACCTCCTAGTACAGTATCAAGTGTACAAAACTGATCTTCTAATTCATCTAGAACTACATCAATATCTGTAGGTACTGAAGGAAGAACACAGTTGGGAGTAATTTGAGGAGTTGTATAGTCACCACTTCCTGTATTATTTTCCAGGTTAGTAATGCGAGTCTCATGATCTGAAATCTGAGTATTAATTATTGTAATGTCTGCAATAATATCACACACCTTTGCTGCAACAAGCTCAGCATACTCATCAATAGGAAGTTGGGTAACTAAATCATTTTGAGCATTAGTATATTGTAGACATAAAGGTAAAGTAGCTGTAATTTCTGCAGTTCCTGTAGAACCGCCTCCACTTTCTAAATTATCACATCTACTATCTAGGCTACAAAGTTCATCTACAATTATTTGAAAAAGATCAGCAGTTGTTTCAGGTGGATTTGATAGTTGTAAACAACTCAAGTCTACACCTGCAGTAGAAACTGAATCACTAATTTCTACTAAGGAGTCTGCAAGTTTTTTAATTACATCACTAATACTGTCTCCCTTACAAAGACCAATAATTGGTAGATCTGGTCCTTGCCAAATTACACAATTAGATGATATAGGGTCACAACCTTGTTGATAGTTGCTTGATGATATAGGAATCATATACTAAAATTTTGTAAATACTTAGCCAAGTTGGGTTTGCACCCTACATTATAATATACAAAATTTCACCCTTAATTAAAAGCCTTAATGTTAAAGACTAAATATTTTTAAATATGCATCAGGCTGTTGACCTGCAGTATAAGGAAAATAATGCTGTCTAATAGGACTACTATAAATTCTATAACCATTATAATCTACATAGCTATACCTTTGCATAATAAATCCATAATGAGTTATTACACCATTTACAACATAATCCCAAGCTGATTTTCTTGTAAGTTTGTATATATGATGTTCACAGCTTAATCCTCCATAAGCAGTGTTATCAACATAAACAAGATTAGAAGAATCTAAAATACTCACATACCAGTTAGATCCAGTCAGTTGTGCTAAAGCTGACGAAAAATCTTCAGTTCCTGGAGAATTACCATCCCAGTCAGCTTTGCTAATTCTAATTCCAGTAAAACCACCATTAGCAGTACTTGTAGAAGAAGGCATTTCACCATAATTCCAAGTCAAATTAGTTGTGGCTACACTTGTATTAGCATTTGCCGACACATAACCAAATCCCCAACCAACCCAGGTATTAGAACCAGTATTACCTACTCCTAATTGGAATCTACCACCCACAGGAGCTAAAGTACCCTCGTAAAGTTTTTGACGAACGGTCCCTGCATTATTATTACTACTTCCACCTAAACCAGTTGGAGAAGTTGGTAAATATTTTATAATATGCCCCTGCGTACTTAAATAGCTATAATCACCTAAAGTTTGAGTAGCTCCAAAACTAGCAGAAGTAGCATTTAAAGAATAAGTTACATCTTGTCCACATTTTTGACAAACTACTACAATAGGGTCTGTTTTATCTACTGTAATAGTTTTAGGATAGGAAGTACTTGCAGAATAATAAGTATTTGCAAATAAATTTGCAGTATCATAATAAGTAAAATCTAAAATATTATTTGTTTCTGTAGCATTATTAACCAAACCAAATAATCTAGTTTTACCATTAGAATCACAATTAATAGCTGTATCAAATACTACAGCAGTTTCTGAATTACCATTAGAACAAATAGTATCAAGCTTATAATAGTAAACATCCGCAGGTGTAGGATCTACAGAACTATCTGTATAACTATCTACAGTAGGCCCTAAGGTTGCTATTAAAGTCCAAGGACCCGTATTACTCAAAGATCTATAAAGCTTTTGAGAAACAGCTGCAGAACTGGGTGTCCAAGTTATTTTAAATCTAGAATTTTCTGACATTCTTTTTTACTTTTAAGCTGGTAAACTTCCTTCACCTGAACCTTCACTAGGATCTGATGAAGATGAATCTACAGGATAGTTAAAGTCGGTTCTATATTCATTTGTTACAGTAAAGTTTGTTGCCGCTGTACAACTAGCCGGTTGTGCCGCCGTAGTTATGTCAAATGTACACTCTCTAGTAAAAGCGTCATCTGTAGACTTAAATGTTACGTGCAATGTATACTGAGTACTCCAAGATAATAAATTACCATTTGAATCACTACTAATTGTTCCTGTAACAGCATTTTGAGTATTAACAGTATATTGATAATCTATAGCAGTGCCTGAAGCATCTTTCCACTGATAAGACTGAATTTTTACGTCTGTACCCGTTCTACTTGGAATAGTAAAAGAAATTTCAGGAAACGTGTTTCCACCACCTGAAGCTGAATATGAATTTAAAGTTGCTGTACCACAATCAATATAAATGGTTGGAGGAAATCCTCCGCTATTAATTGTGTCCGGACCAACACTACAAACAGTTACAACCTGATAATCATACAATGTATTATCATCAGCCTGAGTATCTGTATAAGTAGAAACAGTAGGATCAGTTATTTCAACAAGCTCAATAAAGTTATTAGCTCCACTAACAGACCTTTTCACTTTTTGACTAACTGCTGTAGGTCCTCCACCAGGTGTCCATGTAACTACGATTGTTGCCATTAGTATTGTGGGTTTGCTGATACATTAGTTGCTTGAGTACATGAAGCACTTAAAGTGGCTTGCTCTGTACAGTCATTAATATAGTTAAGGTCTGGACTTTCATCTAAACCTTGAGCTGCTACGGAAACTACAACAGTATATGTATTACCAGCAGTTAAATTTGTAAATAAAGAAATAACACTATTTCTTGTTGGTTGAAAAGAATCTCCTGACTGTATAAGTGTAGTACCATCACTATTATAAAGATCTACAGAAATTATATAACCAGATTGGATTTCTCCTACATTCACTCGCAAGTCACCGCTTACTTCTGTAACGGTAATTGAAGGACACTCCCAATTAACACCTACTACAGGGTCTGAAGAAGTAGGTCCTCCACTACTACAAAGATTTACTATTGTGTATTCATATGTAGTATTTGGAATAGGTGGATTATCAAGATACGTACTCTCAGTAGGACCTACTGAATCAACGTAATCTCCAGATCTATATATTTCTTGACCGGTACTGTTTTGCCCACCTGCAGGGATCCAAGTAAGTTTTAAAGCCATATCTAAATAATATTAATACTACACTCCTCTAATAGTATTAGATAGGGTGAAAATTATCCACCCTATCTAAATTACTATTTTAAAACTAAGCTTGTACTACAGAAACTGTTAAGTTAGTTGGAGCCTCACAATCTGGTTGAGCACCGGTAGAGAATGGGACATCACATTTTTCAATAGTACCATTAGGAGCAGTAAGAGTAGCTCTTAAGATATAATTAGTATCATAACTCATACCAGCATCAGTACTAGTGTAAAGACCAGCACCTTGACCAGTAGGAACAGTTAATGCTTGAATAACAGAAGCACCAGTCTCATCCAAAATATCAAATGATAGCCAGCTAGTATCGTTAAATAATTCACCGTATTCACCATCTACAATAAGACCTTGTACATTTGCTGTTAAAGAAACACAACTAATATCTACAATATCACTTGTACCACTACTAGTAGGACCACCTACTGCACAAATGTTTACAATTTGATAGTCATATACGGTATCTACTACCGCTGTAGTATCTGTATATGTATTAATTGTTGGACCTAAAGTAGCAAGTGTAGTATATGTACCTGCACCTGCAGGACTTCTTTGCACCTCTTGGCCTGTTGAATTAGAGCCACCTGCAGGAGTCCAGTTAAGAACAATACTGGTGGTAGTTGTTGAAGTTGCCATAATTTATCTAGTTATATTTAAAAACTCTTTATATTATAATATACAAAAAAAGCCACCCTAATCAAAGGATGGCTTCAGATTTTGTTTGAGTGTAAGCTTACTCAACTACTTCCAATGCTGGAGCTTCTTCTTGTGCTGGTGCATCTTCGTACTCACCTGTTTCCAAGTTAACTACGATGTCACCATATACTTCTTTAAGCTTATTCATCTCAGCTTGCAAAGCTTCTTGGGTAGATCCCATATTTTCAAAAGCAGCTGTACGTAATGCTGCAATGCGCTCTGCTTCTGTAGAAGCTCTAAAGAAATCTGACTCTGCTTGACGTGAAGCAGTTACCAAAGCCTGTACAGACTCTAGCTCTTCAGCTTTAATTTTTTTAGCCTTAGCCATAATAGTTAGTTTTAAAAGTTATATAACAGTACTAATATACAAATTATTTCTTAGGAGTAGTTTTCTTAGTAGCAGGTTTTTTCTTAGCTGCTGGTTTACGTCCCTTACGTTTAGTACCCTTAGCAGCATTAGCTACATCCTTAGCTTGCTTACCTACTTCTTTTACTGCAGCTACTACATCAGCAGCTTCTTCTTTAACACGCTTAGCGCGTCTCTTAGCTTCAACTACAACCTCTTTGATATCCTCTACAGTATCTTCTACTTTATCTTGTACATCTTCTGCCGCATCAATGATCTTGTCATCAATGGTAGTTTGTCCAAGTAACCAGTTCCATTTTCCAACTAACCAGTTCCAAAATCTCTTTAGCATAATATTAATGTATTGATTTACAGTACTAATATACTAAAATTATTTTAAATCTATTTTTCAGCTGGTGCAAATCATACTTTAGCGTCTTTAGTAGTAATCCACATTTGTAATTCTGTGGCATGCGCTGGCAAACGTGCTGCCAAATTTTTCAACTGATTTAGTTAAAGCCATTTTTGTTTTGTTTTTCGTGTTACAAATTTAGTAAAAATTATCTTGCTAATGCGCCATTAAATGTTTGACCGTTATCAAGGTTAAACTCTATAAGACCTCTGTCTATGTTAAAGTTAATGGATACAACTCTACCTGCTGGTTCTCCATTTACAGTTGCAGGAGTTCTTTGGTCTGCTACTGGAACACCAGTCAATCCAGACCCGTCACCGCTAAAAGATGTTGCAGTTACAGTACCTGTTACAGTTACACCACTACCTGTTGTACTTAACTTAGTAGAACCATTGTGCATTAACTCTGTACCTCCATTACGATGCCAGCGGGTCATCCACTCATTGTCTAAGTCATTATAGATACCAGAATTTGAGCCGTCAGAAGACATCCATACCCACCATCCGTTGATAGAATATCCTTCCCAACCACCACGTCCACCACCGTGAGTACAAACTGTACCGTAGTTAGAGGAGTGACCCCCTTGACCTGCAGTAAATGTTACTTCATTGTTGTCTCTAAATTCAACGTGAGAATCTCTTACAACTCTTACTGCCCAGCTACCGTCACTATCCAAGAAACCTACTTCATTGCTGCTTGTAGCGTAAACATATCCTCTAATAGTTCCTGCGTGCTCATCACGGAAACGGATACCATTTGCTCCTGAACCACCTGCCACATTCCAATAATCATCATGATCAGAATAAAAGTGCTGAGTTGTTGCTTGATTGTATATACCCTCTCCAGAGTTGTAGTTTCTGAACCAATTATCTGCATAGAAATCATTTGCACGAATATTCTTACCACTCTGCATCCAGTCGTAACCATCAAGTTTGTTTGCGTCAGCAGCTTTACCAGATGTTGTTAGGTAAGACCCAGCATTTTGTTTAGAGTCAATAGCAGGTAATATCTCCTCATCTATACGTGTATTAACAGCATCAGCTGTTCCTGCTGCGTCAAATGCACCTGTATTAGCATATGCAGCAGTACCTACTTTGTTGCCCCATAAGTATGTACTGTTTGTATCAGCCTCAAGATAGAATGGATGTGGACTTTCCCAATCTCCGTAGTTACCCCCTCCATTTCTATCGCTAAGTACATAGAAATTGTTAGCGTTTACATGGATGTAGAAACTATCTCCATCAGCATCATCAAGGTCAATAGTTGGAGTAGTACCTTCTATTCTTAGTCTACTTACACCGTTACTTCCTGTAATGGTGAGTGTGCCAGACATAGTATCGTTCTGATCACTACGTAAGAATGATGTACTATTAATGCCATCCAAAAGATTAGAATCCGCAGCCTTTGCTGTAGCCCCTAATTTACTGTCTGCTGTAGCCTGTGCTGCATCTGCCGCTGCTTGCGCTTCTACTGCTGCTTCACCAATGGCAACAGTGTCCTCTCTTGCTCCATTTGCTCTTGCAAGTGCTGTATCAGCAGTAGACTGTGCATTTGCTGCTGCGGTTGCTGCGTTATCAGCGGTAGTCTGTGCTGTTGCTATTTGAGGTGTTAGATTTTCTTCAACAGCTGCTGCTGCACCAGATGTTTCAAACCTACTGTGCAACCATCCGTAACTCTTTGTCCATACGTTTCCATTATTGTCAAGAAGCATTAACGTGTTTCCGGTGCCATTACCTCCGTATGTCCACTTAAATGCGTAACCAGTGTGACCTTCATCACCACCTTCACCATCTGTACGGAACACCATCATTCTGCTGTTACCGTAGAACCTAACCGTGTTATTATCACCCGTAGCTCTAAACCAATCGTCAGCTGTATAATAAGCACCTAAATTGGTTGCTGTAGTTGCAGTTGTGGCACTACCTGCTGTACCTGCACTACCTGTAACATTACCAGTTACGTTACCGGTTACGTTACCTTGTATGTTTCCTACAAATCCATAAGGAGCAGATACCTTACCAGATACAGCATCAACCTTAAGCATAGTAGTATTAGCACTATCCCATACTTGCCAATAACCTCCAGTATAACCATTACGTGTAATATCAAAAGACCACTCTTGTGAATTAGCTGACTGTGGTAGTAATATATTTGTTGAAGGAGTCCAAGTGTTATTTACACCATTTCTCCAAAAACTAGATGCATGATAACCATCTAATTTATCTGAGTCAGCTGCTTTACCTGTAGTAGATAATTTACCACCCAATGCAGTAGTGATACTTGCTGCATAACTAGAGTTATCATTTATAGCTGCTGCTAATTCATTCAATGTGTTAAGAGCTGAAGGAGCGCCATCTACAATAGTAGACGTAACCCAATCTTGAGTTGCTATTACCTGACCTCCTGCTGTACTTCCTGCTTTAAGCTGTGCCATTTTATTCTTCTATTATTTCGTTTGCAATATATAGAGTTGCATCATCAATGTAACCCAATACATTATTTACTGGAGCTTCTCCTAATTCTACAATGTCTTGAACATGTGTAACCTGATCTTCTAATTCTATAAAACTACTAAAAGTGTTTGCTTGATTTGTAGAAACACAAGTTAAAGCAATATTATCTAATCCAAAAACAGGTTTAGTTGTAATACTACTAGAACGAGCATAGTAATTACCTAAAATTAAAAATCTTATATATTTTGTACCTGGTCTAAACCTTCTGTCTGAATTTCTGACTTCTGTATTAGCTGGTATTGTTGTTTTAAATTGAGTCCATTCTTCAGGATAGGGTCCTGTACCTAGCGCATAATTATAACTACCTCCGGCAGCACCTCTTGATACTGGAGTACCAGCAGGTAATGGGTATCCTATATCCGGCATTGTTGTAGGAGCATCTACTAAAGTACCGCTACTTCTATAACTAGATAAAGTTACTCTCCAATCACCTTCAGGCATTTGAATCATTTCTTGATATGCTACAGGATTTATTCTTGTGTAAAACCATTCTTGACTATAATCAGGATGATCAGGTGGGAAAAATAAAATCCATCTATAGTAAGCTCTATTAGCAGATACTTCTTCAAAAGTTCCACTATACCATCCGCTATTACTTTCAAAATAAGCATATTGATCACCTGGTCTAAGCTCTCTACTTAACCTAGTGTTACCTAAACCCCCGCAATTTCTTAAATCTATAAATGATTTATTTTTATCATAGCATGCAAACCCCATATGACCTCTGGAAAGATTACCATCTGAACCTCTTGTAAAAGTTTTTACCCATAAAGAAATTTCATACTCTTGACCCGTATCAACAGGTACAAACTCATTACTCTGCCAACCTGCATATACATTTTGCTGGGCATAATACTTTCCAGATTGAGGATCATCAGAATGTATAGTTAAACCTCCCCAAAAATTTTGAGTAGTTCCTAATTCAAAATCACCATTAGAATACAAATTAGTTCTACCTAAACTTGCATCCCAATGTAATGTCTCATTTATATTGGGTGATCTTAAAACACCTGTCTCATCAAAGTTCAGCATCGTCAAATAAAGGCATTATAATAAACTCATCATTACAATTGCAAAGCTCTTGTGCTTTGTTTATTGCATCTATGTCTGATTCAAACTCATACATAACCCCATCTATTCCAGATACGGTAAATATATTATTAGCAATATCTTCAAATATCTCTATCATGCTAATACAAATTCTAATCTGTTAGTAGCTGCATCGTGTCTAATTACATATGCTCCAATTTGAACAGATGTATTAGCTGTAACATTTCTACTAGAATCAATTACAGTATCTCCACCAACTTTAAAGCCGTTATCAGCTCTAGATGTACCACCTACTTCAATGTTACCAGCAGTGTAAATGTTTTTATTATTATGAACACGTACCCAAGAAGAATCACTCATGTACCATCCACCACCGTGAGATTCAAAATATAAACCCTTATTACCATTTACTCTTAACCAGTCACCACGTATATGTACACCATTGTCAGCATATATACGATTATCTGCTTCTATTGTACCTCTAACCCATAAATTACCAGACTCTGAATTTAGCTTCATTAATTCACGAGAACCATTGGAATAAAAACCAAAAGAAGGAACAGTACCTGAACTAGAATATGCAGCTTGGTTAGGAACGTGAAATGTCAACTGTCTTTTAGCATCATTGTCACCGTTTCCAATACCATAAGCACCTGAAGAAGCTCCTCTAGAACCTAAACCATATATGTACCAGTCATTGGCAGTTGCAGTTAAATTACCACTAAAAGAATCATTTGCATCAGATCTTAAAAAAGAACCGCTATCAATACCGTCAAGCAAATTTGCGGTTTGTGCATAATCTGCATATGCCACTTGAACTCCAGCATGATATGTGTCACCGCTATATCCTTTTAAGTACCAATAACTACCAGTCCAATAGTGTTGTAAAGAATAATTACTATCACCATCTCGTCTGTATAGTCTAGTAACCCCTCTAGAGTTTCTGCTATCACTATTTAAAGCAGAGTTATAAGTTGTTTTTACAAATCCAGTACTATCAATACCGTCAAGAGTATTCGCATCAGATGCTTTATCTCCTGTTTTAAGATAATCAGCTACAGGATCTCCATTAGCATCAACTTCTTTTAATTGACCATCAACATCAATTTTAAATTTGTTGATAAATTTTGTACCGTCTTTAAATTGAAATATACCTCTATTAATACGAAACGCCATGACTTATATGTTTATCCAAGTTTTTACCAAGTAAGATTCACCTTCACCATTTTCTAATGCTTTACCTAACACACAGTCATATAAACCTTGTTGACGCATAAGCTCTGGTGAAATAGCCTCAGCGTGTCCCTCTTTACGTGAGGTAATTAAGTAATCACCTTCTTTAACAACACCTGTAACTAACACAGGTTCAGCACCTTGTATAAGTGGAGAATCAATACCTTTGACTGCAATACCCATTCTCATGTGATCTGCATATTCTACACACGGTACGTTTTTACCACCTTTCCAGACAAGTACAGTACCTGTTTCATATTCACTAACAGACTTCTCACCTTCTGGGTTTTGCAGATTCTTTTCATGCTGTCCAGCAGAATCAAGAATCTCACAGAATACAATTTGCCATCTATTAGTTTCAAGACCAAGGAAATGCTGTCTATCTCTTGAAGGATATAAATTACCGTTTGTATCTACGGTTACTCTAATTTCAGGAGCAGCTGTAGATGATATTTGTAAGTTACCAGCACCGTTAGATAAGTCATCTGGGGAATCTGAAATCAACCAGTTCTGCCATTGTATACCTTCACCAAAACCAGAGTCATTAAATGTAATATGATTAACTTCAGTAATATTATAGTTATTCATATCAAGATGGCTGTTTGCACTTCTACGCATAAACGTAGATTCATGAACCCCATCTACTGTATCTGCATCTAATCCAGATCCAGAACCATCATTACCAGCATGCCAAATTCTGTACTTATTAGCACCCATAGACCAACCGCCTACAGCTAGATCATTAGTAGAACCATCAAGACCAAAGTAAACAGCATAGTCACTACTTACGTGGAACTGCATAAATGCATCTTCACCTGCATTATCTTGAAATACTTCTAATGCAGCTTGATCACCAGAAGAACTTTCAATAGTGTTTTGAGAACGGAAGCTTAATGCATTACTGCCTGTAGCTGTCCACATATATCCAACACCTTTTCTTACAAAAGCACTACTATCTAAACCATCTAATGTTTGAGCATTACCTCCATCAGCAGATGTTATGTATCCGGCTCCATTAGTAAGTTGACTATTATCTGTTGGAATAGTTGCTAATGCTGGTACTATTTCATTATCAATTCTATCATTTACAGAAGCAGCAGCTCCGGCAGATTCAGCACCAATCTCTGCAAGAGTCCAGCTAACATTTGCGCTACCGTTAAAGTTCTTTCCAGTATTACCAATAGTAAAAGTCCTTGATGAGTTAAGTATGTCAGCACGATAAGCTGTATTCACAAGTACAGCAGTTGCATCAGTTCTACCTACAGCCCAACCACCTAAGTGTAGGTAAGAACCTTTGTCGTTAGCAATAGTCCCATCACTTGTGATAGACTGAATGTTAATCTGATTGGTAGTTAGGTTTCCAGCAGCAGTAAAGTTTCCTGAGATGTTTAAATTACCACTTTCCAGTTTCATCCACTCTTGATATGTACCTGTACCAACAAGACCTATATCATAAGCTCTCCAAACAAATGGTTCTGAGTAATCATCAGATGTCCAGAATTCCATTACACCATCATTATTAGTGTAATTAAATCTAATACCTGCAGCGTCATTAGTTCCAGAAGGAACAAAGCTGATCATAGGATTAGTGTTGGTCATTATAATATTACCACTAACACTACCACCGCTTAATGGTAAGTATCTACCATCTAAATCAACACCTTGATTTGCAGCACCGCTTACAGTTAATGTAAGAACACCGTCAGATGTATTAAAAGAAGCGCCACTTAAATAATAGTTGGTATCACTAGAAGATGTACCGGCTCCAATTAAAGACCTAACTTCAGCAGCACTAATTCCACTGTTTAAAGCAGGAACTGTTCCATTACTAGTAATTGCTGGAGTTTGAATTTGAGGTAATACCTCATTATCTATACGCTCATCTACATGAGCAATAGCATTTGCTTCAGCAGTAGATGCTGAACCTACTCCATCATAAAGACCAGAGTGGTCACCCCATGCGTAAGCAGTATCCCAGTTTGTTACTTTTCCAGTAGTAATTGTATTACCGTTAATAGTGAATATACCATCTTGGCTAAACTGGAACTTCTGGTCACCGTTAAAGTCAAATGTAAACTTATCATTTGTTGCCTCAGTGTGGAAAAGCCCATAGTTGGTTGCACCGTTAAGAACAATCATAGGTTTATGTGCACCTGCCGCATAAGGAACTTGAATTCCATCAGAAGCGTATAACCTACCAGTAACATTTACACCGTCAGAAACAGTGCGAAGTTTTTCATTTGTATTATGGTGCAATATTACACCAGCATTCTCGTCCCAGTAAATAATCCAATCACCATTCTGGTCATCATAAATACCACCAGCGTTCCCATTCCCCATTAAGGAGAAAATAAACTCATTAGAAGTATTACCTATCTGAAGACCACCCCAGCTACTTGTGCTGCTATTTATATATAGAAGGTCTGAACGGTCTGTTGACTCACTTAATGTTACAGCTGCACCTATTGTTAAGCTTCCTGTGATTGTACCACCACTCTGTGGAAGTGCAGCGTTAGCAGTAGTTTCTACGTCTGTTATATAAGGGATAACCTCATCATTAATACGAGTGTCAATAGCACCAATATTGTTTGCTACAGTTGTGCTAAAGTTTGCATCATCTCCTAATGCAGCAGCAAGTTCATTAAGTGTATTCAGTGCTGCCGGTGCAGAATCTACAAGGTTAGATACGGCTGTGCTTACATAAGACTCAGTAGCGTATTTTGCTCCTGTAGATGTTATTAAGTCTCCCCAAACTCTAACTTGTCTGCCTGTACCGGCTACAGTTTGTACACCTACTATGTTTAGTCCAGTATCAAAAACACCAGCACCAATTTTACCATCATTTGAATCTGTTTGAGTAGGATGATAGAACTTAATCCATTTACTTTGAGCAGACGTTAAATTTCCACTAAATGAATCATCAGCATTGCTACGTAAATATTTACCATCCGTTTGTGTTGTTATGTCAAATGATGTTATATAACCTGCACCGTTTGTAAGTTGGTTATTGTTGGTTGGAATGTTACCATTTACAGTTGTAATAGCATCAAATACCTCAGTATCAATACGCTCATTTAAAGCAGTAGCAACTGCATCTGCTGATCCTAATGAATCGTATAATGTATCATGATTATGAGATGGTAGCGTTGTTAAATATCCTGCTGAAGCGTGGTTACCCCAACCATAGGCAGTATCCCAATTTGTTTTATTATAACCACTTGCTTGAATTTCACCTTGAACATATAACTTATTATCAAAGCCAATTCTCATTGCCTCACTCAAAGCACCACCACCGCTTTCATCAGTACCATCTCCTGTATAAACCACAAATGCTCCTGCTCCTTCTTTAGAGATTGCATTAGCATCAGCGTTTCTACCTACTTGCGCTCCTATTCTTACTTGTGGAGTAAAGTTAGCATTGGTATCCGTAAACATAAAGTCTACAAAAGACTGCTGCTGACTAATATCACCACCTACATTATTGTGTACTGTTAAGAAAGTTGTACCGCTTGTACCAGATGTATTTGTTTGTTTATATAAAGTACCACCGCTTTTAGGTAGTGCAGCATCAGCTGTGTCTTGAGCCGAAGTGATAGCATCAAACACTTCTGTGTCAATGCGCTCATTAATTTGTTGACCTACTGCATCAGCAGATCCAATAGCATCATATAATGTGTCGTGATTATGGTTAGGTAGTGAGGTTAGGTATCCAGCACTTGCGTGATTACCCCAACCATATGCTGTATTCCAATTAGAAATGCTAGTTGAAGTAAAATCATGACTTGACCAAACTTGTCCCCATCCAGACCAAGTACCATTTTCTTGACCACGAATATAAATTCTACCATTTTCTCTCCAGTCTTGAGCAAGTTGAGTTTGCCAAAGATTACTGTAAGACATTGTAAGCAATGCGTGGTCAACACCAGAAGGAGAATTTGTAGCTCCATCTTGCATATAGTTTACGCTCACACCATATGAATCCCCAACAGTATCTGGAGTTCCAGTTGCTCTACTGCTAAGTAAACTGTTGTTTATAAAATCTGGCTTAGATGTTAATGAAGCAAATGTATGAGTATGTGATAAATCAGCTTTTGCATCAACAAGGTTATCTACTTCTCCTTGAGTATAACCATCAAGTGTTCCAATATTTAAGTTACCTGTGTGGTAAACAGTATTAGTACCTACTTGTAGTGTAGCACCTGTACCAGAAAATCTCAAAATATTATCACTAGTATCATCTACAATAGCAAGTGTCATATCACCACTAGACCCTGACTTAAATACAATACCTTCTCCAGGGTCTGCAATTTCTAATTGGTTAACACCTGTAATATTAAAGTTTGTACCGCTAATACCATTAGCAAGAGTCAAACCATTAATACCCCCGCTTGCTGTAAGTGTGCCTGTCATTGTATCACCCGATACTGCTACAAAATCTGTAGCTGCAGATGCGGCAGCTGTACCTAAAGTAGGAAGACCGCTAAGTGATGAATAAGCTCCATCAAAACTAGAGGTACCTGCACCAATAAGAGTTCTAATCTCACCAGCAGTGATCCCCGTATTTAAACTAGGAGTAGACCCGTTTGACTTAATTGCAGGAACTTGCAACTCATCTTTAAATGCAATGTCTCTAAAGTCTGCATAGTTGTCAGCACTATTAAAGTCTTGCTGCCATAGTCTGATTTCCATATCAGACTTACTAAACATAAGCAAGTTATCTCTACCGCCTGAAGAATCTGTGTAAGATCTTAAGTGCAAGTAGTCTGCCCAAGGAGCTGAGTTGTCATTTTGGAATGATGTAAAACCAAAACTTAGCGTACCATTAGTGTCTCCACTTGGAGCTATAGTTCTATTATCATCTCTATATAAATTATTAGCATATGTAGATGTACCGCTTACATCAATAGTATAAACACCACTAAGTCTTTCTGATGGGAATGTTCCACTTACAATATCAGCAGCATCGTGAGTATGTACTTTTGCAGCTTTATCACCTAAAAAAGTATCTATTTCAGTTTCAGTGTAGTAACGTCCGTCATGTGTATGTGAATCATTTGCAACAGTAACGGCAAAACTAACATCACCCATGTTGTTAAAGGTACCTGTACCACTAGCATCACCCGTAAGAGTAATAGTCATATCATGGAACTTGCTTAGATAGTTTGAAGAAACATGAGTCTGTGTAGCCACTCTTTCAGAACCTTCAAAAACCTCTCCTTGTACTGTAAGTCTTGAACCTCCTGCCTCTGTAGGCATAAGCTTCATTACTTCATATAAAGCACCTCCAGAAGGACCGTGAGTCCATCTAAAGTATTCATTGTTATTATCGTTAGTGTGGAATTCTAATCTAGAATCTGTGTCACCGTCTGCTGTGTTATAGAACTTAATAGAAGCTCCATCAGTGTTACGTGACCATACAATACCTTCTGCGTTATCAGTAAAAGTAATATTACCCGTCATTGTTCCACCAGCTAGTGGAAGTTTAGATGCTATACTTGTACTAATACTTGTTGCAAAGTTAGGATCATCTCCTATTGCTGCTGCTAACTCATTAAGAGTATCTAATGTACCAGGAGCAGAATCAACTAAATTGCTAATTGCAGTAGTAATGTCACCAGCTGTTGCATAACTATTATCAGAAAGAAACTGTGTTACCCAAGGTCTAGTAGCAATTCTACTACCATTATCTGCATAAGATGCTCCTGTAATACGTAGTTCTCCTTCTACAGAACCGCTGCCTGTAGAAATAAACCCATGTTTAATTTTAAATTCGTTTGCCATTGTTTACTCTTTTTCCCTATCCAAAGAGATGGTTAGCATTATGTTATATTGTTCTTACTTGATACTTAATATAGAAGCTTGGATCAGGTGTTTCAAATGTCACACTTACAACACCATCGTTATTTACTGCATTTAAAATACAAGGAGTTGTATCACCAATATCCATTGTACTTACTTCATTAAACACCACCTGATCTGCATTAAATGCTAACTGCATTGTACCAGATCTCATATGCTCTTTAGTTTCATTGTAAATGGTAAAGTCTATAAAAGCACCTATGTGTACAGAAGATCCAAAAGAAGCTACTTCTTGAGGAACTGGATTACCTGTACCACTGCCTTTAGCAATTCTTACAGCAGTATCGTTACCTACCATAAGATACCCAGACGTCATGATATTACCATTAACATCTAATCTATGGTCAGGGGTAGAATTAGAAAGGCCTAAATTACCAGAGTCATCTAAAGTAAATACTTCAGTACCTTGAGCTAGTCCTGTAAACTCAACACCATCTGTACGCTTTTCAATAATAAAAGCATTCTGACCAGGTTGTCCTACACCACCTCTATCAGTAGCTCCTATTGCCCAATTAAGATCTCCACCAGAACCTAAATCATCATGAAAACCAAAACCACTAGTAATAGGTTGAACCCATTGTGGTTGAAGCATGTAACCTTCATCAGCATGATCTCCCCAGCCGTGTGCTGTATCCCAATTACTAATTTTAGTAGCTGTAATACCACTAGATACGTGAGCTGTAAATACAGGATCTGTTTCACTAAATGAAGTTAGGTAACCAGCGTCATTGGTAAGTTGAGATACATTTACAAGGTTACCTTGATGATATACCTCATAAGCTTCATCAGCTCTACCAATGTATACTTTTCCTTGTGTAAAGTCTGGACCACCTACACCACCTGTTCCTATACCTGATAATCCAGGATTAAAGAAAATGTTAGCAGAAGATTCAATAGCAACTGCATCCTGTGTACCACCAAAGCTCGTAGTACTAGAATCATTTTGAATACCTAATATAAGTGCAGCATTCTCACCTGATCCATTACCAAACGCATAGTTATTATTATCATCATACCACCATAAGTAACCGTAGTCTTGACCTGTTTCTGTATTTACATTTACAGTAGTACTGAATCCAATACCTGTATTACCACCTTCTGATCCAGGTCTTAAGCTAATAACACCTTTTAAAAATCCAGGAGTATCATCATATACATCATTAGTCAATCCAGTAAATGAATCAACTACATCTTTTCTAATATATCTACTGTCATGATTATGACCAGAAGAAGCATATCTACCATCTAGATCTACAGTAAGATCTCCTAGACCCTCACGCGTTGCAGTAAGTACACCGTCACTAGTATTAAATGATAATCCTGTTAAGTAGTTATTAGTAGTTGATATAGTTCCAGGTGCCCAGTTAGTACCATCCCATACAAGAGCTTCACCATTAGAAGGTGTACTTGTTACTGTATCAACATCTGAAAGTTCATTTATTCCACCTACTGAAGACTTAATCTGTTGTGTAGGATCAGAAGCATAAACAATAAAGCTAAACTCAGAAAAACTACTAGGAGTTCTGCTTTGTGAGTTATCGTAAAACTCTGCTCTAAAACCATTAACTGTTTTATTAGTAACTCCTACAAAGAAATCATCATATATTTCTGTATCTGTAATTACTATATAGTCAGTATTTGGTTGAGCAGTAGTAAAAGTAAAATCTAATGTAGCATTAGATGAGTTCCAATTTGACCAGCTAATTCCTATACCAGAACCATTACTAGTTGTGTTAACACTAGCAATTGCAAATGGTACAATAGCTGTTGCTGTTGCATTAGCTGTGTCATTAGTTGTTGATACAACCCATTCTTGATTTACAGAATCATATTTTAGGATTGCATTATTAGCTAAACCAGTAAGATCTACATCAGTTAAATCTGCTATAGATGATACGGCATTAAGAGAAGATAGATCTATACTACCAGCAAAACCACTGCCTACTGCAGTAAAGTCTAAACTGTTACCATTAAGTGCAACATCAGAAATATAATCAATACTTCCGGTTGCTGTAGAGTTGATAGTAACTACACCACCAGCACCATAGCTTACGCTAATATCAGTACCAGCAACAATATCTAAGTTACCACCAGATTGTACAGTAGTACGCTGTACACCGTTAGTCTTTAAGTTCCAACTACCATAATTATCATAGGTAGCAGAACTGTATGCTAAAGATCCAAGTAATGTAGGAGTTGCAACTCCATTTGCATTACCTACCCAAGCATATCCTTGTGGAATATTAGGTACATCATTAGATCTACCAACACCAGTAACAATACCACCACCATTGGTGTTATGTTGCTTGGTAATTACACCAAGGTTTTGAATTAAATCTGTTCCGGTTGGTTTAATGTCTGTCCAACCACCCCCTGGTGCTACATAAACTGTAGTACCTGAAGGATAAAGGGAGGTATCAATACCTCTAATTTCACCATAAGCTACAGCTCTACCTTCTGCTTCTTCTGCAATATCTTCATCTGCAACAAATAATGCAGGCATAAAAGCAGGATCAGAGGCATCTGCAGGAACAACATCAGAAACATTTCCTGAAGTCTGACCTATTACTGTAGCAAGTGGAGTTCCCTTTGGTATAAAAATACCTGAAACATTTCGTACAGTAGCATATACTGTTTCAATATCTGTAAGCTGTGCACTTAATGCTGAAAGATCTAAAGATCCTGTAAAAGCATTATTAATACCTGTAAAGCTTAGGGTAGAACCACTAAGAGATACATCTGAAATATAATCTACATCATTAGAAGATGTAATTCTAATCTCTGAATCAGAAACTCTAGATACAGCTGCTGCTCCAGTAGCAGAGATTGTCACATCTTCTGTAACCCCACCAGAGGAGAGTCTAATATTGGTAGTACCTGTTGGTACTCTTAAACTGTATATGGCATTAGTAGATACGTGAGTTGTAACCCATTCTGTAGTAGCTAAAGCTGTAGAGTTATCTTCTGCACTTGCTGTAATCCCGGTAGCAGCACCAAGTGAAGTGGTGCCGCTTACCGTTAGATTACAATCTACTAATACATCACTAAGAAACTTCTTCATCTTAAGATATTTGTATAGTAGTAAATTTAAGGATTAACCTTTAATTAGGCTACCTTCATAACCATTACCTGCAATGCACCTTCTTCAGGAGCAACACAGAAGTCTAGTTCTACGTGATCAGGATCTACTCTACGTACATCACATTCTACTGTAGCACCAGTTGCTAATTCCATTACCTGTACAATACAGAACAAAGAATTCAAACCGTGTCCAATAGGTACCGTTGTAGCACCACCTGGAACAACATCTGTGAAACGCAGCTTAGCAAGACCTGCAGGAGTTACTGCTCTTGCAGTATCAGCCATTGCGTTGGTCTCAGTGTTTGTAGCTAACTCAACAATACCTTTGTTAGATGCAGTAGCATCTTCACCCTCAAGAGTAATAGTTGATCCAGATCCACTTGCAGTAAGACCTTCACCAGCATTAATAGTAAGTTCTGAAGTTGAGGCAAGAGCTGTAGCAGAACCTTCATCATCAGAGTACTTAAAGGTCATACCGCCTGCAACAATAGAAGACGTGCTAACAGTTGTAACAAGACCGTTACCATCAATACCCATAATAGAAGATGCGTTATCTTCTGCAATAGTACCAATGCTCAAGCTACCAGAAATAACAGCAGCATCATCTGCTGTCAAAGCTCCTACGTGAAGAGCAACAGTGTCTACAATACCAACGTTAGCTGGATCCGTCACACCATCTTCATCACCTACATTAGCAAGGTAGAATTTACGCTCTTCTTCTTTCCATACAACAGATACGTTACCTTGTTCAGCACCGCGGATAACAACCCAACCAGCATCATTAACTGCATCAAGACCTCTATCCCATCCTGAGTTCAAGCTCAAGTAAGAATCACCAAGTTGTACAGTAGTAGATTCTACAGAAACATTTGTTTGAGATCCTACAACAGTAAGGTTACCGTTTACAGTCAAGTTACCACCTACTTCAGTACTGTAACCAAGAGTGATTTTTTCTGAACCGTTTGTAGTAGTAAGATCAAGAATGCTGTTAGCACCTTCTTTAATAGCAAACGCACTAACAGTATTATCTAGTACACTAAGAGTACGTGCAGCAGTTGTTGAAAGATCGTGACTACCAATATTCTTAAGAGTACCATCTGCATCAAGACCTGTTAATACTCTGTATTCAAGAACACCAGCATCTGTAACAGTAACCAATTTAGACTCTGTAGTAGTCTCAAGCATTCCTTCCAAACGTGCAGGACCTGCTGCACCAGCATTACCTGTAACATCAAGAGCAAATTCACTTGATACAAGAGAACCTTTGTTTACTTTGATACCGGCATTACCAGCAGTACCATCAATCTGCAAGAAAGTAGAATCTGAAATACGGAATTGGAAGTCACCTACATTGTGTGCAAAACGGATTTCACCAAGAGGAGCAGAACCATCTTCAAACAAGATCTGGCTACTAGAACCATCTGCAAGTGCACCCAAGTGTAGAGTACCTGTGCTAGAACCTGCAGTACCTAAGTAAAGATCACTTTCAATAGTTAAACTACCTGTACCACCTGCATTAAATGTAAGATCATGAGCTCCTAGAGTTACAGTACGTGCAGAAGTCAAACTTCCGTTAGTATTGTAGAACGTCTCTAAGTACTCAGCATCTTTTATAACGTAAAGATTGTCTTCACCGTTAACGGCAATTGTAGCACCGTCAGTGTTAACATCAAGAGTAGTAGAAAAAGCTCCTCTAGTTACAGACAAACTACCGCTCATTGCAGCACCTGCTATAATCTCTACAGAGCTAATATCACCACCCATTGCTTGCCAGCTACTACCATTGTAGAAGTACATTTGAGCATCACTTGTGTCAAAGTACACCTGACCATCAGCAGGAGTTGATGGGGCAGTAGCCAGGTTGTGGATTGAAGCATTGATTAACTCACATTTTGAGAGGTCAATGCTGGTTAAAAACTTTTTAGCCATGACTAATTTTTATTTAATATATATATTAATTTAATAATGCCTTTCCGGAAAAGGCTGAACAAAAAACAATAGTTATCTGATTAAGAGAGTCTACAGTAACTGCTCCCTCTACCTCAGTGCCTGCAGAATCAATAACTGTTACTGAAGGTCTTTTATTTAAGTTGTGATTAATTACCCAAGTGTTAGAAGGTGTGTTTTGATTATGCTCATAACCACTTCTATATACTGCAGTAAGATTCTCACTGTTTCTTCTTTCAATAGTAAATGTAGTATCAGTACCCTGAGTAATGTTAATACCTACTACAGAATCATCATAAGCTGCATTCCATCTAAGAACATCACCAGGGTCTGCCTCAGCACGTACCCAATGGTCATACTGCCATACAAATAAAGCTGCAAGGTCTAAATCCCATACAGCTAAACCAGAATGCGTAGCACCTAAAGACATTGCCTGTCTCTGAGCAGTAGTCTTGTTTTGAATCCTAGCATCTAAGAGCTCATTCTTAGCAAGACTTATGTTACTATAAAATATCTTTTTATTCTGTGCCATCTTAACTCACGTATGCATATCCTGCTATAGCTTCACTAAAGGTGATCTCAATAGTATTAAGATCTATTACTCTAGTTACACCTTCTATTTCATTTCCATCCAGGTCTGTAATTAATTCGTTACCTGGTACAAACTCCATATTATGAACAATAGTCCATACAGTAGAAGGAGTTTCTTGGTAGTGAGTGTATTTATCTAACTCAGTGTTATCAATATTAATAATTGAGTTAAGGTTAATTCTTGTTACTGCACCACCAGCATTAATTTCTACAATATTCTGCTCTCCGTTAAAACCGGTATTGTAAGTCACTGTTGCATTTCTATTAGATGCTGATCCAGCAAATCTATAGTGTGAGTCATTAGTAACTGTACCAGCTTTCTGGTCAATATAAATTGGAAGATTAGCAAAGTATCTCAACTGAGTATCTGATAGATCTTCAGCACCTTTTAAAACTTTCCAGTCACAGAGCATTTTCTCTGCTTCTAGCTGCTCCATAGATTTACCTTTACCACAAGGTGCAATACCATAGCGTTCTTCTAGGAACACTTTGTATACCGCATCTGAGTAGTTCTTTTGTAGTTTAACAGAACTATCGGTAAAACTTATTACTTTGCTTCTGCTTGCCATTTTATTTATTCTTAAGAATGCGCTGCTGATATGATGACATACAGTTAGAGCATACTTGTTTTCCATCTGATGCAGTTCTCTTCTGACAACTGCAGCTTAGTTTTGATTTACAGTTAGGGCAAATAGCCATTTTGGTTTCTATTTTTAAGTTAAACACAAAGATTCTTTAGTCTTTTAAGGGCATAAACAAATAGTTCATATCCCTCTTTAGGTTCATGACAGTATTCTACTTTTGCTTTAGCTGCGTCAAACATTGATTTAATTAGTCTCATTTCACCTAGCAACTCTAGTTGAGTATCTGTAGGATCATAACCACCTAAATCAATCTCTCCTAGCTTCTCATAGTACATGTTAAGTGCCTGTGTCATTCTCAAATGATTGTATTCTACGTATACATACTCATTAGGAGAAACACTATAACGGATCACATAGATACCATCACCTAAATCTGCAGAAGTTGTATCACAGCCTGACGTTTGTACACCTAATGTACAAGCATTAAGAACATAGTTGAAGCCAGCTATAGCCTCAACATCTCTAGTCTCATTGAAACCAGGAGACAAGATCTGCAAAGTTGGGCACTCTACTGCCAGGTCCTTGCTGTAAGAACTTGTATCAATAACTCTAAATAGTTTAGCATTTGCCGTTTCCGGAATCTCTAAACTTAATTCATGTTTTGAGGCCATAATTATTAGATTAATTAACCACTGGGGCTCATATTTAATTTACTAAAAAATAAGTTTATATCAAAGAAAAAGGGAACAGAGTATAAACCCCATTCCCTTTTTATTAAGAATTCTAACTATTTGTTAGTAAGCCTCTACTACTAGATCTGCTGCAGTTGCCAAAGCAGCCCAGTAAGTATCCATATCAGCAGCTTGAGCACCACCTGCAGGAGCGTAAACAGTCAACAAGTATTGATCACTGTTGTGCATACCTGAAGGGTTGTAAGAACGTGGAATGCTATGAAGCAAGTTGTACTCCTTGTAAGAAGCAGTTCTATCTACCTCAAAAGCAATAGAATCAGTAATCTCACGAATACGTGGATCATTGTTGTAAGGCTCTTGCATGTAACGGTTAGAAAGAATAAACTCACGGATAACAGACTCACCAAATCCTGAACCCTGTACACCTGGATTTAATATAGCATCTTCAAAGTCATTAACACAAATGTCACCTGACTCATTCAACTCAGACAATAGAATTTGTACTGGCTCTTTTTCAAAGTAATCTTTAGGATCAAAAGAACAGTCACCAAACTGAGTGTCTACATAAGCACCTCTAATAGCTAGTCTACATACATTACCATTGCTATTAGCAACAGTGATTGGTGTCCAAACACCAGGAGCAGTTTCTTCTTCAACAGAAACATCAAGGAATGGGCTTACCAATGGATCACCGGCAATAGATGCAGCCAAACCTAGCATTACTTTAGAAGCATCTACTGGAGTTTGAGCATCATCACAATCAGTCAAGTAATCAGCAACAAAGTAAGAGTTACGTCCCAAGAAACGTAGAGCAGGAGAACCTTTAACATCTACGCGCAAGAAGATAGTCTTACCTGCAGGAAAAGTACCAGCAGCTGAAGCAATAATAGCAGTTGAGTTAGTAGCAGCTGCTGCATCTTTAGTCCAAATCTTAGAAATAAACTTAGGGTTAATTCCTTTAGATTTAACAGACTCTTGGTAACCACCGTGGTGAGGACCAATTTTGTCTACACTGTGCAAGCTACCTTGAGCCAAAATGTAAAGACCATTAGTAGCAATTGCACCAGGTGCAACTGAAGTAAAGGTTTTGTCTAGAACTGATACTTGACCAGTAGCTAGAGCATCAGAAGTTACACCACCCTGTACGTCTACGTCACGGGCAATGAAAACTTTTCTGTAAGCATGGGGAAAATAAGCCATGATTTCAAAATTTAAATTAACAAAAAAAGATTATGTGTAAAGCAACGTGCCTTACACTATAATATACAAAAATTATTACGTATTACGTTGTCCTGCAGCAATTTCTCTTTGGTAATTTGTTACATCCATAATATCACCAGCAATAATTGCTACGGCCTCATCAATAAGGATTTCCACAATGTCATCCTTAAATTCACAGGGCACGTCTCCATTTGAGATACTGCCAGTATAAGGATCTTTACATCCGGCAATCTCAATATTTCTAGGAGATCTGTAGTAAGTAAGTGTAGGTTTGAAGATTGTAAAATCAGAATTACTATAGATTCTGAGTCTTCCACCTGAAAGAGTACAAACAGTTTCTCCCCAGTCATAATCAGGTCTTTTTAAAGGATCTCTTAAGATAATGTCTATGTTAGCTTCTTCTACCAAATAAGTAGTCATATCCCTAGGAGGGCAGCACTCAGTTTTAGCTAAAGTGCTGACCCTCTTAAAAGAGAGATAATTATTGGGAAGAGAATTACTTACATAAACGTTATCAGATTCTATACCCTGTAAAGATGTAGTTTCCAATAACTCTTGAAGATCATCAATGAGCATTTTACTTTGCTCATCGCCTTCTTTAAAGACATTGTTCCCATGAAGCTGACGTCTACACCACTCAATCTGAGCCTTGTTAAACGCTTCAACTATTTGCCAGCACTCTATATTATCATAGTCGTTACTAGCTAACTTGTTTAGCCTTTGCTTAAACTTAATTTGCAGTGTAGTGTTGTTCATAGGACTTAGCTACCACAAGCTTCACAATCTTCAGGATTTTCCAGATTACAAGTTGGCTGAGGGGCCTTCTCTAGCTCATTAACAAAATCAGCAAAGCTGTCATCCATCTGAAAGTCTTTATCTTCACTCATGGTTATATATATTTAGGAGTTCCACATTCCTTCTACATTGCTCATCAGCTTCATCATAACCTCTTCATTTAGAGGATTTTGCAAGAATCCTACTACATCTGAAGGTGTACGTCCTAGAGCTGTTCCGCTGTCTAGATCATAAATCATACCATCTGATTTAGTAGTAATCATTCTATATTGTGTGGCATCCTTTACAATTGCTTTAAGCTTCAACACTTCCATGCTGAGTCTTGCTGCATCTAAGAATACCTGAGCAGTTTTCTTTTTATCTCTATCAACTCCTAGACCATTGATGTAGTTATCCATGTTCTCGTAGATGATATCATTAGGCGTGTTCTTAGTGTATTGTGTGCTATTAGCATCAACAACCTTAGCAACCAAGAACATCTTGTTAGCTTGCTTGTCATACATCTTCTGAAGTTCTGCCAATGCTTTATTGCGCAGCTTAGAAATTTCTGTACGGTTAGCAGCCGTAGTCTCCAACTTGTCAAGGAAGAATTTAGGAGGGGTTGGTTTGCTCCTAGCAGCTTCCAAACTTTTTGTTACAATTGAGAACCCTCCGGCTTCAATTGCATATAACTTAATTAAGTCATAAGGGTCCTTTACAGGATCCAAAAATACTGGGTCATTACCACACTTAAGAGTAATCTTACTCCAGAACTCATCATTATCTGGTCTTAAAAGCTTAACCTCTTTCCAGAAGTCTTTACTTTCAGGATCAATAACATTAGCAGCTAAGTCTTGCTCTAGTGATGCAACCACATCACGGATCTCACGGATCTTAGCAGCTCTTTCATCTGCAGGAAGCATTTTAACTTCTGGCGCAAATTCATTAAGTCCAGTTACATATCTCTTGATCCCGTTAATCTCTAAACAAGCAAGTTGCTCTTCATGGTATACACCATCCATTAGAGACATCTGATAGTTCTCAAGACCCATGTTACTGATACTTGGGTCAAAGTAAGGCTTGATACTAATCTTGCCTGACTTTCCAATTTGGTATTTCTCTACAATAGTCACACTCATTTTTTTTGGTTTTAAGTTAGTGTAATCTTGATGCTTGCCAGGGTTACCAGTCCTGATAAAGTAAGGTGTACAGCAAGCAAATTAAAGAAGATTGGGAGAGGTTTTACCCTCTCCCTTCTACTATTCTTCTTAGAATGATCCTCCTGTTACAGGGTTTCTCATTACAATCTTCAATACCTTAGTAGCATCTTTAACCCAGATAGCTGGCATTGTTTGTGTCATGAATACACGGTATCCGTTGAAGTTACCAGAAGACTGGAATCCTTGTGTACGTCCCATGTAATCCATAGTACCATTTTGGTAGAACCACTTCAATTGGTTATCCCAAGACAATTTCAACAAGTAGATGTTGTCATTACCGTTTTCAGTAACATCAAATACTACAAAGCTGTAAGAGCTTAGTGGGTGACCATCTACTAGAGGGTTCTCAATATCATTAGTATGTAGGTTATCAAACGCTGGGTTCAATACAAACTTAACGTTAGCCAAGAAAGGAATAACGTAAGAAGTGTATGCAAAACCAAAGTTCAAGTCCATGTTAGTACCAGATACTGCACCAATGTCAGTAGCACGTACCAAAAGACCAGAAGCATTAGCTTCAGCTTTGATAGCTTCATTAACAAGCTTCATACCGCCCAAACCAGTTTGTACAATGATTTGACGTTGTGGGTCTGGTCCAGCCAACTCTACGCGGCCTTGGTAGAAGTTCATCAATTCTGCTTTGAACATATCTAGTGAGAAGCCAGACTTGTTGTATACTCTCTTGAAAGAGTTATCCAACTGCTTCCACAAACCTACAGAAAGACGTACATCATCTGGTCCGTCCTGACGTACACGGCCACCATGACCCCACATCAAGTAAGTTTCAATATCCTTAGCAATCTTAGACAAGTGTGCTGCTTCCAAGTTAGTAACAAAAGTACGGCTCAATGTACCGTTCTCCATGCTACGCTTAACTGCATCTTTACCCATCTTAGATACCATGTCTTCCAAGCTAGTAATAGATGGATCCATGCTGTTATCCAAGTTTCTCCAGATCTCAGTTACAGGAACTGTACCGTCTGCACGCATACCACCTTTCATCATCATGTCAGCACGTGAAGAAATAGAGTAGTGTACGTGTGCTTCTGCACCACCTACGTAGTTGTAGAATTCACGGTAACCAGTAGAAACATCACCCATGTCAGAGAAACGCTCACCGTACTCACCACGTGCAGAACCTTTACGGAAGATCTTAGTACCAGAAGCCAAGTACTTGTTATCCAAGAACTTCAAGCTATCATTGTTTACCAACTGTACAGTGTAGATGAATCCGTCACCAGCAGGAAGAATATCTTCTGCAGTGATGTACAATTCAGCACCGTTGTACTTGTCATAAGTAATGATGTCACCATGTCCAAAAGCACGCTTGTTAAGCTTGATTTTGAAAGTAGTACCATCAATACCTTTACGCTCATTACCAGCTTCAATGTCTTCAATGATGTAAGGAAGATCCTGAGCTACAGGAACTTGCCATTTATACTCACCACGAGCATTGTCTACAGTGATGGTATTTTTACCACCAAAAGATGCCATCTGGTATAGTGGCATTTCAACCTTTTGAGCCATAGCCCAAAGGTCTACAGGACCCATATCAGTTGGTTCTGCACTACCTAGCATGTTTGCCAAGTGGTAAGAATCAACATGAGATGACGCCTTGTAAGAAGTATCTCTCAAAAAGATACCATTGTTCAAAACAGGAGTTGCCATGTTTATCTAAATTTAGGATTAGTAATTATTGTTTAAAACCTTTTAAATATGTTATTTGGTCTAGGTAGTCCTCTAGACTTCTTAACTTCTTTTTCTTCTAATACAGTTGATGACTGACGTTTACTTTGTTCTGTCTTCAACTGGCGTACAGTCTTCTCTACAGTTTCTGCCTTAGCTCCTTCTTTAATCTTACTATGGTAACCATCTCTATCAGATAGCAACCAAAGAGCTTCAGCAATCAACTCATGATTAGGCTCTACATACTGGTACTTCTCTAGCAAGTGACCTAGCATATTTGTTTGTCTACCAGATACTGATTGGTAATTAGGTTCTACCAAACCCTGGTACAAAGTTGCTTGAGTCTTTTTGTCTAGCTTGATACCACCAAGCTCTCCTGCTTTTAAAGTCTCATATACATTTTCCATATAAGCATTAGCAGCTTCAGCCTGTTGTTGCTTACGTGCTTCTTGTTCTGCCACCTGTTGTTGTACAATCTGCTCTTGCATTCTGTCCAACTTTGGTTTGAACTTATTAGCAAGCTGCTCTAGTCTACCAATGTCTTTATATGAATCAATCTCTTCTTGAATCTCTTCAGCATCACCAAATCCTGTTGCAGACAAGTATTGTCTTACAATCATTTCTTGGCCTTGCTCTGATGAAGGATCTAATTCTCTAGTAGCTTCTACTTGAGAAAGAGCTCTAAATAAACTCTTAAGATCTCTACCACCATCCGCTACATATTTAGCAGCATACTGAAGCTCTTCAGGAAGAGACTGGAAAAATTCTTGAGGCGTTTGCTCTCTAATTTTTCTTTCTCTTTCTTCAATGTTGGCTTGAATTAACTCCTGGAAATCTTTAGCAGTGTACTCTTCAATAGGCTTATCATCATCAAATGGGATTAACATCTCATCTGAAATCAGCTTACCAAAGACATCTGCTACACCGTCAATTTTCTTACGGCCTCTTTTCTTAGGAGCATCATCACCTTCTTCATCATCTTCTTCTACTGCTCCTTCTACTTCTGTAACCAAGTCTTCAAAAGACGTTTTATCAGGATCTTCTGATCCTTCTTCAGCACTGTCTGTAGAATCAGCAGCTGGTGTATCAGCTTCTTCATCATCAAGAAAAGACATATCTGTCTTCTTATTTGAAAGAACGTTTGCAGTTTTATCTGCTTCTTCATCTGCAGGAAGAGTCACTGACTCAGCTCCTGGCATTCCAAAGATCTCATCTAGATTAATATCTACCTGAGATACATTGGTAGATTCCTCTACCTTGTTAGTTTTTTCTTCACTCATTTTAAGTTGGTTTTTCTCTCACTATTAATATACAAATCTCTGAGGAATAAACCTCAGAGATTTGCTTTTACATTATCTTTTACATGTGTTTTTCGGAAGTATATAGCTAAGTACTATTTCTCTTTCTTATCAGATTTCTTTGCTTGGGGAACATCATACTTATTTTTGTTCTCTCTAGCAATCTCTAATTGAGTATTAGCAATGCGTTCTTTACTTTGAAGCTCTTCACGCTTAAGAGCAATATTCTGCTGCTGGAACGCTTTCTTATTATTCTCAGACTCTCTCTTAAGTTCTGTTTGAGCTTGATATCTTTCAGTATCTCTAATATCTTTAAGAGCATCTTGGAAGTCAGAAACTTTATTCTGGTTAATGTCCTGCATAGCACCATATCCTGAAGCTTTGATCTCAGCCTGAATAATTCTATTCTGACGGTCTTTATCATTTTGGTCAGATTCAAATTGTCTAGCCATTTCTTTTTCTTGAGCTTCCATCTGAAGTTTTTGCTGTTCCATTTGCATAGCCTGCTGTTGTTCAGCTTGACGTTGTTGCATTTGTTTTTGTTCAGCCTCCTTCATAATACTAGTAACCTCACCAATACTATCAGACTTAATAATATTACCAAGATCATAAATACTAGCACCCGTAGTATTATTAGTAAGAGCCATCTGCTTAAGTTGCTCAAGAATTCTTCTGTGATTTGCTTTAGTAGTACAGAAAATATTAAAGTCTCTTAAGAGTAACTCAGTACCATTAATAGTAAAGTTAACCTTTTCATCTTCAGATGTAATGTATTGAAGTCTTACAGAAGGATTTGTACTATGGTAGTATTGAGCCAAGTCTGTACGCATCTGATGTACTCTTGGCATCAAGTGATCTGAGTGCTGAATAAAGTATGTTTCAGTTTGTGCATAAGACATTTCTAAAGAAGCCTGTACACCAGTAGCTGTTTGTTGTTCCATAGCCCCACCTAAACGCTGAGCATTAACACCAATAGCTTCAAATGCTTGTTGCTTAAAGTAATTAGCAAGTTGCGTTCTAGACATCAAACGTTGAGTTTGCTCTAGGTTCAACACCTGATAGTGCTGAAAGTTAAGAGCATTCTCTGTATTTGTAATAGATGTATCAAGAGGAAGCATTTGGAAATCCTTCATTGCTACATATGCTTTAGCTAAGTTGTTTTTACCCCAATCTTCTCCCAATGAGTGACGTGGAATAGCATTTTGATCTAGCATGATCACAGTACCTAATTCATCTACAAGGATATCTGCAATCTGGTTGTTTACAATATTGTATCCAATCTGGTAAGGCTTCATCATATCTACTAGAGATACTGACTTAGTGTTTCTATCAGAGAATACTGCACCCTCTACAGGAAGTTTACATCCATATAAAGTAGTATCTCCTTTAAACTGAAACTTAAGTCTACCTGGCTCTGGCTTATCAATACCTAAGTACATAGGACTAACACCATCTGGACTAGTCATCCCCCAATATGTTGGATGATTAGGTCCAATCTTAATACCACCCCATACTTCATTAATCCAAATCCAATCAATATGATCACCAAAGATTACATTCTCTTTAGTCTTCTGTTTAGATACATTTGTATTATAAAGGGGTTTATCTATTACAGCGTAATCATCAGTAACAATATCCTGAATGACCGTACCATCTTCTAGTACTTTAGTAAGATGTCCTACACGTCTCTGAGTTTTCCAGTAGACTGTAGACACTCTAAGCATAAATGTTTTACCAAAGTCAAATAAATCTTCTGACTCTCCTAAGATCCAATCTACAATATCACCACCCCCTGAAAAACCTAGGTCATAGTTAGCCACAAACTGACGGTAACCTAAAGATCCATTCTCAATACTATTCCACTCATGTGATCTAGTACCATCATAGAAAGATCCATCATTAGGAGTACCAGGAATTGCATAACCAGCAGCTCTAGAAGGATAAACATTCTCAAGTTCTTTAATCTGATCTTCTGTCATTAAGTAACCATACTTATCAATAACATCAGCAACAGTCATCATATCAGATTTACCTACCCAGTTAGACTGAGAAATATAACGTACATCTGGTGACTTGTGGTAGAATGTAAGAACTGGATTCCACAATTCAATATCATAGTCATCCTCTCCCATACGGAAATGCCAGAACTCTCTATCAGTAATAAGCATATCACGGAAAGCTCTTTCCTCTAGCTCATACATCTTAAAACGTTCTTCATCAACCTTCATCTGGTGATCTGCCCACTCTTCTACAAGTGATCTGTAATCTTTACGGAAGAAGTCTTCAATTTCTGGGAGCGTCATTAAAGACTGCTTAGATAACATCTGCTGAACTTCAGGGTTTTGTAGATCTGCACCCTGCTGTATCAGTTTATTTAAAATCTTAGAAGCAGCATCTGCCAAAAGAGTCTCTTCAATCATTGCTCTTTTCTGCTCCATCATCTCATTATAAGATGTGTCATCTACAGCACGGAAGGTAACCTTTGCATACTTAGATGCAAACTCTCCCATAAGAACATTGATTACGTTAGGAATGATGGGGTAAAATTTAATCTCAAGTGCAGATACATCTTCTTGAGTAAGCTGATCTACTAGATCTGCATATAGGTTGTCTTCTTCTACAATGTAGTCAGTCTTGTCAATAATACCTTTGGCAAGCTTGTAGTTCTTTAGCAAGCGTCTAGCATTTCTCTTAAGTTGCTTCTGACCTTGTACCTCAATCCAATCTATATTCCAGGCAGCCCACTCTTGATCCTTCTTCTTTTCAGGAAGAAACTGAGTTGGCTGTTCCAAGGTTCCCATCTTATTCTTTTCAACCTTGGCACCAGCCTTAGCCTGCATTGCATTTATAACTTTAGGCATGTTACTTTAAATTTTTAAAAGCTGAACGCTTTCCTTTACCTCCCATAATACCTTTGTTGCCCCCTCCAATATGTCTAAAGGGACTCATATTTAATTTAGTCATTTTCTGCGTATTATCCAATTTTACAGATGACTCATTATCAATTCGTTTCTGATATCCTCTATTTGCTTGTTGTACTTTGGCAAATCCTATAAGAGCTGCAAATGATACCAGTCTATCCACGTTTACACCTGGCTGGTATGCTTGCATTTCTTTCATAAGCATAATATCAGGAATGCGTTCAATACCAAATATACGTTTAGTGATGGTACCGTCAGCATCAGTTTCTATATCTATCTCCTCCTTAAGGAACTCAATAGCATAGTTTATCAAGTGATTCTTAAACATAGTACCAGTGTTCTTCCACCCATACTCTGCATATACACTTCTATTACTCCCTATATCTTTCAGGAATAGCACTTGATCCTTGGGAACCAGCCACTTCTGTTTGCGTTTAGCAATCATATACTGGATAAATAGTGACACGTTATTTTCCACAAGAGCCCAAGCTCTGTAATATTCTATAATCTTTTCTAGCTGCTCATGAGTCTTATTGATATCATCATATCTACCACACCAGGCAGCTACAATCTTATCACCCTCTACAAAGCTCTGAGGACCTTCGTCAGTGATCTTTGTTACCTCAATAGGGTTCTTGTATACATAGATGCTACAAAGTGACTCAGACGTTGTTGTTTTACCTTCTCCTACGGGGTCAATACTTGCATAGTACATACCAAACTCAGGATTATCTACAGGACGCTCATAAACACAAAGCACCCCTGTCTTATCTTCTTGACGCTTATCTACAGGAAAAGTATTAATTGGTTGCTTTCTACTACGGCTAGCTTTAATACCAGTACCAGCTTCATCCCAATCTAGTTCTAGATATTCTACAGGATATTCTTTATCCTCAATTCTTTTAGTTTGAGAAGAGATAAGGTTTTGAGGGAAGAGTGACTCTTTACGATAAGCAAAAGCCTCAGCAATGTTTGTTGGTTTCTGAGATATTCTCAGCTGATACTGCTCAGGGCTTAATTCTCTTTTCCATGTAGCCCTCTCTTCCTGAATAGCTGCTAATGCTTCCTCTACCATTGAGTTCCCCCAATTATCTATAAGAGGTGGCATAGACCACTGTTCAGGAATGAAGAGTCCCACTTCTCCTCTACTCCCCTTATCATCTAGCAGGTTGGTTTCTACTGCATAGATATCGTTGGCTTTAGGATTCAGGATCATGTCCTTTAATGGTTCACATTGTTCCAAATCCCCTACAGATCCTGCTGCAATAAACATACCTGTAGTAATCTGACCTGACGCCATGGCAGGTCTTAAGTATTCATAAGTTTGGTCCATCTTAGGAGCAATACCTGCTTCCTCATGGAAGAAATAAGTAACAGGACCCCCTACCCCTTTGGTGGCATTCTTTTCAAAAGACATCCCCTGTATCTTAGACATAAGCCCTTTATTTTGCTTACGCCCATTGATAGTAACCTCAATCTTTTGCTCCCATAAAAGAGTCTTATCAGGATTTGCTGGTCTGTACCAGGCGGTGTGTTCATTAAGAAAGTTCTTGTACTCGTCCAGGAATTTCCATGTACCCTCATCATTAACATAGGATTTAAGTGATGCACCCATCTTTAGTACAGCACCTTCTTCAAACCAATAGGTATTTAGAAGCTTGGCTGCATGAAAGTATGATGATGCAATCTGACGTTTTTTCAGAATGGCTACGTGTTTGTATTCAGCTTCAGCTAGCCATTCATACAATGCCATATGATACTGGGCATCTCTAACCTTAGCAAAGCCATACTTCTTTTCTTCTTTATCATAGATGGGAAGAAAGTTTAACCACATGTAGTAGTCACGTGTAAGATACCAGGTGTCTTTTTCTCCTTGGATAATTACCCCATTGCGGCATTTTTGTTTCTGATCATCCCAGTACTCAATAAATTCTTTTGACATGTAAGGAGCTGTACAATAAACCCCATATCTATTGAATTTAGTGGCTTCAGCAGTAAAAATTTCAGTCTCCTCAGTGAAGTTATACTCACCAGGTTCTTTAAAAAGTTTTTGAATAAACTTGACAAGTTCATTTTTTTCTTTGAACTTCGCCTCTGTCCAAGCTTGCTCCTTACAGTTATAACATGAGATACTGATATCACTCATTACATTTGATCATAAGATAAGTTTTGACCTCCTCTAACAGAAGACTTCTGCTCTTCCTGTAGATCTGAATAAGCTCCTTTAAATGAATTTCTTATCTGTTCAAATTTAGCAGCTGCATTAACTATCTGATTAATGTTACCATCTCTACCATGTTCTATTGGTGTTCTCATCATATAGTCTGCCAAACGGTCCAACATACTAGCAATACCTTTATAAGCTCTATAAGTAGGAGTCTCATATAGTAGAGTACAATTCTTTAAAGCTTCTTGAATCATCTCTTCATCTGTATCAAAGTCAGAGAAGTCTTCACCAGTACGTAACTCCCTGAGTATAAGGTCTTCTTTATCTCTATCCGGAATATTGAAGAACGGATTCATATCCGGATTAGGGCAAGTCATGTAGAATAAGTAGGCATAAATGTCTAAATGTTCTTCAGGATACTCTTCTCTAATCACCTTTAGGAAGTTCAATGTATAACTGTGTTCACTAGGAATTACAGTTCCGTTCTGAATATCAAATAATTTTACCAGCATTACTTATTTTGTTTGTGCCACTTGAGCATGTTAACTACCTCTTCTCTTAAATAAGGTAGCTCATAATATTTGATATCCTCAATAACATAGTCCCCTTGTGCATTCTTGCTATTGATTGGGTATCCGTTTTCATCTTCACCATCCTTTTCAAACTTCACATGCTGTATTACCAGGTTTCCAGGCTTTAGTCTACGGTTGTGTTTTAGGATAATGTACATGTAAAGTGATAACTGTAAATTATAATGGTTTAAATTACAGTCATCCAGGTGATCTACAGGGGGTAACATCTTTTGAGATACACCTTCCCAGTTTACATAGGACTTTTCTTTAATCTCCTTATTGGTTTTATAGTCGGTAATGTGTACATAACCGTCAACAACCTCTACAAGATCTGACTGACCAGATATACCTGCAGACTTAAGGTAGACTAAATGCTCTGGATACAACCCGTCTGAAAGCTTTTGAGGGGGTGCTAGCTTCTTTTCTCCTTCTGTGATAGGTCTTACTATAGGAACCTGCTTTCCGTAACGCTCAATGGTGTTAAATTCAAGCAGGTCAGCTTCTCTTTGATCATGATACCAGTTACCAAGATCCATTGCTCTGGAAGCTTCAGCGTCCCAAATAGCTTTAATTTCATCAGGAGTCTTACCATACCACTTGGATTTCTTACTCTTAGAGACTCTTTCAGCTACTCCATCCCTATCAAAGGGCTTTTTAAACTTAGATATAAAAGATGTAGTACTGGTCCAGAGAATATTTTCTCCATCAATACTTACATACTTGTGGTTATTTGCTGTAAATGCTACAGACATAGTTTACCATTTTCCTTCTGGACAAGAACTTTCAACGCTTCTTGTCTTTAATTTTAAAGAACATCCACAACTCCCACAGCAAGGTTGCGTGCCAGGAGCAAAACATTTAGATCCCTTTAAATCTAATAATGGACACTCATTACAAATATCCATTCTAGTTGCAGCTAGTGTCTCAATCTCTGAATCATTAGCCACGTAGTTCTTTACTGCATCAAGAATAAGAAACCTGTTAGACCAAGCTTCTTTAATCTTTTGTACGCGTTCCTGTACGGAATTCAGTACGTTTCTTATCCAGCTCATTAAACTTATTTTTTACTTTGTATAGCTTTTCTAAATCCTCCTTGTTCTTTCTGTATGAATCATACTTAGTAAACTCATGAGGGTTTAGTTTCTTAATCAGTTCTTCCTTTTCTGCAATCATCTTATCCATTCTATGCTTACGAATCTTAAAGGTTCCTAGCTTTGGGATAAACATTGTAGTATCCTCTAAGCTAGACATAGCTTTTCTAACACGACTGTAGAAAAAGTTTACCGCATCTGACATGAGATCTTCATCCCAGTCATTATGCTTCTGTATCTTCTTCAGTATTTCTCTGTACTTCTTTGGCTTCAACAGAAACAAATTTAAAATCAAGTAAGACAGTACCGTTTACTTGAACGTTCAATACCTCATTCAGCTTAATAGTCTTACGGTTCTTACCGTTTTTTACCAAAAGATTCTTCTTCTCTGCTTTAGTAATGGCATTACGTGCGGATTGTGGAGACTTAAATATGTTTTTCTCCGCAACCTTAGAACAAAAAGAAGTAAGCTCATCTTCACCCAGAAGACCAAGCTCAGTAAGACAGTTAAGATCAGACTCACTTACCTGTACACCGTTTAAGAAACAGTATGTAAGGATCTGATACTTGACAACCTCACGCTTATCAAGCTTAACTCTCTTATCTACTTTATTCACCAGCATCGTCCTCACCTTCTTGTGGGTTAGTCATTTGTAAAACAAAGGCGTCTGCTTGCAATCTTTCTGCTCTAGCCTTAGATATATCTCTTAAAAGCTCCTCATATTCCAGCTGAGTCTGCAACCATTTTACTTCTTTACTGTAAAATTCATGTAGCTTCTCTTTGCGCTCCTGGTATTCCTGTGGAGACAAGTCTTTCTTATCCTCAGACATTGTTGTTAGTTTTAAAGTTTACATTACTAATATACAAAATAAGTTTAAATATTTAAAATTTATCATTACCTTAGTGACATGAGTGGAACCATATATATACAAGATCAAAGTGGGGTATACCCAGAGTGGCATATGAATACTACAGCCCCAGTTAACTTAATTCTTAACTACTATTACGTCAGTGAAGTACCTACTTACGATTTTTCTGACTATCCTTTGGCTGGATAGCACTGCACAAGAATGCAGCCCATACCATCCAGTAAAAGATTTTATACTATCCGATAAGAAATCTGGAGGAATTGGATATGTAGCTTGTCTTCATGCTAGAGGGGTAGTTGCAGAAGTAGGATATGACAATGTATTTGTAGGAATATTAGCAATGGGTGAGGGTCATCATGGTGCAACCTATAGCTTTTTACAGTATGAGTTTGAGATTCGTAAATTAAGAATCTATGGTGGCCCCGCATATAGGTTAAACCATAACCCAAACCTTCTTGTTGGTAGAGCAGGAGCTGACTACCAGATAATCAAGCAGTTATATGGAACTTTTAGTATATTGCAAATAAATCCCAACTTAAACTATGTCCATGTAGGACTTAAACTAGTAATATGACTCTAGACAAACTACAACAAGAGCGTGAATGGTTGCAGCACAGACTGTATGATATCCAAAGATCCAGTGGTTTAGAAGCTCTTAAGGAGGCACTGGAGATAAAACAACACCTAGAAGAAATCAACACCCAGATTAATGAACTTAATCACAACACATCCCGTTAAAAAAAGTGATCTAGGCTTTCATGCCAATCTCTTCGGGGGCAAACTCTTAGCCTGGCTGGATGCCGCGGGGGCAGCGTATGCCATGGAGGTCTGTGACACCCCAAGGATGGTGACTGTAATGATAGATAAGTGCATATTTAAAAAGCCTGCCAAAGAAGGACAGCTAATTAAGATCTATGGTGACGTTGTGCATATAGGTAATTCCTCTATGACTATCTATATGGAAGCTAGAGCACACAACGTATACTCTGGTCAGCAGTCTGTTATCCTATCTACCAACATAAGATTTGTAAGAATAGATGAGAATGGTGATAGTATACCTATCTCAGATAGAGTAAAAGCAAAATACAATGAAAGCAAAAGAACAGAGTAATGATCTTGCTTGGCATATTAGACAATGGCAAGAGTCCCGTTATAGTATTAATACGGACATGAAAAGAATGATGTATCATGCTAAAGAAATTAAAAGACTTCAGGAGGAAAAACTGGATACTGGAGGTAGCAACCCTTAAAACCTGGGGACACTTCTCTATACTACCCACAATCCTTATAGGATATACTCTAGATCTCAATGGATACTATTCAATAGAGATTGGATGGGGCAGATGGTTCATCTCAATAAACCTAATACCTAAAAACTATTAACATGACAGAACAAGAAATCCATAAACTACTAGAAATTCAATACCTTAAAGGACGTATTGACGAGCTA
>Ga0213858_10000004_pt1 | contig 117857 bp, 112 predicted proteins | sample PICome_FD_160122 | JGI IMG/M metagenome (GOLD analysis project Ga0213858, IMG submission 160122) | Coastal seawater microbial communities near Pivers Island, North Carolina, United States - PICO245 | ecosystem: Environmental > Aquatic > Marine > Coastal | place: USA: North Carolina... | reverse complement strand
AATTGCGTTGGCAGAATCACTACTTGAGAAAGAGAAAAAGCAGATTATGGATGCATATATGGAAGGCGGAGATTGGGAATCATTACCTCAACCACGATTTGATAATTACTACAACATAACCCTTAACACCAAAGAAAAATGATAGAGTTTAAATGGATGATAGTGATACTAACTCTTGTAGTTAGTGTATTGTTTATCTACCTAACTGGAAAAGAGAATGAGTGAAAACCTCAACATAGCCTGGTGGCATGAGAAGCTAATGCTTTGTGCTTTGAAAAGGTATAAGACACAAGAAGAAGCTGCAGATGCTTTGGGTATTAGTAGTAGAACACTTATTAGAATGAAAAAGGATTATAATGAAAGACATAATACAACTTTGTAAAAGAGATTTAGAAGATTATGGTATTGAACAAGATTAAACTTTTGTTTTTGGTTTTACTAAGCAGTTGCGTTAGTAGTACTTATGTACAGCAATCTGATATTGCTATATCATCATGGGATGAGACCATTGTTTTTATACAGGAAACAGAACTTGGTAAACAATTATATAATAACTGGACGAGTGGATATTGGGGTGATAGCACCATAGTAATTCTACTAGACAGTACAGAATTCATTAAGCTATATGAAAAATCATATACATCTAGACGCAGTAATTAAAGATGGTACGTTCAGTTACCCTATAAAGGCTAATGAATCTAGATTAAAAAACTTCTTAGCTAATGCACCAGAAGGTGCAAAAGTTGAGATGTTTATCAGTATATCTGATGAAAAGAAAGGTAGCAATGCTCAGCTGGCAAGAATTCATGCTATGTGCAGGGAGATTGCAAATGAGTTAGGTTATACATTTGAGGAGGTAAAACTCCAAGTTAAAAGACAAGCAGGACTCTGTTTTATGAAAAATAATTCAGAGTACTGCAAGTCTTTTGCTGCATGTGACAGGGCAGAGTTAAATCTTGCTATACAAGCATGTATAGAAATAGGAGACTTTAGTAATATGAACCTAAGATGATTTAGGTGTCATAAGAGATTCTATTTTTTTCAGTTTTTCTTCAGCAGAAGAGTCATCATTCATGACTGCCTTCATATATGCAGTAACATCTTCTTTTGTTACTTTAGATTCAACTGGAATCTCAAGGTTTTGTTCTCTTGCTTTTGCTTTTAGCAATTGCTGAAGAGCAAACAATGTATAGAGTTGTCTCTCTATGTAATCTAATTCAATTGGATTTTCTTCAGTGTCTTCTCCCTTTATGATACCCTCAAATTTTTTAAAGGTAACAGGTAGTGTAGAAGGATCCTCAACAATATTAGCAACATAATACATTAAAATTGCATCTAGACCAAGTATAAAACTAGTATTGATTTCAATATCTTTGATGTTCTTGGTTAGATCATAAGTGTGTGTTGCTTCTAAGTAATCAGCCATAACGTATCATTTAATAAACAAATATAATAAAAATTGTATCATTAATGAAAACAGTCATTATACCGGATAAAATAGAAGCCTTAAAAGAAAAATTAAAAGGTACAGGATGGGAACCTACTATATATCCATATTTAGATTCAGAAAGCTTTTACAACACACTAAAAAAGCTAGTAGATTTTGTTCAGGATGGACAAAGATTTACACCAAAGATGAAAGATTGGTTTAGAACATTTGAAGTTTGTCCCTATGATAAACTTAATGTTGTGTTTATTGGACAAGATCCATATCCACAAATTGATGTTGCTGATGGTGTCTCCTTTAGTTGTAGTTACACAATGAAAGAACAACCATCTCTTAGACATATCTTCAATTCGTTAGAGAAGCAGTATCCAGGATATGAACGTAATCCAGATCTCACTAGATGGTCAGAACAAGGTGTTCTTATGCTTAATACTGCACTAACTGTAGAAATAAACAAGATTGGATCGCATTATTCTTTATGGGATACCTTCACTAAGGGATTATTAAACTCCTTAAATAACAATAAAGATAATTTGATTGTTGTATTACTTGGTAAGAAAGCACAACAATGGGCTAAGTTCCTTACAAATCACACTATAATAGAAGTTGAGCATCCAGCAGCAGCTGCTTATAAAGGTGGTGTATGGAATGATCAAAACTTATTTATCAGAATCAATGACATGCTCAAAGAGCAAAATAAATCCTTGATTAACTGGTAGAAATTAATTATCTTTGTTAATATTCAATAAGAAATAAATGACTGATAATCAAGAACTTGATATACTACAAGAGGTAAGAAACTTCAAGATGAAGTTGAATAACAAGTACGGTATAGATATCCATGTATTTATAAAAAATGACACAGAAAGATTATCTTTAGAAGCAATAGAAGCAGCTTGTGTTAGAGTATTTAATAAATCATTTCCGTTGCTTGATAATGTAGATACTATATCAGGTAGAACAAGGGTAAGGCAGTTTGTAATGCTTAGACAAATCTTTTGTTATATTGCTGTAAATGAATACTCTTATGGTAAATCAGAGACAGGAAGATATATGTTAAGAGATCATGCTACTGTTATTCACTCTATAAAAGCTTGCAATAACTATATGTTCCAAAATCATAGAGAGTTTATGGATACTATGATGAGCGTTAAACAAGAACTACAAAAATATGTGGGAAATATTTCAAAAGATAACGCAGGAGAAAATAACTCCGAATCAGATGCTGTTGTTGTACAGCATGAAAGAGAAGACTTCAGTACCCATACTAAAGACTGATCTTGAAATACCTAGTTTAGTAACAGAAGGATTCCTTACAAAGAGTGAATCTACATATACATTAACTGATAAGGCAAAGAAGCTTATCACTAAACTGGATAACTATTTTGTTAAGGCTAAAAAGAAAACCAACATTCAATTGATGGGTAAAGATTACAGCCAAATGGTTGATCAGTATAGAACTATATTTCCTGCTGGTAAATTACCGTCAGGAAAACCTGCAAGACAAAATGTAAAAGCATTGGGTGAATCATTTAGATGGTTCTTTGAGACTTATGATCATGATTGGGAAACTATTATTAAAGCAACCAAGATGTATGTGAATGAGTATAGAGCTAAAGATTATTTATATATGATGACAAGTCAATACTTTATCTCAAAACAAGATAAGAACAAAGTGAAACACAGTGGGCTTGCAGATTATTGTGACATGATTAAAGATGGTGTTCAAACAGAAACCCATCACTTTAAAGAGAAAGTTGTATGAGTAAATCAGAAGAAGCATGGGTTGGGCAGTATGCTGCCTTTAATGATGCCCTTAAATACATGGTTAAACGCGCCAATGGTGAAGAAAAGTCAATCTATACACCATGGCCTAAGTTTAATGATGCATGTACTGATGGTTTAGAATGGAATACACTTACTGTTATTGGTGGAAGACCTGGTTCTGGTAAGACTTTGATTAAAGATCAAATTATTAGAGAATCATTTACTCTTAATCCTAATGATGACTTTAGAGTCCTTGAGTTTCAATTTGAGATGGTTGGTAGAACCTCAGCATTGCGTGAGTTCTCATCTATCACAGGTAAAACCTATAAAGAATTATGTAGTGCAGGTAGTGTGTTAACTACTGATGTATTAAATACATGTCACCAGTATGCTAAAGAACGTGTAAAGTATCCAGTTGATATCATATCAAGACCTATGACTGTTAATCAAATGCGTGAGCAGATTGATAAGTATATGGACTTGCATAAAGGTAAAAAGACTATTATCACACTGGATCATACGATGCTTGTTAAGAGAGCGCCTTACCAAAATAATACATTAGATATGTTATTTGAATTAGGTGAATTCTTTACACAATGTAAAAGGGATTACCCTTGCATGTTTATAGCATTATCACAGCTTAATAGAAATATTGATAATCCAGAACGTGCACAACAAGGTAAGTACGGTAACTATATTCTTGAATCAGATATATTTGGATCAGATGCAATGTTGCAACATGCTGATACTCTAATAGGTATTAACAGGCCAGCAAAGCAGAAGATTAGACTATACGGTCCAGATAGATACATCATAGAAGATGATAGAACATTAGTATTGCACTTCCTTAAAGCTCGTAATGGTGATACAAGAATGAGTTTCTTTAAAGCTATGTTTGAGCGTATGGAAATTATGGAGATGAATACTCCAGCAACAGAAGCACCAAGATGATAACAACAAAACATTATGAAGTAAAATCTTTTAAAATGACTCCCGAAGAAAGAAAAAAGAAAGTAAATGAGTTGAGACAACAGCATGAGGATTATTTTAATTCTAATGAGTTGTCTGATGCTGCTTATATACCTAAGATGGCGTATAGACCACCAGGTAAAGATGATTTGCATATTAGTTTTTTCCCAAGTGAGCTAGAAAGAAATGGAGACATCTACACAGAATTTGTAAGCATTGACTATAATGCTGAAGATCCTAAAAGAACTCTGTATCTTTATAGATATAACCCGCATTGGAAAGATGAGTATGAGTTAGTTGAAAGTAGTAGTGGTTTTCAAAGACACCTTGTTCCTGTATCAGAACTTAAAGTTGTAAGTGATGCAGTAGCAAGACATGGGAAAAATACTATTTTTGAAAGCTTAGATGATATTGCAAATCTTCCAAACCCTGATGAAACCTTTTCACCAAGAGGTATGGTAGAAGCACTTAATAGAATAGCAGACGTATTAGAAAAAATAGAAAATAAATTAAAGTAGATGGCACAAAGTGTTTTAGTAATTGCTGAGTCAGGCTCAGGTAAATCAACGTCCATTAGGAATCTTGATCCTAAAGAGACAGTAATCATTAATATTGCTAATAAACCTTTACCTTTTAGAGGTTGGAAAAGCAAATACACTCCTTTGGATAAAGCAAATCCAGGTGGTAATTTGATCAGTGTATCAAGTGGTCCAGGAGTTTATAAAGCCATGCAGCATGTAAGTGAAAAGATGCCGCATATCAAGAACTTAGTTATTGATGATTGGCAATACATGTCAAGCTTTGAGTACTTTGATAAAGCTACTGAGAAAGGCTATGATAAATTTACACAGATAGCTGCTAATCTTGCTCAGGTTGCTAAGCTTCCTAAAGACCTGAGAGATGATCTTTATGTTTTCTTCTTGACACACTCAGAAGAATCTACAGATATCAATGGTCATCGTAAGATTAAAGCTAAAACAGTGGGTAAGATGATTGATAATGCTCTTACTCTAGAAGGACTATTCTCAATTGTACTATTTGGTAAAGTCCGTAAAGAAGATGATGGTAGTCTACACTATGGTTTTGAAACACAAAACAATGGTGAGAATACTTGTAAGTCACCAATGGATATGTTTGACAGTGAATTTATACCAAATGATCTGCAATATGTCAAAGATGCAATCTATGCATACGAAAATGAATAATAAGTCTAATTTAAAATCAACAAGAAATGTTAAGTACTAAAGACATGTCAGCCGGTAGCGGCAAAGTAAAACCAGTTATTGATGCAGGTAATCAAGAACTAAAGATTAACTCTATTACATTACACACTCCTCCTTATGATCAAAATGCTTATGATCTACACTTGAACGTAGAATCTAAGCCGGTTGGTGGAGAGTTTGAAGGTTTTCTTCATGACATGAATAATCCTAATGGACCACGTTATGAAGGTCAAGTAGGTAGAGTATCTTTCCAACGTTATGCTTTTGCTGATACCACATTACCAAGTGGTAGAGAAATTAACCGTGATGCAGAGATCATGAAATCTTTGATTTTCTTGGCAGAACAACAAAATAAGCGTAGTGAACTAGATTCTATTCAAGCTCAAACAATTGAAGAGTTTGTATCATCTGCAAGTGCTATCTTGAGTGGTGATACATATTACAACTTCTGTATTGCAGGACGTGAGTGGGAAAACAAAGATGGTTACATTAACCTACAATTGTTCTTACCTAAGCGTACTGGAGCAGGTGTTCCATTTGAAAGAGTAGATGTAGAAAACTCTAATATGGTTACATTCAATAGAGATGAGCATATCATCCCTGTAAAGAATAGAACACAAGCTGCACCAAGCAGCAACGGAAGCTTTGAGCCTGTAGCGGGTACAGTTTCTGGAGATGATTTTGATCTTTAATTAAATATGGGGAGGGCTATGGCTCTCCCCTTTTATTATGTTCAGTACTAAGAATTTTGTAATAAAAATAGATGATATACCAAGTTACTGGGTGTTCCAATATTATTTGGACTTACCAGAAAAGCTAACTGGACAAGATGTAAAAATTAAATCAATCTTTAATCCCACAGAGAGAACTCCAAGCTTTGTTATTTATGTAGATACAAGAATAAAGCAATATAAATTTAAAGATTTTTCTACTGGGGTATCTGGTAGTAAGGTTGACCTTATACAAAAGATGTATAATCTTAATTATACTCAGGCCATAAATAAAATCATTGAAGACTACAATGAATATGTTAAGAATGGTGAGGTTGAACTTATTACATTAAAACCAAGTGCTAAGTGGTCCATTGATCATGTTCAAACAAGAGAGTGGAATAACTCAGATGCACAGTATTGGTTGTCATTTAGAATTGGTTCCAGTATGCTTAATGAGTATAATGTAAAGCCAATTGACTATTTCACTATGATTAAAGATGAAGATGGTCAGATAAATAAAGCTAAGTTTAGGAAACCTATGGCGTATGGTTACTTTAATAAAGATGGAGACGTCATTAAAATGTACCAGCCACATGATGATAAACATAAGTTTTATAATATCACCAGCTATCTTCAGGGCTATGACCAATTACAATATAATCAACCCTATCTGGTAATTTGCTCCTCACTTAAAGACGCAATGTGCCTGAAAGGATTTGGTTATAATATAGAAGTCTTAGCTCCAAGTAGTGAGAATACATTAATCAAACCTTACATCATTAACAACTTAAAGAGTAAATACAAAAAGATCATAACTCTATTTGATAATGATGAAGCTGGTAACAAAGCCATTGAAAGATATGCAAACACATATAATATTCAAGGATGTGCCCTATCTATATGCAAAGACATATCAGATGCAGTGCAAACTCACGGCTTTGAAACAGTTCATAAGGAACTAAAACCCTTACTAAGGGAAACATTAAATAAGTAATATGAAGTGGTTTATACCCGGCAATGTACCAAGCTCAAAAAATGGGCGCAGATGGACAGGTAAGTATTTTATAGCAAGTAAGACTGTTGTAAACTACCGTAAGAATACAAAAGAGTATTATCAGAAATATGCTCCTGAGTTTCAAAAGGAACTTAAGAAGTATAAACTTCCTGTCAAGATTGGCTTTACATTTATTAGGGGAACCCGTCATAAGTTTGATTATATCAATCCAGCACAAACTGTGCAAGATGATATGGTTAAACATGAGTGGATTGTTGATGACAATGCTGAAAATATAATACCTGTATTTAATCAGTATGAATATGACAAAGGCAATCCTGGTGTTTATATAGAGATTTTAAAAGAAAACAAAAAGAAAAATGGAACACAAAAGCGAAGCACAGCAAAGTCTAAGACGGGTCCTAACACTAACAAAACTAAAGGATCTGGGGGTAGAAAGAGTTGAGATTAATTTCTCTGGATCTGGTGATAGCGGTGACATAGATGAAGTACTATGTCTAGTAAAAGAATCTGAAGATATTACCAATTCTATAGAGAATTTTAAGCCTATAGAAAATGCATTAGCTGATTGGGCCTATGATATTATTGGAAGGAAAGTAAATACAGTAGGTGATTGGGTTAACAATGAAGGCGGTTATGGTACTATTATGATAGATGTCTATGATAAAAACTATACATTAAACTATCATCAACGTACAACAGAAGATTATGATTGGTCTGATGAAATGCTTTTTGTATAATGGCTCATCCAGAAGTTCACTCTAAAAGTTCAGTTAGAAAATGGGGAGGACAAGTTGAAGACTATTCAGCTATTCATGATTGGTTTGATGAAACCAAGAGTTGGGTAGGTCATAGTATTCATAGAATGTTCCGTCATCATTCTGAAGGAATTTTTCAAGCAGAAAAAATATTTGGTAAGAGTTTTACTAATTCAGATGGTAAAACTGTATATACAAGATATGTTGGAGAACAACATGTAAAGGAAGATTGCAATGGGTATATCCCTACAGCAAAAGAGTGGTTGGTTCATATGAACAAAGAAAACAAACCACATTGGATGATTAAAACTTTAAAGATAGAAGACTAATGGAAACAACAACTCAATTATCAGTTCCAGATTTCATGAATCTAAAAAGAATGCTAAACTCTACAACGGAAGATTATAGCATTGCTATTGAGAATATAAAGAACCTTGAATTAGAAGGAATCTATATTTTATTATTGGCTAAAGCATCTGGTGTTTCTGTGAGAAATGAAATGCTAGAGGAATTTAAAGATATATTTATTGGTGATCCTTATACATCATTTGTAAAAACAGTTAGTAGATATTGGGGAGGAGATATGCAAGTACATGATCTTAGCTATGATAATATACATAAATGCATTTCTAATAACTTTTCAAATGATATTTCTTTAAGACAAGTATTTGAATTACAATTTACAAATGAGTTAAAGTCTGATATACTTACTGCAATTAATTATTCTTTTTTAGATGATATTAATATTAAAGTCAAATGGTAATAAACGTTACTGAACAACTTGCTAAGGCAAGTAAGACACTAATACTAGACGAGCCCTTTTACGGGCTCTTTTTAGTTGGTCTAAACAAAACATTTAGAAATGATATCCCAACAGCAGGTGTAAGTAAACATGGCATTGGAGTACAGCTGGCAGTTAATCCAGAATTTTTTGAGGGTCTATCTCTTGAACATAGAATTGGACTACTAAAGCATGAGTTACTTCACATTAGTTTTGGACACTTAGTTGTTAGGGATCTATACGCAGATAAAAAGTTATTTAACATTGCTGCAGATCTGGAGATTAATCAATATATAGATGCTGATTACTTACCAGAAGGTGGTTTAACGTTAGATACTTTTCCTGAGCTAAACCTACCAGTAAAAGCAGGTACTAAAGAGTATTATGATTTATTGCAGGAAGCAAAGGATGAGGGTAAATCTCCATCACTTGATAATTTATTAAATCAAATGGATGGTGATAGTCCTTATGATCATACAACTTGGGATGAACTTGATGAATTATCTGAAGCAGATAAAAAATTAATTCAGAAACAAATAGAACATCAACTAAAAGAAGTTGCAGATCAAACAGAGAAAAGATGCGGTAATATTCCTGGAGAATTAGCTGATCTTATCTCTAGACTTAGACATGTAGAACCACCAAAGTTTGATTGGAAAGGTTATCTCAGACGATTTGTTGGGAATTCTTCTATTATCTATACTAAGAAGCTTAGAAGAAAATACAATAAGCGTTACATAGAGAATCCAGGTCTCAAGATTAAATTCAAGAATCATATACTTGTTGGTATAGACACATCTGGTTCTGTATCAAGAGATGAACTAAAGGAGTTTATGAATGAACTTGTGCATATGCATAAGACCGGACATAAGATTACTATAGCTCAGTGTGATACTAATCTAAATTCAGTAGAAGAATTTAATCCAAGAAAAGATCTTGAAATTAAAGGTAGAGGTGGTACATCATTTCAACCTGTAGTTGACCATTTTAATGAAAAGAAGGGGCATTATACAGCTCTAATATATTTAACAGACGGTGAAGCATATAATCCAGAGAACTGTCCTGCTAATACTTTATGGGTATTGAGCAGCAGATCGCACATGAATAATGAATTACCAGGAAAAGTAATACAGTTAAACTAAACAATTATGGCACAAGTAAATTTAAACATTGATGAAGTAAAAGATTTTGTAAACCACATCATCAATAACAACAGATTCCTGCAAGAGCAAGGTAAACCACCAGTAGCAATTGAGGTTGTAGGTGAATCAGGTATCGGTAAGACATCTACAGTTGTAGAACTTGCTAAGGAAAACAATTTAAATTTTGTTAAGCTTAACCTTGCTCAGATAGAAGAGCTTGGTGACTTGGTTGGTTTCCCTGTACGTCAGTTTCAGATGTACAAGGAGAAAACAATTAAGAAAGTAGATGATCTTAATTATACAGCTGCTCAAAGATCTGCAGCAGCTGGTGATCTTGCATCAATGGCTGGCACAGTAACGAAGAAAGTTGGTCAGTGGGTTGATGAACTTGCAGTAAGTGAGTATCTGAAGAATGGTTATAAGATGACTGGTAAGAATAGAATGTCTTACTGTGCACCAGAATGGATTGCTGATAAGAAAGATGGTGGTATTCTATTGCTAGATGACTGGAATCGTGCTGATGTGCGTTTCATTCAAGCAGTTATGGAATTGATTGACCGTCAGACTTACATCTCTTGGACTTTACCTAAAGATTGGCACATCATTCTAACATCAAATCCTGATAACGGTGATTATATGGTTAACTCTGTGGATGCTGCACAGAAGACCAGATATATTACCGCTAATCTAAAGTTTGATGTGAATGTATGGGCACGCTGGGCAGAAGAAGCAGGAATTGATACTCGCTGTATCAACTTTTTGCTTCTCCACCCAGAGCTTGTAACACAAGAAACAAATGCAAGATCTATTACCACATTCTTTAATGCTATCTCTAGCTTTGATAGCTTTGAAGATAACCTTACACTAATCCAAATGATTGGTGAGGGTTCTGTTGGTGATGCGTTTGCTAGTATGTTTACCACCTTTATTAATAACAAACTTGACAAGCTTGTCACTCCTAAAGATTTATTGACTCATGAAAATGAATCATACATCTTAGGTGAGCTTAGAGGTTGTATTGGTAAAGATGATGCGTACCGTGCAGATATTGCATCTACTCTTGCAACTCGTTTGGCTAATTTCTCAGTAGTATACTCTAAAGAGAATACAATTACTCAGAAGCTTACAGATCGTTTGATTGCATTGTGTACTAAAGATTACTTTACTAATGACTTGAAGTATCTAATTGTACGTACAATCTTCAACGGTAACAAACAGAAGTTTAATAAAATGATGATGAATCCAGAAATCATCAAAATGACAATGAAATAATGGCAAGTAAATCAGTATACCAAGAGTATAATACTGATGCACTAGACCACTTTGGATTAGAGACAGCCTCATATTATGGGGTTGTCTCGTCCAGTGGTGTGGACACAGTATTGTTTACAGATTCAGAAACAACATATGATAAAATTAAGGACTTACTTAAAACTAATACTTTAACAGGTAATACTTTTAAAAATAAGAAGAAAGCATTTTTGCTACCTAAAAGTCCTGTATCTATAGATAGAGTGAAAGCTGCATGTAAAGAGCATAAGATTACATTGACAAATGATTATGAGGCAGCTGATTTAATTATATCTCACAGTAATTTCTCACAAAGATTTGATCATGGTGAAACCATCAAATCAACAATAATGATGGGTAAGTTTTGGAACTATCATACTGCGGTTGATAGTGGAACCGGATCAAAAAACTTTGTAGATGAATACGTTGAAACATCCGGCAATGACGTTATAATTGATGAGAGAGCAGAAGAATATATAAATAGATGGAGCTGTACTAATGGTGAGGCTTTATATGATTCTTGGATGATCACCGGTATGGCTCTTAATCTTGGTTATAAGATTGATACGGGAGAGGTTGATGTAATAGATGTTGAAGTTGTAGTATCAGAATCTGCAAATAAACAACAGTTTACAAAAGATTTAATGCAAACATTGATATCTCAGATCGACTCATACAATGAAGATGATCATGCTTTAGCAGGAATGGTTATTCCTACTATTGATTATTCAACTAATCATCATTTGTTGTGGGAATTTGCTCAAGAATGTCATCATAAAATGTACAAGTTTAATAGAAATAAAGATGTACAATATTGGTTGTCCGCATCTAATCTTCACAAATTTGGGAATATGACTGCGGAACAAATGATTAAATGGCTGGAGGAAAATGAACTATTGAGTACTGAAAACTTTAGATATTTAGAACCTATTGTAAGAAAACAAATTACTATTTACAATAGAGACCTATATGTATTTAAAGTTGAGGTTAAACCAGAATACAGAAAATATTTAAAAAAAAGTAAATCATAATGAGAAAAGTACATAGATATAAACTTGATTGTAACTTTGACCATAATAAGAATGGTAGTTATACTACTGTACGTAATCTAGGTGAAAGAGTTTTCTTATACGGAGGTACTACGACATCAGATAGTATATATCAATCTCTTCAATTAGTGGATTTAGATAAGAGTAAATTACAAGATGCTTGTTTTTATAGATATCCTAAGCTAAATCTACCCAGAATGAAAGTAGATATACTAAAAGAAAATTATAACATTAAAATCACAAGGTTAATAGATAATGCTGATTATAGTATTATTTCTAAAAAATATATTAATTCTTTTTCAGAGTATAGTTGGGATGATATTTATCATGTAGATACAATCAAGAAATTTTTGAATACTAGTAATCTCTTTAACGATGGTATGAAAGAGTTATTAAGAAATGATATGGAACATATGAATTATGATGATTTCATATCATTTCAATTTCAAAATTATTATTACGGTAATATACAACGTATAGCTGATGTAATAGATAGAGCACATGGTAGTTACACTTATATTAAAGACTCTTGTGTTTCTGATTACATTGATCTATTGAATAGTACTAATTTAGTTACAGATGAAAGTCTAAATGATTTTATCTACGAGGATCTGCATGTGTTAACCAAAGAAGAGTATAATAGCTGTAGAAGCATGCTAAAATCAGATGATCTAGACAATAGAGCAATAGCACTAGAAATGATGGCTAATTGTAATTTGAATAAATCATTTGATTATGTTTCTTTATTATTCTACTTTTATTATGATTACTTAAAAGATTGTAAGAATTGGAATAACATTAATGTTAAAACACTTAGGAGTGCATTATTTAATTTTACACCTATGAGTAATTCTGCTTATGGTCATTATTATGATAACTATTTAAAAAACCTTTTAAAGGCAAATCATTTAACAGAATTTGCATTTAAGGAATGTGCTAGATATGTATTTCATAATGTAGTTAAAAGATCATTGGGTATGCATAATGAAAGTGTATTTACGGTTGATTTAGAAGCAATTAAAATCAATCCAAAATACATTGATAAAATTAAAGCAGAACCTGAGTTTCTTTTATCAAATATAGATGAAGCCGTATTAAACTTTTAAGGAGAAATTTGCCATAATTGTGGGGGCTCTTCGGAGTCCCCCTCCTTATTTTATTTATATTATGATAGATAAACAAAAAGAAATGAAGTTTTATGAGAAACCATTCTCATTTAGCTACTCATCATTAAACAAATTATTGTTTTCACCGTCCTTATTTTATAAGGATTATATACTAGGAGATAGAGAAATAAAGACAGATAAATATCTTATAGAAGGTAAGCTTGTACACTGTCTAATATTTGAACCAGAAAATCTAAAAGAAAAGTTTAAGATTGTTCCTGGCAAAACTCCAACAGATAATGTAAGAAAGGTCCTGCAAAACCTAACTCTTTATACAGATTCAGATACTATTAAAGGTATAGAAGATGAACTTATACTTGATTCACTCAAGGAGTTTAATCTTTATCAATCTTTAAAAGCAGACGAATCTAGAATTGCTAAAATTAAAGTAGATGATTATGAACCTTATTGGGAGTTCTTATCTAATAGCAATGTAGATGTAATTGATCAAGATACTCTGGCTAAATGTACAGATTACGCTGAGATTATTAAATCAAATAAAGATGTCACTGATTTGTTTGCAGGGCAACAAACAGATTTTGATCTTGATCCTATTCAAACATATGCAGAACAACCTTTGGAATGTGGTTTAAAGGATAAACCATTTGGCTTAAAAGGTATCATTGACTTCTACAAAGTAGATGATGATGAGAAGCTTGTTACTGTATGTGACTTGAAGACAACCAGTAAATCTTTATCTGATTTTAAAGAGACTATAGATTACTACAATTACTGGCTTCAAGCAGCTATATATTGTAAGTTGGTCTTTGAGAATTTAGATGAGTCTCAGCAAGATTACAATTTTATTTATAAATTTGTTGTCATTGACAGTCAGAAGCAGGTATATGTCTTTGATGTATCACCAGAAACTCTGTCAATCTGGACGCAAGGGTTGGAAGAAACAATCAAGATCGCAGAATACCACTATAGTAAAAGAGAGTATACCTTGCCTTATGAATTTTTAGTAGAAAAGGTTATCTTGTAATATGGCAGGTATATACACACAATATTTTCAGAAGAGTAAAGTATTTCTATATCCCCTTTTAAAATTAAAGAAGGGTATTGACTTTGTCCCCGCGCAAACTTATGTGTTGTGGGACAAGCTTTACTTACCTGAAGATATGAAGTTTATGTGTTTATACAATGCAGAAGCGTCTACCAAATATTTAAAATTTGAACATAAGTATTTAAAATCACACCCACTCTTAGAAGCACACTTTGTATTAGATGATGATAGGCATGTATATGTATTTGACTTTTCACAGTATAAATACGATCATAAAGCCTTTTTAGAAGGAAAGTATTCCAAGTTTAGCATTAAATCTAAAGAGATCATACAAGATTTCTTTGGAACAGTAGGTAATATATCTGAATATGTAATGAGTTTTTTATATCCGGATGACTACCATGAGCTATATGCTGATTCACTTGGTGTAGACTTAAATGTAATTGAAGATGTATATGAATTATGCTCACCGCCAAACTTAGAAAAAGAAACTATATTTGAAAATATCCCACAAGAGATTGAACTTTTTAACAACAATTCAATATCTTTGGATAAACTTTAAAATCAATGGCAACAAATTTAGGTAACAACATGATGCTTGTAAACTCTGTATTTAGAGGAGCAAGATCGTTTAGTTTAATTCCAGTGAGCAATGACTCACCATATGTGGAAGCAATGTTTGATCCAGCATCAAGCATCTTAGCAATCATTGGTAAAGAGAGAAAGGAATCATTTCATATGATGCCACGCCTTGATGACAATGGACAACCACAAAAACTTAAAGTACCAAATAATGCTACAGGTAAAACTGTAAAGGAACAACGTGTTAGTCTTAACACATTCCAGGAGTACTATATCAATGATAAAGCAGACATTGAAACATTTATTGAACTGTTTGCAATTAACGCTTCATCATTTGACTATAAAGAATTTTTAGAAGTAAAAGTTGAAGAAACAAAAGTTTCTAATATTATAATGCCGGGTCAGTAAGCTTACACTCACCCTAACAAAGAAAGCCCCTTGTGGGCTTTTTTTGGCACTATTAAAATGCAATTATGAATCACTGGGTAATGGACTATGAAACATTATCAAATTGCTTTACCGCAGTGTTTGAACATTACAAGACTCAAGAAACAAAAGTCTTTGTTGTTCATGACTTACGTAATGACTTTGATGATTTCATAGATTTCTTAAAACAAAATACAGATAACCGAGAGTGGCATATCTCTTATAATGGTTTAGCGTTTGATGCACAAATCACACACTATATCATAGAAAACTATCAACTCTGGGAGAATCTAAGTGCTGGTGAAATAGCCGGTATTATATATCAGTATGCTAATAAATGCATAGCCCGCAGTGATGCTAAAGACTTTCAGGATTATCCTCAATGGAAAATGTGTATAGGTCAAATTGATCTATTCAAAATGCATCACTGGGATAACCCTGCAAAGAGATCTAGTTTAAAGTGGATACAATATAGTATGGATTGGGATAACATGCTTGACATGCCGATCCATCACAGTGTTGAAATAACTACACTAGAGCAGATTGATACAGTACTTAATTACAATATCAATGATGTGCGTTCTACTAAAGCAATATTTGAAAGATCTAAGGATCTCATTGCTCTTAGAAAGCAGCTTACAAATACTTATAAAATTAATCTTTATAGTGCTAGTGAGCCACGTATCAGTAAAGAACTGTTTGCTTACTATATGTCAGAAAAACTAAACATTCCAAAACGAGACCTCAAACAAATGAGAACTCACAGGAATGTAATTAAGTTTGCTGATATCATACTACCTTACATTAAGTTTGTATCTCCGGAGTTCAACCAGTTGCTTAATAGATTTAAAGCTGTTGAGTTAAATCCTGAAAACCTGAAGGGCGCTTTTAAGTACTCTGTTACATATAAAGGTGTGAAAACAGACTTTGGTGTAGGTGGTGTTCATGGTGCCAATGTAAACGGCATATATGAATCTGATGAAGACTCAGTTATCATGTCATCAGATGTTACTAGTTTCTATCCTAATCTTGTAATTAGAAACAAGTGGGCACCTGGTCATTTTCCAGCAGAAGAATTCTGTGATCAATATGAGTGGTTCTTTGAAGAAAGAAAGAAGATACCTAAGAGTAATCCTATGAACTATGTCTATAAGATTATTCTTAATTCAACTTTCGGTCTCAGCAATGATAGAAATAGTTTCTTCTATGATCCTGAGCTAACTATGAGAATTACAATTAACGGTCAGCTTAGTCTTATGATGCTTTATGAAATGATTATGGAGCGTATACCAAATGCTATGGCAATTATGCATAACACAGATGGTCTAGAGACAAAAATCCCAAGAGAATATGTAGATGAATATATGTCTATATGTAAAGAATGGGAAGGCCTAACTAATCTACAGTTAGAACATGATGAATATCAGAAACTTGTATCTGCAGGTTGTAACAACTACATAGGTCTAAATAATGATAGAGAAGTTGATATAACAACCTGGAGAGAGATTAAAAGAAAGAATCCACACTATAAGTTTAAGGTACAGAATGACAAGTTCTACTATGCACCTGTAAAACTAAAAGGTAGATTTGATTTCTTTGGTCTTCAGTTGCATAAGAATAAATCCAAATTGATTGTACCTAAAGCAATCTTTAATTATTTCATTCATGATAAGATGCCTCACGACTATCTTGAAGAGAATAGAAATATTTTAGATTATTGCATAGGTGGTAAGTCAAAAGGAGACTGGCAACAGGTTGCAAGATATATTAAAGACAAGCAGTATGCTGAAGAGAAACTTCAGAAGATCAATAGATATTATATCTCTAAATCTGGCGTGAAGATTATTAAAGTAAATAAGAAAGACGGCAGAGAAATACAGTTAGAATCCGGACAATGGCTTCAAACTATTTTTAATAAAATGAAAATAGAGCCAAAGTGGGAGAGCTATAATATCAATAAGTCATATTATCTAGATGCTATAGAACAGGAGATAGATAATATTATGAATGTGAGTAGCAATCAACTAACTCTATTTTAATATGGAGAATCATTGGGTAGCAAGAATAGCATGGAAGGATATGACAGATGATGATGTAAATCACACGTTTTTTACTGACTGGATTTACTGTAAGGAATATGTGCTTCCCTTAAACAGAGAACTTGGTCTTCATAGGATCAATAAACAAGACAACATTAAAAACATACCAGGTAGATAACATGAATTATTTTGAATTAGAATGGTAAAACAGCAAGAGACTAAAACTCTTGTTACTAAAGACAATAACAATAGTGCTAACTGCATTGCTCCTAACCTAATTTATGGTTGCTTTGGAGGATGTGTTAGCACTTATTGTTATATGTCTAGGTATAATGACAAGAGAGTTTACGTGAATACAAACGTAGATGACATATTTCAGTCCGTTGTTGAATGGGAAAAGACCTATGTTAAAGTACCAGATCAACAAGACCCTATATACACTATGGTAGATATTGCATGTAATACAGATTTAGTCTTGATGCAGAAACATTTACCAGAACCATTGATGGATTATCTTAAAAGGTATGATGATCACCCACAGCTAAACAGTACTATGGCTACTAAATATCCTAACTTGTTAAAATTAGATGTTAATCATTTTAATAAGAAACCTAGAGTACGTGTAAGTCTAATGCCTCAGAAGTATTCTAAAATTCTTGAACCTAAAATGCAATTAGTAAGACATAGAATTTATGATATAAATAGACTAAAGCAACTAGGATGGGAAGTACATATAAATTATAGTCCTCTGATCTTTTATCCAGGTTGGAAAGAAGAGTATAATTATTTGTTTAGAAAGGTTAAAGAGATAGCCGGTGAGAATAAGTGTGAAGTCATAGCACTTACTAATCATAGATTTCAAATGGTTAGATCATCTGCTGAGGCTCAAGAGCTTATGAAGTATAGTTCAGAAGTGAAAAACAAAAGTGGAGTACTAAGATATCCCTTAGCACACAAGACAAGATTACTTAATGAGTTTAAGTCTATTTATGCTAAGTACTTTGATCTTAATACAATTAGATACATTTTTTAATTATGATAACAGTAGTAGAAAGAAACTCAGGTCAACAGTTTGAATCAAAGAAACTTGCTTCTGAGTATTTTAGAATACCTCTTTGGCTGGTTAATAAAAGTATTACAGGAAATGTTCAAGTTCAATATAGACATGATATCCCCAACAGAGAACCAGTAATACGAAAGTATTTGTTTGTGCAGAAAAGCTATTCTGATGGTGGCACAAAAGTATTTAAAAGAAAATCAACAATGCCATTTGGTAAATATAAAGGTAAAGAACCTCGTGAAGTACCTCTTGGCTATTTAATGTGGTTAGCCAAAAAGGATAACTGTCCGCAATGTGTGCTCACTGCCCTAAAGGAAGTGAAGGATTTATTAAGTTAATTTGGTTTCTTAAGCTAGATTAATTATATTTACACTTATAAAATTTACATATGCCAAAGTTAATTAAAGAGTCTACCAGACACTATTTGGAGAACGCTCCACTACCATCTCATGGAGATACATATACTGTAATTCCACACAGAGATGTTATAGAAAATACACTTAACATGCTGAATGCCAGCGGTTTTAATGTTATTAGACAATTATACAGAGCAAATGTTAATGCTAATGTTGCTCAAGGTATATATCATATTAAACCTAGCAATCCTATTGATGATAAAATCAAAACGGAAAATGAATTAGGGATGATGTTTGCCTGGACTAACTCATATGATAAAAGCACGCGCTTCCAATGTGCTATTGGTGGTTACGTTATGGTATGTCATAATGGTATGGTGGCAGGTGATATGATGTCTTTTGCCAGAAAGCACACAGGATCAGCTGATTATGAAATTAGAATGCAAATTTCTAATCAAATCAAGAATGCTGAGAAACATTATAGAAAAATCATTGATGATAAAAACAATCTTAGAACTGTTAGTTTATCAATGAAGGAGCAAGCAGAGTTACTTGGTCGTCTATATGCACAAGAAGAAATTCTTGATGTGTCTCAGATTGTTACTGTGAAAGAAGAAATGGCTAAACCTTCTTATGATTATGAAGCTGACCAGGAAAATGCTTGGGCTTTTTACAATCATGTCACACATGCACTTAAAAAGTCACATCCACGTTCTTGGTTAAGTGATTCTCAAAAGTTCCATGACTTTATTGTTGCAGACCTACTTGGTCAAATGGGTCTTAATACCAAAGATCAAGTAGAAGAGATTGTTGAAAATCAACTAGACTTGTTTGATAAAGATATAGAAGAAATTGAAGAATCAAAGTATACCTTTACTATATGATAGACGTTGCATCATTTATGAAAGAGAACGAGACTCTATTAAAAGAGTTAAGATCTACATTTGAGAATAATGGAATAGCAATAAAAACATCATTAGGAAGCACAGAGATGCCTTCTGTTGGGTCATCTTTAGTAAATGGTATAAAGGGTTTATACTTTAAAGTTAAGTACTCAGACTACTTATCTAGATTTCAAAAGAATCAGATAAAAGATTTATTTCCTATTAAGATAGTAGACAATGATGATATATATAGTGCTCATTTACTATCTATATCTGATTACGATTGGGATGATGATAGAGATTGGCCGCCGTCTATACTATTTACACTAACTAAAAATGGTAAAGACTTGCTATGATTAAAACGGTTTTAATACTCATATTAGGACTAGTTTTAATAAGCCTAGCCGTAAACAATTAGTATAAGAAGGGAACCAACCCCACAGTTTTTGCATTTTCTGTGGGCCCTTCTTCTTTTTTAAAAACAAAATTATATGAAACGTCAAATATTTGTAGAAGGCAAACATGATTATGATTATGAAGAAGTAACAACATCTCAAGGCATATTGCATACTTTATCAAGAAGTCATAGTGAAGAATGGTCTGAAGAACATAGAGGAGAACTTTTATATTCTGTATTAGACAATGGTGATGGTTTTAAGTTTGATCAAAAAATCAAAAAAAGAATGGATTATCATGAAGCATTTAGTCTAAGTGTATTATTAAAGAAAATATCTTTTAATGAGTGCACTGTGGAAATATCAACAATTCCCAAGATTGAAGCTTTATAATGCAGTTAATAACAACACACCCGATCAAAAAGTCAGACCTTGGCTTCCACGCTAATCTCTTTGGGGGTAAGTTGCTTGCTTGGTTAGACGCTGCAGGCGCTGCTTATGCTATGGAAGTATGTGATACTCCTCGCATGGTAACAGTAATGATAGATAAGTGTATCTTTAAGAAGCCAGCCAAAGAAGGTCAGCTCATAAAGATATATGGTAAGGTTGTTCATGTAGGTAATACATCTATTACATTCTATTTAGAAGCTAGGGCACATAATGTGTATTCTGGTAACCAGACTGTAGTATTACAAACTAATATTAGATTTGTAAGAATAGATGAGAACGGGGATCCTGTCCCCATATCACAGAGAGTAAAGGATAAGTATGGACAAAACGAATTGGAATAAATGTAACTCTTGTGGTAAACCTATACCGCCGGGACTAAGAATGACTAAAATTTGTCCTGAGTGTTTAATTAAAAGACCTAAAAAATGATTGATTGGTTTATTGTTATAACAATCACCGTAGCATTCTTTGGCTATCTAACTTATAAAATGATTAAAGATGACCGAACAGGAAATACATAAGCTAATGGAAGTGCAGTATCTAAAAGGACGATTAGATGAACTACATAAAGCACTACCCACTATAACAAACTTAGAAAGATCTAGAAAGATAGATCAGCGTATTGATAAGTATTACAAAAAACTAAAGAATACGTCAGAGGAGGCGTACCATCTATATCAGGTGGAAAGAATAAATAGTAAACTATCAAAGGATAAATCTAAAGCTTTTATGAAAGCATTGCTCCAGGAGTTTGTTCCACTAACTAAAGATGAGGAGTTGCTAGATAAATTAAGAAAACAAATAAATAAGTATTAGTATGAATAATTACGATCCCTTTGGAAATCACTTTGAAGATAATCCATCTTCTGTAGATTCAGTGAGAGATGAGCAGAGCCCTCAATACGGAGACCCTGTCGCCATCTGTGAAGCAAAGTATCCTGAGACAACTGCCGAGTTTAAAAAGATTCAGCAGGCACAGTATGAATTGTTCTGTAAGAAACAACTAGACTATGGTCCGGAGAATATAACTCTTGGTAAAGACACAGAGAAAGCTGAGAACCGTAAGTTGAGTCTAATGGGTTTGTGGTTTAGAATGAATGACAAGATCCAACGCATCTTGAATATCGTCAACAACCAAGTTGAACCTAATAATGAGAGTCTTGAAGATTCGTGGACTGACCTATCAAACTACTCAATCATCTCTATCTTAGTTCATCGTGGAAAGTGGGCTAAGTAATCGTTAATCAATAAACGTAATGAAAGTAGAAGTATACAGTATGGATCGTTGGTACATAACACCCGCAATCGTACATTATAATGACTTTGATTGGCACGGATATAATAGTATAGACCTCGTCTGGTTAAAATGGGGCATTGGTATTATATGGAATAAGAAAGGGGAGTAATTACACTCCCCTCTTCAAACTAGATAACTCTTATTAAGATTAAACCTCTATCAAATTAAATTTATATTTTTTTCCTGAAGTATTATTAATTAAGAATAAATTTTCATCTCCTTCTTGGAATGTCCAAGAACCTCTTGTACCATCTACACTATTTGCTGATTTATTAATATTACTTAAATGTAAATCACCTGTTTGAAGTTCTTGTGTTTTAATCACATTACCTTCAGAACTAATAGTTGCATCACCCAAATAAATAGTATTAGATGATAAATATAAATCTCTAAATTTATATTCAGCACTACCAAGATCATATGTAGAATTTGTATCAGGTATAATAGCTGTGTTTAGATTACTATTAAGATATGAAGCAACATCCGTGTCTCCATAACTTGATCCACCACCTATAAAAGCAGCAAGATCAGAAACTCTAACAAGTTTCATCTCAATAGCATCAGGTTCTCCTATTGCCGTGTTTGATTTATCTACACCAATAGGAATCATATCTTTTCCTTTTGGTGTAGCAAATTTTTTTCTTTTAAATAAACCTAATAAGTCTTGTAATATATTCATAAGTTCATCCTTTTTTCCATTTAGTACTCTTAGACTTTGTTTTACTAGGAGACCATTTTACTTTGTCAGCCCAATAAGCTGCAGACATTTTACCCTTTTTAATGTTCTTAGCATGTCTGCTTTTAAAAGCTTTGCGCTGTCCTACAGTTTGATTAGTCTTAACACCTTGCTGACCAAAACGTATAGTCTTAACCTTATCACCTTCCTTAGCCACAACAATATGTGACTTAGTAGGGTGAGAAGGGGTTCTCTTAGGTTTATTATACCCAGAGACCCCTGCTCTTGTTAATCTACTATCTTTTTTCTTTTGAGCCATTTATTAGTTTCTTGGATCTAATAATCGTACATCATCAGCGTCTAATGAATCACAAGTTACATCAACAACACTCAAATGAGCTTTTACAATTTCAAGAGCTGAATTACCAGATACCTGAATTTCAAGTGTATTTCCATGTGGAATAGGCCCAGTAGTATATGTATAAGTACGACTAAAATCAAGCTCACTAACACTATACTGAGAATCATTCCATTCTATTAAACCAGCAGGTGCTGATTGAGAGTTTTGAACAACTCTATAATCAAACCCTTTTACACCAGTACCATTTGTACCATTATCAGATAATTGAACAGTCCATGTTAATACATATCTTCTGTCTTCATTGGAATTATTTCTAAATCCTAATGGGAAATTAGGTGTTCCTTGACCAATTACAAAAAACCCACTTTGTAAAGTTTGTGCACCATTCGGTTGGAAATTCACACCAAACATACATGCTTCACCAGAATCAGGTAAAGTAACAGTTTTTACATTAACACCTGTAACGTGACCAGTTGCATTAGTTGTTACACTATCTACAGCAGTAAATGTTCCTGCATGAGCAGGTGCTGCACTAGAAGTACTATCACTTCTTGTAGTAGAATCATGATTTACAGTACCACCTGCTTCAGTTAAATAAGTACCAAAGGTATATGAAGAACCACCACCTGCGGCATCAATTGTAAATACATTTGATCCATTATCAGTTAACGTAATATTGGTACCAGCTTGTACTGTTACTACATCATTAGTAGAATCTGAACCACCCAAAGCAATAGCAATGTTACCTGTACCTGGAAGTTCAGCAGCACCTAAGTCATATGTAGTGTTAGTATCTATACCACCTGTGGCATCAATTGTAACTTGATTAGAACCATTATCACTTAATGTAATATTAGTACCTGCAACTAATGTGAAACCAGTTGCTGTACCATCTGATCCATCTAATGTAATATCAACATCATTACCATTTTGTGCTGAACCTGCAACATAAGTAGTATCTGTATCAAGTAAATCTGATAAATCCAAATCAAATGTAGTAGCATCATCTCTTGTGAATGTAGCAATACCTGTGCTTCCATTTAATGTACCACTAACTAATCTAGCAAGATTCGTATCATCTAAGTAAAGACTTAAATCAATGTCAGTATCAGCACCATTTTCGTCAGTGTAAGTAAGAACATTTGCATTAATACTTAGACTTGTTACTGTTTCTGGAACATTAGCGTAAGTAGATAAATCAATGCTACCAGTAAAAGCATTACCAATGCCAGTAAAGTCTAAACTATTAGCATTTAAGACCACATTACTGATGTAGTCAATGTCATTAGTATCAGTTACAGTGTTAGTAATAAATACTTTTTTCTGAAGAGTATTTGTTTGCAATTGAATTCCAGCACCCGCAACAAATTCTAATGTATCTGTTGTAGTGTTAGCTGTAATTGTTTGTTGACCTGCAACAGCAATATTAGCCCATAAGTTTTGATCTGGATTATCATAGTCAGATAAATCAACATTAGTTACACTACCGTTCTCATCTGAATAAAGAAGCAAATCACCACTTCTTGATAATGATGTAACTGTTTCTGTATCTGCTAAAGCAGCAAGGTTAATACTACCATTAAAACCACCATTAGATCCAGTAAAGTCTAATACACTAGTATTAGAATCAAAAGTTACATTTGTAATAACACCATCAGCACCAGTTCCTGAAGCAGGAAGAGTAACAGTCTTAACGTTTACATTAGTTACTTGACCTTTACTGTTTGTGGTAATATCATCAATTACAGTAAATGAATCCGTATGACTTGGAGTTGCTGTACTAGAACTATTAGTTCTTGTAACATCTGTTAAACTAAACTCATTAGTATTAAGATCTAAACCATCTCCTGCTGTATAAACTGCGGAACCACTGGCAGGCATTGTAAATGTTTTTGTGTCATAACCAGTGATATGACCATAAGCATCGTGGGTAATATCAACAATAGCATCAAATGTACCACTGTGTGATAAAATAGTAGAACTTGTAGCTGGTGTAGTTGTAGTTGTTTGGTGAGATATAGTAACTGTTCCCGCAACACCATTAACGCTTACAAGCATTTTATCACCAGCAACAATATCAGATAGTGCCATACCGCCGCTACCACCTAGTGCTGAAAGATCTACTGTTCCAGAGAATCCATTACCTACTCCAGTAAACTGAAGATCAGTTCCTGAAAGTTGTACATCAGAAACGTAATCAATATCATTTGTATCTGTATCGGCAAGACTTGATAAATCAATACTAATAGTGCTTGCATCATCTCTAGTTAAGATTAGCTCTGTACCAGACAGTGCACCACTTATAATTCTTGCTAAGTTTGTATCATCCAACAATGAACTTAGATCAATAGTTCCTGTAAATGCGTCAACTGTACCTGTAAATTCTAAGTCAGTACCATTTAAAGCTACTTGACTAATATAGCCATCAGCACCAGCAAGAGGCATAATACTAATAATACCTTCCTCATCAACATGACCTAAAATATTTTGATCAGGGTTATATGCAACATCAGTAATTGTTTCATCAAATCCAATACTATTACCACTTGCATCAACAAGACATTCTTCTTTACCTGCCATGTCTAAAGTAACAATTGCTTGTGCCGATTGAGGAGCCCAACCAGTACCTTTTTGCTGACCTTCAATCCAAGGAATTACAAATTGATCTGCACCTTGCATTCTAACTTCTAAACTTCTGCTATCAATGGTACAAATAAGATCTGGATCACCTGTTGCTGGTGCAGCTGCAGGATTAGTAAAGCTTACAATATCTTTATTCCAGCTTTGTGAAGCATCATCCCAATTTGAAATGTAACCAAATGAACCAGAAGGTAAATTATCAAACTCAGTTCTTTCCATGTAATAACCACCACCGGCTATTGTTGTCATAGATGAGTTAAGATAAATTGTAAATGGATCAGCTAAAGGTGGATTAAATGTAACGTATCCTGGATTACTAAATGCTGTTGCTAAAGCTTTAGGATCATCAATTGGCTCATTTGCAAAACTCAAACCAGAACCTGACATAACAGGTGTTTGAATTGTTTGACCAACTACATCGGGGTGAACATATACAGTTGCATACACAGCTCCTTGTCCACCTTGTTTAATTGCATCTGAAGATGAGCTCCATACTATTTGTATAGGAACACCAGGACCACCATCATCACCAGTAGATCCTTGTGTAGGATTTAAATTAGGTGTTGTTCCATCCCAAGGAAGGCAATTAACTCCTAAAAATTCAATATTACAAGGATTAAAATACTGAGCATTATAGTTAATCCAAGGATCAGCTTTATCTGCAGTAAATAAACCAAATGGTTTTTTACCAGGTGAATATAAAATTGTTTCTAAGGCGTATCTTCTATTATTATTGTTAAGGTCAAGCCAACTCATGTATATTTCATCAGTAGCTTGGTTAAATATTAATTGACCAGCTCCTGCCTGTGTTAAACCTGGATCTGTTGTATAAATTACTTCATATTCTGCTTTATCTACACCGTTTACACCAGTGCCAGAACCACCACCAGTTGAATTATTTACATAGTCAATAATTGCAGCTACGGTTGCTAAAGATTCATCATTATCTTGTGATAATAAACCTTCAGCTTCATTAACAACATTCACTAGGTTTTCACCATCCATTCTAAGTGCACCAGAAATATTGGCATCTCGTGTAGCCATATCTTCACCAAAAGTTGACCACAAACCGCGTGCATCATTCCATGCCCAAGTTTTAATACCGGCAGGAACAACTACTTCAATACCAGAATCAAGAGGAGCACCAGTAGAGTTAATACGGAAAATATTATCAGCTACCTGTACTACAGTTGACTCAACAATAGTTTGAGTACCTAATACTAATAAGTCACCTTCAAGCACGGTGTTACCACTAACTCTAAAGTCACCACTTACCAAACCTTCAGTTGCTCCTGCGTCTTGACTAAAGATCGAATCAACCATAGTTTGAACATTACAGTTTGTTGGATCTGTTTCATCCCACATTGGCAATGTATATCTCGTACCCGTCCCTTGTACTAGGCCAGTAATAATCTCACACTTTAAATCATCAAATCTAATAGCATGAGGTGTCATTTTAGGTGAATAAAGTGGATTACCCACACTGCTAGGTTTAGTTCTACCGAACTCAAACCAGTCTCTTTTGAGGTCTAATGTCTTTTTGTTTTGCTTTCTTTCAAGCAAACTCAAGACTTCTTGTATAAAATTCATAATTATCTAGTTTATATTATCGTTTTTTGCCTTTATGTAATCCATGCTTAGCATGTTGTTTACCTTTTTTAGTTGCAGCTCTTTTCTTTTTATTAGCTGCTGCTAATTTTTTTCTACCTGCTGCAGTACTCTTAAGTTTAGATATTGTTTTAGATGGAGCATATACTTCACCTGTTTCAGATGACTTTTTACCAGAAGGGGTTCTCCACTTCTGTTTAGTCCATCTATCTAAACTTTTTTGTCTCTTGGTTTTAGCCATTACTTTTTACTTTTATAGCCCCCACCTTTTGCTTTGTACTGTTTAGCAAGCATTTGAGCCTTACGTGCTGACCACTGACCAGGACGCCCACCTTTACTACCAGCTTTAATTCTTTCAAACAAAGCTTTACGCATTCCAGGTTTTGTATAATTACCTGATGCGTTAACAGTACTTTTCTTTTTGGTTGTTTTTTTCTTTGCAGGCATAATTATAATTTATTTATAAAGAAGATTACATCTCCTATTTTAATATCACCACCGTCTGCTCCAATATTAACTTGCAATCCATCTGAAACTAGATCTTCATCTACATAGAATTGGAACATCTCATGAAAGTTTTGAATAGTCTCATTCCCTTTATAGAAGCCTATACTCTTTCCTAAACGAGCATAATCACCTTGAGCTGTAAATGCTATATCAACATGAGTTTGATTTGCATTTGCTGCAGATGACTTAAATACTACAGTAAATGTATATACATGATTTAAATCTGAGTTAGTAAACTCAAACTTACCAATTGCTTGATTAAAATTTGGAGTAGTTCCTTGACTTACAACAGTCGGACTAGTCATTGGTTGAACAAAAGCACCATCGGTTATAGTTACAAAAGCATCACCATCAAAAGATGATGCACCATTGTAACGGGCCCAGTTAATTGCAGAACCACTAGACTGACTAGAGCATACTATATCTATTTCTTGATCCCCTTCTGTTATAGTAACCGAGTTATCAGATGAAGTTAATGTTCTAAACCTAAGATTCTCACCAACTTTATTTTCAAATACTCTTGATCCTAAGCCAATGTTTACACCATTGTTTGGTTCACCTGTTGTGGAGATCTCTATTTCATTAGCATTTTTGATAACAGAAATATTATTACCTGTTCCACATATGCTCCTTAAATTAATAGAGCAAGACGGATCTGTTGTCTTGCTTGCAAAAATTCCAACTGGATTTGTTCCTGTTCCATTATCAAGGTTTGTGTATGCACATGTGCTTTCAGATATTAAATCTTTAACCTTAATTAGTTTAACACTTTTATAAGGAATAGGAGATGCAATACCTAACATATCAGGTTCTTCATGTCTACCAAGCACAACAAGATCATCTGGTGTTGCATCAGTTACAAATTGTTTTCTCTTAAAGAGACTTAATATGTCAGTAAGTATTTGCATTTATTTCTTTTTTGCTTTTTTCTTTTTAGGTCCTGAGTATGTGCTTCTACCAGATGTACCACCCATTTTCATTTTTTGCTTAGAGCCACCATACATCATTTTTTCTTTACCATAACCGTACTTTTCAGCACCGTATCTCATTTTATCTGCAGCCATCTCTACAAGATCCAACATGCCACCGGCTTTCATAAGTAGTTTTTCACCACCGGCTCTCATATAACCCATTTTGTTACGTACCGCAGTTGGGAGACCTCTTAGGCCATTGTATTTTTTACCTGCTGGTACTTTTTTCATATTTCCCATTTTATTCTATATCTAATGTTAATGTCAAAATAAATAAATACAACTTAATTGTTGTATAATTAAATTCTTGTGTTGGTTCTATATAGTCCCAACCCACAGCTAATCTATTATGAGGCCAATGAAGTGCCACTTCTAATTGCCAATTTCTCATTTGCCTTGACCTCTATATCTTTTTTTATAATTAGTGCTGCTCTTGCTCTTACTTGATTTAGTTTTAGAGTGAACACCTGGTCGTTTGGTTTTGGGTTTTCTTTCATAAACCCCACCCACTAATTTTGCCATTACTCTTGGTCTTTTTTGTTACCCCAAATCTTATCTACAGAAGCAAGACCCAATGCACCAAATGCCAATGCTGCAACAGCATTAATTAAAACTGGTGATGGAGCTATATGTTCTTCTGTAAATTGATTTGCAAATAATGTTATACACAAAGATACCCCCGCAAGGATACCAATAAATCGTTTAGATGATGGTGTACCCTTTTCATCTTTTAGTAAACCGCTTAACCAACTAATAATCTTTTTCATTGTATTATTTTTTCTTTGGTCTACCTCTACGCTTACCGCCTTTAGCTGCAGCAACAACATCTTTAGCTTGTTCTGCTACATCTTTCATTTCTTTTTTTACATCTTGGAGCTCTTCCTTAACTCTTTTGGCTCTGCGCTTTGTTTCTTTAACTACTTCAATTGCCTTCTCATCAATCTCAGTTTTAGACCAAAGCCAGTCCCAGCCTTGCTTTAGAGAAAAATTCCAGATTTTTGTTAATACTTGCTTAATCATTTTTGTATCTTAATGGTTACTCTATTAATATAATGAATAATTAAATTAATTCAAAATCATAGAGTTAGAGGTTTTTAAGTCTTTCGTTTTCTTTCTCAAGAAATTCCACCTTAACCCGTAAGGCATGAACTTCTGCAGTCAACGCTAATACTTGTTCTCTCATCTCATCTTTCTCTTCTGAAGACTTAGACAAGAGCTCTTCAAGATTGCGGACTCTGTGTTTTAAATCATCTCTGTATTGCACACCGTCACTATTTATATGGTCAAATTTTTCTTTTTCTTTCTTCTCTTTATATCTTGTGGATATAAATTGCCACACACTAGCTGATCCTGCAACAGTTATGACCGTGATAATTATTTCCGTAAAATCCATTTGTCAAATGCTTATAAATAAAAAAGGATAGCTGGTTCAAATCATTTATATTTGTACACTATCTATATATAATATACAAAATCTGTCTGAGATTTTGAAACTTTAAATCTGTAATCTTTAAATTTTAAATATGAAACCAACAAACGTATCATTTAACCACAAAACAATGTGGACTATTCTACCCGGTCAACCTATGCTTGGATTTCAGTTGATCAACAATGAAGTTCTTTGTGAAGATGATCAGTGGAGACGTATGTATGGAATTGTCATTGGCTTGTTCTTTATCAAGTTTGAATACGCTCATATTATTTGGAAATAAATCCATTTCCTTTAGGAAGGCTTCTCAATTTTTCGTAAATTGATTATACATTCAACCGCTATGCAGAAGACATTACTTGTAGTCTGCATAGCTTTTTTTTCTCTAACTGATTTTAAATAAGAACATTATGACAAGAAACATTTTTATGCCAAGGGAAAACATCCTTCCTTATGAATATCCATCTTTATTGGAATACAAAGATGCCATTAGACATTCTTACTGGATTGATACTGAATATAACTTTACAACTGACATTAATGACTTCCATGTTAATGTGTCTGATGAAGAGCGTGAAGTTATTAAAAGAACCATGCTAGCCATTGCACAAATAGAAGTAAATGTAAAAACCTTCTGGGCTGATCTTTATAAAAGAATGCCTATAACAGAAATTGGTGATGTTGGGATGACTTTTGCAGAATCAGAAGTAAGGCATAAAGATGCATATGCAAGACTACTTAGAATCTTAGGTCTTGAAGAAGAGTTTAAAACTGTAGTAGAAATCCCAGCCATCAAGAATAGAATTAAGTATTTAAAGAAATACTTAGATGGATCTCGTAGTAGAGATAATAAGATGTATACTAAATCAGTTTTATTATTTTCTTTATTCATTGAACATGTAAGTTTATTTAGCCAGTTCTTGATCATGATGTCTTTCAACAAAGAAAAAAATATCTTTAAGGGTATTTCTAACGTTGTTGAAGCAACAAGCAAAGAAGAAGATATCCACGGTAACTTTGGTGTAGAGATTATTAATATCATCAAACAAGAAAATCCTGATTGGTTTGATAAAGAGTTTGAAGATTTAATTTACTCTGCTTGCAATAAAGCATATGTTGCTGAGTGTGGGATCTTAGATTGGATCTTTGAAAAAGGTGAACTAGAGTTCTTACCAAAAGATACAATTAAACATTTCATCATGAACCGCTTTAACAATTCACTACAAAAGATTGGAATGAATAAACATTTTGAAGTTGACAATGCTTTGTTAGCTTCAACAAAATGGTTTGATGTTGAAATTACAGCTACTAAAGAAGGAGACTTCTTTTATAAGAAGCAAATTGATTACAACAAGAAAAGTAAAAGTATAACAGTTGATGATCTATTCTAAAAAGATGAGCTATAAAAAATACTATTGGCTGAATGAAGACAGCCGCACCTTTTTATCAAGAGGTTATATAAATGAAAGCCCTGAGCAAAGAATTAAAGACATTGCAAATACTGCAGAAAAGTATTTAAAAATAGATGGGTTTGCACAAAAGTTTGAGGAGTATATGGCAAGGGGTTTTTACTCTTTGTCTACTCCTGTGTGGATTAACTTTGGTAAGCAGAAAGGTTTACCTATTAGTTGTTATGGTTCTAATGTAGATGATACTCTAGATAGTATCCTCAACGCTGGTCGTGAGATTGGCATGATGTCTAAGTATGGTGGTGGTACTAGTGTTTATCTAGGTAACATTAGAGAGCGTGGTGCTACTATATCAACCGGTGGTACTGCAGATGGACCAGTTCACTATGCAAGAATGTATGATACAGTTGTTGATGTCTGCAAACAATCAGAAGCAAGACGTGGTGCTTGTGCTGCTTGGTTACCAGTAGAACATCCTGATATCATAGAGTTCTTAGATATTGGCAGTGAAGGAAATCCAATTCAAAATCTTCAATATGGTATTACAGTAACTGATGCCTGGTTGCAAGAAATGAAAGATGGAGACGCTGATAAACGTAAGATATGGGCAAAGATCATTCAAAGACGTAATGAGTTTGGCTTCCCTTATATTATGTTTAAAGATAACTCTAATAACAACTCTCCTTACAAAGAGTTAGGTCTAGAGATTACAGCATCAAACCTTTGTTCTGAAATACAACTTCCAACAGATAGTTATAACTCTTTTGTTTGTTGTCTTGGTTCTATGAACTTATTGCATTGGGATGAGATCAAAGAAACAGACGCAATTGAAACATACGTTCTGTTTCTTAACGCAGTAATGGATGAGTTTATTACTAAGTCTTCTACTTTACCCGGCTTAAAAAGAGCTCATAGATTTGCAAGTCAACATAGAGCTATTGGCTTAGGTGTATTGGGATACCACTCATACTTTCAATCTAAGCTAATTGAGTTTGAATCTCTTGAAGCTAAGATGCTTAACAATCAGATTTTCAGTACACTAAAGAAAAGAAGTGAAGAAGCATCTCAATGGTTGCATCAATTCAAAGGATATCAATGTTTAAGAGAAGGATTTGCTAATACAACATTGTTAGCCATTGCTCCTACAAAATCAAGTAGTTTTATTCATGGTCAAGTATCTATGGGTATTGAACCCATCAAGTCTAATTACTTTATTAAAGATTTAGCTAAGAGTAAAACAGTATATAAGAATCCTTTCTTAGAAGCTGAACTTGAGAAGTATGATCTAAATACAGAAGAAGTTTGGGAAGATATCTTAAAGAAAGATGGATCTGTTCAGCATTTAGATTTTCCAACCAAAGCTGTATTTAAATCTTTTATTGAGATTAGTCCAAAAGAACTTGTTCTGCAGGCAGCTCAAAGACAAAAGTATATTGATCAGGCACAGTCATTAAATCTAATGATTCACCCTAGTGTATCTGCTAAAGATATAAATCAATTATATCTGTACGCTCATGAAGAAGGTGTGAAGACTTTATACTATCAGTTTAGTCAAAGTTCTGCTCAAGCATTCTCTAGAAATATTCTTGAGTGTGCTAGTTGTGAAGGATAAATATATCATTAAATCTTAATGATGCACAAAACATCAAGGGGTCAGTCGCATAAGTGGCTGGCCCTTCTTGTTTTAGAGGTATAAAATTTGTATATTATTATATGGATGCACACAAATTTTTTAAAACTGAAGAATTTAAATCTTTAAGTTGGCCTAAAAGAATATGGCTACGCTTACAGGTGGCATTCTTTGAAACTATACAAATGTTATGAAAAAGATTACCTCTGTAAGAGCAGTATATTTATTAATGTCTCTTGTTTTATTAGCTGGTTTTTTATTTAAAAACTGGTATGTAATATTATTTGTAGTTGTTATGCTACAAGTAGGTGTATGGACAAAATTCTGTCCTAGCAAATGGCTCTTTGAAAAACTAGGATTCCGTAAGAGTGATTTGTAATGAGTGTATTGGATGGAATATCTATAAGAAGTAGAATATGTCTGCTCTGTGCTACACTGATTATGTTGACATTCTTTGTCTTCAAAACATTAGTAGTATTTAGATATATACATCATAGCACATTCACTCATTACTTTGAGTGGTTATCTGTTATTGCTTTCATGCCTCCTTTCTTTGTTGTAGTTCGTGAGTTTCTGCAAAACAAAGAACAGATTAAAGATAGCCTATCTCAGAAGAACATATACCTAGAACATGCCGCAAAAATCATTAGACATGATATGCACAGTGGTATCAATACTTACTTACCGAGAGGGATCAAGTCCCTTAACCGCAGACTTACTGAAGAAAGTATTGAAGAACTCAGAATTAAAGCACCATTGCAGTTAATAAGAGATGGTCTACACCATGCTCAAAAAGTGTATGCTGGTGTATATGAGTTTACCAATCTGGTAAAAGAGAACGCTGTTTTAAACACAAAGCCTTGTAATCCTAAAGAGATTTTAGAAGATTATTTAAAGCTGACAGCATATAAAAATCAAGTAATAATTGATGACTCTGTACCAGAACGGCTGGAATTAAATGAAGCTTTGTTCTGTACAGCCATAGATAACTTAATCCGTAATGGATTAAAATATAATGATAGTCCTACTAAATGGGTTAAGATTTATCATGAAGGGTCGTACCACAAAGGATCTTTTATTGTAGTAGAAGATAATGGGCGTGGTATCACACAAGAAGAATTTATAGAATTAAGCAAGCCTTATTCCAGAAAAGAAGGTCAAAAAGAACAAGGTACTGGATTAGGTCTAAACATATGTATTGAAATATTAAAAGAACACGGATTTAAAATATCCGCAGAAAAGAAAGAAAAAGAAACCGGAACCAAAATAAAAATTGAATTATGATTAATACACTTATGTTAATTGATGATGAGAACCTCTTCCACTTGGTGTTTGAAGATGCTTGCTCATTGTTGGATATGGCCCTATCTATAGAAGCATTGGATAGCTCTGATGAAGCTGATGCTAAATTTAAAAAATGGTTTCCTGATGATCCAGATCATGAGAGACCAGAATGTGTATTTGTAGACCTTAATATCATTGGATCTTCTTATGATGGCATTGAAATGATTCGTAAAGTAAATTATGAATATGGCAATGGATGTGTTATTGGTATTATATCAAGCTCATCTGATACAGAAGAAATAGACAAAGCTAAAGCTGTTGGAGCGCAGTTTTGGATTATAAAGTCTGATGACATTGAACCACGTCTTGAAGAATTTATGAAAGACTATGATGGTTATCTAAATAAGACCGCTCCGTTTAAAATATATAGGTGATAGAGATTACAGAACATACAAGAAACATTTTATTAGAAGTTGCTAAGAAGAAAAAAATCTATGTAGAAGGCAGCTTTCTAAAACTATTACGTGCACCTAAAGATGATAAGGAGTTTGCAGAATATCTTGCTTTATGTAAAAAGAAAGATACTGAAGCTCGTAAAAAAAGATTACAAGTAACCAAACAAGTTCAATCTCAAAATAAAGAATTAGAAGCAGCTGCTGCAGAGAATGAAAAGCTTATGGCTGATCTCAAAGATGCATTAGAAGAATCTAATGAACTCAGAGCTCAAGCAGAACAAAGCATGGACAAAGCTTTACAAGATTTAGACTTGATGCAAAAACGTAGTCAGTTTGAACTTATAGGTACTATTGTAAGAGTAGCACTTGTTATAATTGTAGGTGTGGGTGTTCTTACTACTGTAATGTATGGCCTTGCTTTGGTGTCAGGCACTGATACTCAGATAATTGGAAGCACTTGGTCTAATATGTTTGGTATACTCTTAACTAATGCATTTTCTATTGTAGGTACTATAATGGGTGTAAAGTATGCAACTGAAAAATCGGAGGAAAAATGAAAAAGTATTTTAATAGTATACAATCTGTAGCAATAGCTGTATTGATTATTGTCATATTACTTATGAGATCTTGTGATAAGCAAGATCCTGTAGAGCCTATAATTATTACAAAGGTTGAAACCGTCTTTGATACAATCACTAAAGAAGTACCTGTTTACGTACCTAAATACGTACAGAAAATAGAATACATTCATGACACTATTGTGGATAGCACGCCCATTGATACTGCATCTATACTAAAAGATTACTTTGCTACTTATGTATACCAAGACAATCAGGAACTTGATAGTCTTACCTTAACTATAATTGATTCAGTATCACAAAATAAAATTTTTGCACGCACTATACAGTATGATCTTATCTATCCAACAACTACAATCACAAAAGAAATCTATCTAAATCAAAGAGAGTTTTACTGGGGGATAGGAATGCAAGGTAGAACTGATCAACTTAACTATGTTGGTGGTGAATTACTATATAGGAACAAAAAGAAACAAGCATATGGTCTTGGTGTAGGCATAAACCAAGATCTTCAGCCTGTAGTATCCGGAAAGCTTTACTGGAAAATAGGAAAGTAACGGCTAGGTTGCTAGAGGTTGGGGCTTCAACCCACTTGGCTTATCACTCCCTCTACAACCCAGCTCAAACAAATCACCGTCTATAGGTGATTATTTAACATAAAACTCTCTTTCTTGATCAAAGTTCTGCCATCTCTGTATTGTGTACAAGAAAGGTAATACGTCATTCCATTCTTTAGACATTTTAAGATCGCCTTTTCTTTTACCTCTTTGATAGACAACCTCTTTATTTTTTCTAAACTCTTTATCATCTAAGAACAAACCATATATCGCAGTTTGTCCTGTTGAATATACAGCTTCTGAGAACTGACCAAGAACGTTAGCTGATGCAATTGGATTCTTAATTAATTGATAAGCCTGTGGCCAACCAACAACTGGCCAGAAAGCATAAAGTTCTTTTGATGCTCTATCTGCATTGTACTTTAAAAGGTTTTTCAATCTCTTTTCAATTTCACCATCATCATCATCGGTTGCAAGTACACCACCTAAGAGCTCAGTTAATGCCCATATAGTTAATACTAAACCAATTTCTCCCATTGTAGTATAAGCACCTGTAATTTTATTTTTGATACGTTGCTCCACGTGACCATAGTTTATACCCTCTTCTCTTGCAAAATCTTCTGCAAGTTTTTCAGCATAAACCTTATTTAAGTTTTTGATATCTGATAGATTTTTAAACGCAAACGCAAAGAAACTGGTAAAAGATCTATAACGTCCCTCTACCCAACCTAAGTTCTCATCGTATTGCTCTCTTCTCATTCTAGATTTGATTGAAGGAGCAACCCATTTTTTAAACTGTACGGCAAGCTTACCAAGAAAATGTGATTGCATAACCATTCTATCTGCTCGTGCATAGCTACCATGAATTCTTTTATTAACCTCTCTAATTTGATTGCGTAGCTTATATCTATATTGATCATTCCACTCAACCTCATTACCATTCATATCATAGATTTTATATTTTGGATCTATGACAATTGTTTGATTTTTACTGTCCCATGTAGATGCTTCATAAAGGTTTACTTCATTTCCGTTTTCATCCACTGCTTTATGTGAGGCTACGATTGCCATACCAATTTTAGTTTGAACATTATATTCAAAACTATCATTAAGCAAATAGAACCAGCTACCAGCCTTTTGAAAGTAGCTATCTTGATCCGTTTCTCTGATCTCTGTTTTGCTATCCATCATACGGAGTACATCAACCCAACCCTCCCATTTAGTCATGGGTTTTTTAGGATCATAGTAACCTTTCTTACCATCAAGTATATACCCAGTTCTTCTAACTGATTTTGCTAGCACCTGCTCAACATTAAATTCTTTTTTCATCTGAAGGTATGCTCTCCTTTTAAAGAACCTACCACCCATGACTTCAATTGTGTTATTTAATAAACCAATTGTAAGGTTATTAATGTTACCCAAAGGGTTTGTTGCTACATATGCAAAGGAAGAGTAACCCATTAATAGACCAGACATTTTTTCTAATGCAGTCTGAGTAAGATTTTCATTGTCATAGAAAACCATTCTAGCCCATTTTTTTATTCTCTTTTGAATATTGCTTTCAAGATCGTTTTCTCTATTACCAACAGGAACCATCTTTCTAACCTTACTTGCACCAGAAACAATTGCATCTCCCACAACGCTAACAACATTATCTGATTTTGCTTCTGGAGCAAGAACTTCTCTTTTATCAGACACCTTAATAAAAGAAGTAACAATATCTTCAATTGTAGACATGACTTCAAAGTTTTCAGCCATCGTATTAAACTTAAGAAGACTTGTTCCAAGATCAGTGTTTAGTGTTTCTCTTGTAGGTTTTTTTCTTAGTCTTTTTTCCTCTACATCTAAAATATCCATCTTATTTCTATATTCTGTTTTAGATATAGCTTTAGAATCTAATCTGGTTTTTAGTAAAGTTCTCTTCTCTTCAATCTTTTCAAGATCTTTTTCTGTAGCTAAATTGCCTGTGTAATAAATAGGAAGAGTATTTACAATTTCACCTTTCTCATTTACCACAACTCTTCTATAACTACCTGTTTCCTTAAAGAAGTCACCAACATTTCTCTTCATCTTAGCAAACATCTTAGCTACAACAGGACCTTCTCTTTTGATTTTGTTTGCAAGAATTGTTGGTATTCTACCAGCCATTTGTTCCATTACATTAGGTGGAAGTTTTTTAGTTAGCTCCTCCATTGTCTCAACATAGAATTGATAGAACTCTCTTCTTGCAATAGATAACTCATCTTCTACTGCAGGATTCATTATAGCATCATACTTTTCATTAAGCATGCTGACCTTTTTACCATTTACAGTAGCCTGAGCTTTTGCATATCTATATTTATTGTGGGGTACCCAAATTTGACCTGGTGATAAAGTTCCTGTAGGTTCACCATTTTTCTTATCCATAAAGAAAGTTTCTTTGTACTCACCATAGGTTTGTCTAAACTTTCTCCAAGATTTGGCATCTACAGATCGTTTCTTTTTCCAAATAACAAAACCACTTGCTGTTATTTCAGGTCTTTCATACTTTGCTCTTAAAGTTTTAAACTCTTCTGTGTATGCATGATAATTTCCATCTACAATATCACCTTCGCTAGTACCTCTCTCTGCTCTCCAGAATCTAGCATTTTCTTGTTTTAGCTCATAAAGCTTCTTATTATATGCTAACTCTTCTGGCGTAGCTTCATCCTCATTGAACTTTTCAATGTATTCCATTCTATTACCATCTTCATCAAACAGTAAGTCTCTAAGTTCTTTGATCTTATTATAGTATTGAGGACCCAATCTCTGAACAATATATCCAGTTGGTAAACCAGCCTCATCAAACTCTAACATAAAGTTATAAAGATCTTCCGGTTTTGTACTTGGATCTAACTTAGCAAGCTTACCAGCAACAGCTCTAATTTTATTTTCTCTTGCTTGTGCTTTATCTAAGTATTCTTGCTCTTTAGCTTTATATATCTTATCTAATACAGCAAGTAGGGTGTCTCTATTTGTAGCCATATCCCCACTTTGGTATTCAATAGCATTGATATCTCTAACAGATGTTAATATTTCATCCAGGTCTGCATCTGAAAATTCTGCTGATGACGCAACTCTAACTGTTTCTTTAACAAAGTTGAAAATTGCCGTATCAACCAAGCCAGTTTCTGTTTGACTACCTCTTAGTTTTTGCAGTTTGGCTTGAAGTTGAAGAACTAAGTTGGCTTGTGTTTTAGATAAAGGTGTATTGTCTATAGTTGATAGTTCAATCAAACCATTAAAGGTTTGAGCATATCTGTCAAAATTTAATACATAATTGATGTATTCAGGCTTGCTTACATTCTCTGAATCTAGTATGTAATCCGTAAACTGTTGCAAGTCTTTGATACCCTGTCTAATTACACGGGTATACTCTGCTCTAATTGCTTGTGGTCCTTGAGTAACTGCAACTTCTATACTAGCAATGGTATCATTGATTGCAGATATTGTACCTTCTTTAGTCATGTCAAGTACAAGACCACCTTTTAGTTTTCTTAAAGCGTCTCTCCTTTTTACAAGACCAGCTGAGTATTCTTCTAAAGCACCAAGGTAATAATTGACCTCAGCATTAGAATTATTATTATTTTCAGATTGAGCTTCATCTCCGCTTAGTTCTTCTTCTGCTATATTGTAGTCAGGAGAAGTTTTTCTAGCCTCATTAATTCTATCTTGTTGTTCTTGATCAAGGTTCTCTGGAATAATCTTGTCAACAACCTCTTCCATTTGAGAAACACTATGGCGGTAAATACCTTCTATCTGATAACCACCTTTCCAAACTTTCTTACCTTTTGCATCTTCCTCAATATTAACTTTAATATGGAAAGTGCTTATTGCATTAGGACCATCGGCTACAGTGTAACCCATGTTCTGTAACATTCTTCTATAGATTGCTATCTGTAGATTGTGTTGTGCTTTTGTGCTAAGTGCTTTTTTATCTGTTTTTTGTTTTACCAAAGAATCATCTTGCAAAGGATGAGGTTTCTCATATCTATCAGGATCTGTCTTTAGATAGTTTTGACTGGTCTTTAGGTCAAGAACTTTAATCTCACCGGCAGGTGTAATTAAAATCATATCTGCAGTACCAGCTATACCACCATAAGTTTTACCATTAATTTCAATTGTTTGGTTATCAAACAAGACAACCTGCGGTATAGCAACAGAGCCATCAGAAGTAAGAGAATCTAAGTGAGATTGTAGATCAACATACACTTGTTCAACCTCCTCTTCAGAGAGTTTAGTTATGCCTTCTATATCCTCCACTAGAGTCTTTGATACAACAGCATTTAAGATTGCATCAAAGTCATTACCCACAGCAAGGTTAATTTCACGATCTTCTTTATTGAGCAGCTCTCCTTTGATTGCTCTGGTTGTAGAATAAAACTCTTCAGCTGTTTCTATGTCATAGTAGGTGTGATCTTCTTCATTCAGTACAACCAGGCTTGCAGAATCAAAAAGCTCAGGATTTTTGCCTACACTAAAACCGGTTATTTTTTTCTCAGTTTCTTTAGCTACATTAAGAAGTTTAGCAATAAGATCTTTTTGAACATCTGTTATTGCTTGATCCATTGCAACATCCATTGCTACTTTGGTTTTGTCATCAAGAGAGTATCTTACTTGCCTATCTGCTTTAAACTCAAACTTAAATTTAATATCATCTGTGTTTAAAAGCTTTGCAACATCAGAAAGACTTGATGTCTCTTTGATATCACTTGTCTTAATTGCAAGATCTCTGTTTGTAATAAACTTATGTAAGTCTTTTAGAATATTAGAGAACCATTGTAAAAACTCTTTAACCTTTTGCAAGAAACTCTTTGTTGGTTGAGTTTCGTATTCTTGTCTAAAGTGTCTTGTTAATGCTTGAGTAACTAATTCAAGGTCTCTGTGCATCTGATTAAAACCTCTATCATCACTATAAGCCTGATTAATTTGTTGTCTTAACTCACCAAAGGTTTCTTTGGCTTCCCTCAATAAACCATCAAACAAAGGTTTATTCTCTTTATACAATGCATCTGTAAATGGGTGCAACACTTCTTCTATTGCTACATCACCATTAATTCTTTGACCAATGATATATGCTTGACCATTTGCATAAAAAGATTTTACTTGAGAAAAAGGAATCTTAGCTTTTTGGTTTGCTGGTAAGCTATTATATATTTTCTGTGCCTCTGCTCTAGTTACATTGTTAATTGTAACTTGAGGAAACATTCTATTCAAATGATTTAGAATTGCTCTAACAGGACCTTTGACATCTTCACGTGCTTCAGGAATAACATCTCTCATTGTAAACAAGTCTTCATTGATTACAATCTTATATGTATTATCTGTTTCTACAAATTCAACCATCTGCCTTGGACCATAAGAAATATTATTCTGATCAAGGAAAGCTTGGATTCTCTGAATATTATTCTGAGCAATCTTTTTGTTTGATATTCTAGTACCCTTTGCTGTATTGTTTACATAGATAACATCATTGTATCTACTAGCTCGTCTTGTACCAATAATATTCTTTTCAAGAGCTTCTCTAAAATCTAATTTCTTTGCAGACAAAGCAGCCTTCTGATCTTTCAGATAGGTTTTAGCTTGAGCAACAGTCGGTATATCCTCTGTATTATTAATCTCCTGATAAACATTTATAATGTTATCTGTTTTAATATTTGTACCAAACTCTGCTTGTAGAGCTTTATATTCTGCTGTATTTCTATTTGGACACTTAGCCATAATTACAATATACAAGATTTAATATTATCTAAGAAGTCTTCGTCACTATTATAGTTCAGATCTGGATCATTTCTTTGGGCAATAAAGTCTTCAAGGTCATTTATGTTTTGATCACGTAGTTTTTCTCTAGCTTCTGGATTTGTTTGTACATTCTCATCCCAGAAATCAACAAGAGCTGGATACTCTTCTTCTAAGTTTGTTTCTTCAAGTTGATCAAACAAACTTAAACTTACTGCAGGTGCCTCAGAAGCATCAACCTCTTGAGAAGTTACATCGGCTTCAACTCCACCTCCACCACCTGGAGCATATTCGTCAAAGTCTTCTGCAGTAAGACCTAAATCATTTTCCTCAAGCATCTCCATTGTTAGATCAGATACCTTAACTAAGTTTTTTCCAACGCCTGCTGGAGCAAATGAATTAAGATCAACGTATACAGTATTGCCTATGTAATCAATATCATAACCCATAATTTTTGCTTGAGATAAAGCAGCTTGTTCTGATACAGGTAAGAACCCTTCTTCAAAACCACCTTCTTTTTCTAACTTTTCAACAAAGGTACGGATATCAGTATAAGCAGGACGTTCAAATCCACCACCATCAAACATAAAACCAATACCATTTTGGTAGTTAGAACCTTTCATCTTAATCTCTTCATATACACCAGCATTACCAATAGACACACCCTCTGAAGAGTTAATAATATTATCCTCTGTTACCGTAACAGGTGTATAGGTTTCTTTAAGTCTAAAATATCTAACCGTTTTATTTTTCTTGCCGGTAACAACTTTAAGAACTGCAGGTAATTCTACCACAAAGGTGCGCTTACCATTTATGATTATATCTTTTTTAATTACAAAGCCTTTTCTTTCTAGTTGGCTTATGTTTTTTGCAAGTTTCTTAAATTGATTTTCATTAAATCTGTCACCAAACTTTCTGGTGTTTTGAGTATTTCCACTTCTCTTAAATGGTTTTACACCTTTATATATATCAACAATAAATACGTTTTCTTCATTTGTCAAGCTCATTGCAATAGGAGCTACGTTGATTGCTCTTTGTGTTGTACTACCCGTTTCGGTAAGCACCCCTTTTGTAAGAGAGTAACCAAACTCTTGACGTAATTTTTGCTCAATATAATTGTAAATATCTTTGCTTGCGGACTTTAGTTTCTTACGTTGCTTTTTGTCCAATAGTTGTTTAGGGAATACAATCGGTTTACCTGACTCTAAGATATCATTAACCTCTGTATCAAAACGCTCAACAAATGAATCAAGATCTTCACTATCAAACATTGTAGTAAGATCATACATTAAAGTTAATGGTAATGCATTTTCCATTCCTCTAACAGTAGAAGATCCAACTGTACCCAATTGTTTTGCGTTATCAACATAAACATATACCTTATCAGGATTTGCTTCTACAATCTTTTTATTAACCTGACCACGAAGAACTTCTGTTTCTTCAAATACTTGTTTGTAGAAAGGTATATTGCTTACTCTATTAAGAAGTATATTATTCTTGTTTGACTGCAAGTATCCAAGGACAAAGTCATTTAATAGTTCACGATAGCTCATACCAAACTTAGACTCAAACAAATCTAGTCTATCCTTTTTCATCATATCATGGATATCCTCAATACTTGTACTAAATGTATCAAGCAATGCTGGGGTAACAGCTTCAAGTAAAGAACCCGCACCAAACTGCAAACCATCTTTAACCATCATGTAATGGATAAGGTGTGTTGCCTCTAGTCTATTATTAGAAAAGATTTCAATAAATGAATTCTGAATTCTAAGCTTATCAATATCACTTCTCTTACCAAACGTGTTTGATTCTGCCTTATGAATACCAGACTTATTGTCAAGATCTCTAGCATTCTCATTAAAAATAAACTCATTTAAGAAGAAGTTATCAGGATAAATCTCTCTTAACTGATCTACCAATCCGTTTATATTTAACGCAGCTCCAGATTGAGGATAAATAAACGCATTATTCAAAGAACCAAGAGACATTTGTGATCCCTTCTTATCTAAAGAATGCATATATGCTTTAATAGTTAAGTAAGAAAGCAAGTCTTTACCAATCTTATCTTTTTGTTCTGCGTCTAGTACATAATCATTGCTAGTTAAGTTACGTAGAGTAGCAGAAAGCAATCTATCAAATGCAGGAGTCTTAGAAACAAATACATTAGGAAGAATAACATTACTAAAGTGATTTAGTACTTTAACCATGTTTGCTTGCCATGCATCTGATTTGAATATAGGTCTAACATCTATAGGTACAGGTGCACCCTTAAACTCTAGATCTGCAAACTCTTTATCAGACAATCCAACACCTAGATTTTTTATCTCTGTAAGTTTTTGATTTACGTCTGCAAAAGTTCTACCTGGTCCCTTACTGATATTCATGACACTACTCATATTAGATAAGAAGCTCTTCACGTTATGAGCAGCCATAAATTGTTTGAGTATAGAGTATATAGCAGAAGCTTCTTCAAAATCCATTTCTGGGTTAACTACTAAATCGTCTCCCTTTCTAATTTGTTCTTTTAGCAATTCATCTGAAACCTGTACTGTATTTGTTCTAATTCCATTATCTGCAAAATCCAATTCTAAAGTTTTAATTATAGATTGAATTCTTGTAGCAATACCAGGATCTGTTGCTCTTCTTTTGTTATTAGCAGCAAAGTATTCTTCTCTAATTATAGGATGATTAACCAAAAGAATAGAAGTCTTAATTGGTACACCTAATTTAGTAAGAGTGGTAACTACAGCAAGAGCATCTCTATTCAAACCAAGCTTAGCTGCAAGACGTTCTTTAGCGTTATCCGTCATTGCTGTAATCAATGCTGAAATAATAAACTGAGTTCTATTCCCTTGCGTTTCTTTACCATCTTTGGCTAGTCTTTCATATTGCTCATTAAACTTATTGTATCTAATACCATTAAATTCAATTTGAGGAATTGTTTGACCACCAACAACTTTACTACGGATTTCAATATCAAATTCTCCTAATAGGTTTAAGTATAAGTTTGGTAGTACGGCAGCACCAATTGCACCGGCACCTTCTTTATTATTCTTAAATGCTCTTCCTTTACCAAATAGGTTGTCTACGTCTATGCCTTCTTCTTCAACCAATTGAGCTAGTTCTGGCAATTCTTTTTGAATATCCTCCCATACATCAGTTAATGGTGTAAGTACAGCAGGATCATAAGCAATAGGATTTTCTCCATCTTTTCTTGCAACCGTATTACCTTCATTACCCCACAAAGCAAACTTATAATCTAATAATTGATTGTTTAATGCTGCTTCATATGGATAACCAAACTCATCTCTATAAGCAACAAACTCTTCTACTGTTGTTGGTAAGCCTAAAACTTTTAATGCAGTGGTAATTCCTTTGCCAATACGTTTTGCTTCTTCGTCTGTAAAACGCCCTTGCTCTCTTAATCTTCTTTTACCTTTTTCAAGAGCTTTTGCATATACAGATGATGGAGAGTTTATTTCTTTTCCAACATAGTGTATGTAGTCATCAAACTGTTCTTGATCAGTTCTTGTGGTATCACCATACTCAATGAACTTACCATTTTTAATATACCACTCTTTCATTTGAGTGTATACCTTATCAATATCAAAGTCAGCTCCTGATATTTCAATAAGTTCTTTTGAGAATATTGCAGTGGAACCATAAGATGATGGTAAGAAGTCAACCACCTTTGTAGCCAATGCAGAGTGCTTATCCTGTGAAGGAATACGTACAGCAAACATTTTAGCAAATACGTCTGGCATAGCCTTGGCTGTTTCCTCTATCATCTCCATAATTTCTTCAGAGAACGCAGGCATTATAGATTCCGTGTATCTTACCCCAGTAAAGTTTCCATCTTGATCATACTCTTTAAGATTGTGTCTTAGTTCATCTCTAACAATAACACCTTTACCATTTGATCTTTCAATTGCATCTGCTAATCCTACAAGATTACCCTCAGAGTCTATGTCAATTTCTATTGGTAATGGATTGCTGTTATAAACTTTATCTCTAATGACTTCAAACTTATCTGGAACACCGTTTTCATCTACAGAGAAAACACGTCTTACAACCTTCACACCACTATCAGACATAAGAGCTAAAGCATCTCCGGCTACTTTTTCTGACATTGTTTCTTTGGTAAAGTATGATAAGAATAGTTGCTCAAACTTATCAATCACCATAGGGTTATTCAAATCATATTGACCGCTTGGATCAAAGAACTCAATAACATTACTAGACGCTTGACTTGCTTTAAGACCTTCTTGAGCAAATTGTAAAAAGTCTCTTAACTCTATTGTCAAAGACCCCAGCTTTTTACTATCACCTAATGATCTCATTGCAGTTTCTAAACTGAAATCAGCAATAAGATTCACCTTATTATGATATTTAAGATTTAGTCTAGCAGCTGTTCCTCTATTATAGAATTCTCTTAGTTCACCTAAAGTTTTAGATACATAACCATCTAGAGTTTTAATCATCACCTCTACGTCATCTGCCTGTTCTGAAGTAATCAAACTTCTTAGCTGTGTTGGATCTGTAATCTTTTGCTTATTAGAAGGGTTCACCAATTGCAATCCCATAAATCTAGCATTAAGCATTGTGTGTGGCAATGCTTGAGCATTAGAATTAAACTGACCAAATGCTGCTTCATTGCTAACAACATTTGGTTTCATCATTTTACTTGCACTAGCTGGTGCAGCCATTGCTATTGTTTGATCTCCATCAGCTTCAATCTTTTCAAGCTTCAACCTTAAGTTATGTAGCTCTTCATATTGAACTTTGGCTGTTCCATCTTTTCTTGTCGTAAGTTCTGGAGTTAAAACAACCGCAGACATTTTAAGGAATGTTTGACCATCACCATAAACAAGTTTTAGTGAGTTAAATACACTTCCTTGTTTGATATGACCACCAGCGGCATAGTATTCTTTTGCTGTTACCTTTTCACCTCTTTCTAATTTATCTAATAGTTCTGCTTTATCTTGTGTAAGCTCTGCAAAACCAAATAGCATATGACGCAATGCTTTGGTAGTAATATAAACCTGAGCATCTGTTCTCTCACCTTGACCACCAGAATACTTTCTATCAAATAAAGTATCACTAAATGTAACAAGAGATATATTTTCAGTTGCATGATAAACACCACGACTTTCATCAATAACAGGTGTGTAAGCACTCTTATATGATGCATTTTGCATCTTAGCTCTTTTAACCTTATCAACAGAATCTTTTAGAGATATAGCTTGATCACCAAGTAATAATTGATTAATTGCTTTTGTATTTAACCAATCATTAAAGAAGATCTGCATTAAGTTATAATCTTCATTATCTCTAACAAGATTTAACTGTTCCATTGCGGCATCACCTTGTGCTACACCATTGTCATCAGTAATACCATTTAATATATCTGAAGAAATTAAATCTTTAACACGCAGGTTATCCAGTTCTTGAGCAAATCTTTCATACTCTGACATCAATCTAGTTTTAAGTAATTCTTTGAAACTAGTAAGTGTTATTGATGATTCATTAAGCATACCAACAGCTTGTTCTAAAGAAATGTCTGGATTATTTATTGCTATTTGTTCTAACTCTTCTTTAAAATCAAATTCTGTTTGAAGGGCAATTTCTTCCTTAAATTCATCAATAGGAACAAGTTCATAACCAAATCTGGTCTTTTTCCCTTCCAAGAAATCCTTCATTACTTTAGTCTCAACATATAGTGTAGTGTCACCAACATTTACAGCAAAGTTAAATTGCTTAGACTTTTCTAGTTGAACTGCATCCCCCATTGATTTAACAATGTTAGATATATTGGTATTATCAACTTTTGTTTGACCCAACGCTCTTAAAACAAAAACACCTTCTTGTTCTCCAGATCTAACTGTAACATTTGCTCTTGTATTTTTTAGCGTTAAACCTATTGTTTTAGATTGAGCATCACTTACATATACTGTCTTTTGTGTACCATCTAATACTCTATTTCCAATTTCTGAAGTAAACTTAGGATCTTTAGCATCAACTCTTGTTTCTTCTTCTCTGGTTGTTTTAAGCAAAGAAGCTGTGTCATTAAACTGGTAAGCTCTACCTTCATTATCAGTGAGAACACCATTCTTAGCATTGTATCCTTCTATTGGTACTTTATCTTCATCAGCTTTGCTTGATTCTCTTTGAATTCTTGAAAACTCTCTTCTAAGTTCTTCAAAGAATAAATCAACAGTAGGTTCTGTAATTGTAGGTTGACCACTTGCATCAAATTCAACAGTCTTAATAATAGGTAAACCAAGTAAATCACCAGTATTAGATGCTTCAATAACTCTAATAAGAACAGGAGCCAACGCAGTTTCTACAATCTCACCTTCTTCATTTGTAAATACAACAGTTTTATTCTGTTGTTTAAATGCCTGGTAATTAGCTAAATAGGAATTCACTAAAGTTGCAGTAAACTCTGCACCAGTTAGACTACCATATGTTTTACCATCTTTATCTAGAGCTACCCCACCATTTTCATCTAATGCATTTTCATCAGTAGATCCTAATGCACTTTCTTTTGTACCAGCAATTCTAAGAACGCTTAACCTTTCTTCTTCTGACAACTGCATGAAAGCAGGACTGTTCAAAAGAATATTAGTTAGATTATATCCTTCCTGACCTTGTCTTAAATCTTCAAGGAAGGTTGCATCATTTAATTGTTGTACCATTTTTAGATGATACGTTGGCATTTGGTGAGCATAAACAAAATTACCCTCTGCATTTAAGAATACACTTTGTCCAATTGTCTCATCAAACAAGGCATTATTCTTTGCAAGCAACTGCAATCTAGATTTAATACCACCTTTTCTTGTAAACAAGTAAGCTGATTTTCTTCTTGATGTTTTATTTAGCTGTAGTTGTTTTGTGAACTCTATGATTGTATCTCTACTAATCCCCTCAGCTTGTTTGTTACTTTCAACTAAAGATTGTTGATACTGAGTTCTGTTTTGAATGTTCTCAGCAATAGTAAATTCAATGTAAGCGGGGGATAGTTTTATACCTACAGTCTCATATATATCATTAGATATCTGAGCAGCAACAGATGAAAGCTTAGAGTCTTCCATTGCTTCCATGGTTTCCAAGTAAGGTAACAAGCTTTCAAGAGCATCTACTGCATTGAGCATGTCAACTTCACTTTCCTTGATAGCTTTAAATCTTTCATTATGTGACTGTTTCCATATATCAATCTGATTAGCCGCATCGTCTCTATTAGCTGCATTGTACAACAATAGTTTTCTACCTTGAACGCCTCTTTTTGTATTAACGTGAGCAAATAAATAATCTACTCTAAAGTTTTCAAGACCTTTATACAACTCATTAAAGAATACACGGTTTGTGATACTATCAAGTATTTCTTCTCTTGTTCCAGTTAATACAATCTCTTCTGATGTACCCAATGTTCTAAAGATCTTATCTACAACAGCTGCTGTTTGTCTGTTACCTTTAGAAAATGAAAGCATTGCTCTAAGAATACTAATCTCATCTGTTAGATTTTTCACAGACTTAAGAAGACCATTATAAGCACTCTGATAATCTACAGGAATAAATATTGCACCCTTGCCGTCTAGTAATTCTACATTACCAAACTCATCAGCTGCTTCTATCTTGGTTGTGCCTATAAATGCTCTAAATGCAACAGGCAAGCTAGAGAAACCACCAATCATTGATTGATCAGTATTCCAATCACCAACACCTCTTAAACCTTGATCATATTCTATTTCCTCATTCGCGTACTCCTCATCTTTTATTTGTCTATCAAATAAAGAAATATATTGAGCAACTGCATCGTATGTATTTTTCTCATACTCTGCTTTCTTAATTGTCTTTTCTACAGTTTCTTCACCAATCACACCACCCAGTGCAGTGTAAATTTTGATCATCTTTTCAATTTGATCTCCAGACTTATTGCTATTGTGATCTGCCATAGGATCATAGAGTTCTCTAAAATCCTTAATGACTCTCATAACAAGTTCTTGTCTAGTTTCTTGATCTTCTATTTCACCACCCTGTAGTCTTGTCAAGTATGTACCAGTCATGGTTCTGATTAAAGTATCAGCTGTATCAGGATCAAGATATTTTTTAGCAACACCTTTCTCTAATTCTATTTCATCATAAGCAAGAACCTTAAATGCTTCTAATGTAATACCAGGCTTGAGACCTTGTGTAAACATATTATTCTGTACACCGGCTGATTTATATTTACCAGCATCAATGTTTCTGAATAACTTTTGTAATTCACTAACGCTATATGTACCAAATACATTCTTAATCCACTCAATAAGTCTATTAAAGAATGACTTAATTACAGAACTAGTTTGTGTTGACTTAGGATTAGCTTTAAACTTCTCAAACTCATCAGCCATGTATTCTTCATAGTACTCTTTCTTGAGTTGCTTTTCGGACATGTTCTGATATTTCTCAGCAGAGTTTTTGAACTTCTGTAGTTCTTCTGCAAGGGTTTTGCCTTCTGCTTTAAGCTTAGCTCTTACTTCATCGGCCGCTATAGCCAAGTATTTAGCTTGCTCTTCTTCGCTAAGTAATAATCTAAACACTGCATGAAAAGCTTCATGGTATCTAAAACCTTTTGAACCTACATATACAGTACCACCTATTTCTAGTTGACCAGCAAGATTTCTAAGATGCATAGCAAACAAACCAACAGGTACACCATTAGTTTTTAGTCTTTCTGCTACTTCACTAATATCTCTAATCTGTACAAACTCAGGTAGATTTTCTGCAGCCCAGGTAATAAATGTATCAATATCTTCAACATCTTCAGCTGAGAAGTCTTCATCTACAATCTTAGGAGCAAAGCTATTTAAGATTCTTTCTCTTTTCTTGAACTCTTCATTAAGTTCATTGTAAGCTTGATCTACACCCCCAACTAAAATGTTGGTTAAATCTTTATTTGTTAGTTTACCAGCATCAACTTTTGCTTTTAAATCAGCAACGTAAGCCTCTCTAGCAGCTTTAGCTTTATCATATTCATTCTTAGCTTGAACATAATCATCATCTGCTTTAGTCTGACTCTTTAATTGAGACGCTTTAAACTCAATCATGTTGGTAAGTACATTATATACTACACCCTCTCTTTCAGAAAGAGCTTCACCAACGGCATACTTAGCAGCAATAGCATCTAAGAATTCAGAATCAATACCTTCAAAGTTGTTTGCTCTAAGTTCTTCAAACTCTTCTTCACTCAGTTCATCAACAGTAGCTGCAGACAATTGATTATTTAAGTTGTCTAATGTTTGTTGAGCATTTGAGTTATCTGCAACATCATCATCAGCTACACTATCTAGAGCTCTTTGAGCACCAATATATTCTTCTACAGAAGCGTCATCTACAGAGTAATCTAAGTATACATCATAAAATGCTTCAGGATTAATATTAGTGGTTGTAATGTATCTAATTGCTTGTGCTGAAATCTCGGTAGGTATATTCTTTCTAAATGAATCAGAGGTTGCTTTTAACTTCAGACTTTTTACAGTTGCATCTGCATTCATTGCAGCATTTAAAGCACTCATTAATTTATCAAAAGAATCAACTTGTGTTGTAGATGGGTCTATAAATGCGGAGAATAGCTTTTTATCATTTACTGTATCAATAAGTACTAGCTCTAAGGCACCACGAGCACTTACCTTTAATTGAGCATCATAACCAGATCTCAATGAAATATAAAACTTATCATTGAACTCATCATTAAAGGTGTCGTTGTATCCTTTAGACTTAACTACTTTTTTACCTTCTACAATATCAACGTTTTCTTCAACTGTTTTAGCAGCCCGGTCAAGCATCTCTTGTAAAAGTCCATCCTTGCTTTCTTGATCAAGAGCTGTTGGTTTTAATGGAGCAAATATAATATTGCCGTTAGGCATTTTAATTACAGCATTATATCTATCATTTTTACTCTTAAGAAAATCTAATAATGATGTACCATTCTGTAATGTCTTATTATTAAGTTCAGCTAAAACTTTATTTCTTAATTCCTTGTGTTCTTTAGAACCTTTGGGATAATTTGTTTTAACATCTACAATTCTATTTCTTTTCTTAGTTTGAGGATCTAATCTATAACTATAATCAATTACAACAAATTCTCCATCATAAGTACTGTATGGTAAAGATTCTACTGCGGTTTGAACATCACTATAAAGCTTGCCGAATCCTTGTCCAAACCTCAGCATTTCTACAAAATCAGATAAGAACATGTTTTCAACGTCATCTGTTCTATCTAAAATTCTTTTTCTTATTATTTGCTGAGTTGCTAAGTCTCTAATACCTTTAACAGGATCTGAGAAATATTTTTTTGCCTCTTCTTTTGAAAGAGTAAATGGATTTACTTCTGAACCATCTTCTGCAAAAAACTTTAAATTACCAGAAGGCAATTGAATATCTATAGAGTCTAGGGAACCCTCCTGCCCAGCATCTCTTAATATCTTATTTATTTTATTTCTAAGCTCAGGATCAGCTATAACAAGTCTAAAGCTGTGAGATTCGTCAGTATACTTAATTAATGGATTTGTCTTACCATTGGTACCATTGGTACCATTAAAGTCAGATAGATTAGAAGATTTTTTATTTTCGCTAACAACTACTCTAATGTTTTGCAAATCTTCTTGAGAAAGATTTTGAAGTAATACAGATAGTATTGTCTCACCTTGTTCTCTATCAAGAGTATCTGACATTGGATATATACCCAAGATGCTTTTAGCACCAGCTCTTGGCATATCTTTAGTAACAAGGGTGTCAGCAAATGACTCTTCCAATACAGAGAATTTAGACTTAAATTCATCAGCAGTTACTCTGATAGCAGCTTTCTCTCTTTGCTTGGTTGTTTTGTATTTCTCTATATCTTCCTCTGGTACTATAAATAGGGTGCCGTTAGATTCTACTTTAGCTGGTGTACCTAAAGAAACATATCTCTTACCTTTCTTATCTACTACAATATCACCATAGTGAAGGGTTTGTCCCGCAAACTCAAAAGGATCTGTTTCTGGTACTGTGCTTAATAATGATCTCCAAACTTTTTTAGCATCTGAGATCTTAGAGTATGATGCTCTAATTTTGCTTTTGTCTATACCAGCTGCTTCATAGAGTTCATCAGAAATCTCTGTACCGTTAGAAAGCTCAACAATATATTGATCTACAAGCTTACCCTCTACCTTAGCTTTAGTTTTTCTAATTCTAACTCCAGCACGCTCTTCAACAATTTTATCTTTGCTGTTTGCAGGAGTAGATTGTTTTTGATCAGAAAGAACTTCAAATGATAAACCAACGCTTTCACCAGCATCTATAACTAGTTCACGCACTTGGTCATTATCTTTATTAGCCTGGATCCATTCTTTGAATCCTCTCTCTTCTTTAATTACATCACCTATATTTGGTTTACTCTGATCTAAAGAAGCAACCCATAATGCTTTTAAGTCCGTAAGAATAGAAGCAACCTTCTGTCCTTCTTTAGATGCACTATATTGTTCAAGAGATAATCTTTGCTTACCAGTTGCTGTTCTTGCAGCGTTTACACCTTTGTGTATTCTTCTAAGTATACCTTTTGCAAAAGCATTTACAGACTCGTCATTGTTGATGACCTTTGCCGCTTTATCAGAGTCAGGTGCATCCTCATCAAGTTCTTCTTCTAGATCTTCTGTATCTTGTACTTCTTCTGGCTGAGTTAATTTGATATAGTTATTTTTGATTCTCTCAATCTCCATAACTTTATCTGCATCAACTGTTTTTTCAACAAGACCGTTTTCTGTGTAAAAAGTTTGAAGAAACTCTGGGTTACCGGTTTCTAAGAATAATTCTGCTTCAGCTGGATCAGGTACAATACCTAATTCATCTAAGTCTTTTAAAACTTGTGCTGCTTCTTCCTTATTTATTGCAGCATCAATTCTTTCTCTTACTGCTTTTCTGTCTTGCTCATACTGCTGTTTAAAGAAAGCAGCGCCTCTTTCTACAATTGATTCATAGTTACCAGGATTAGCCATAAACTCAACAGCTTTATCATAAGCTCTTGTTCTATATTGTAGCTCACCATAGTCAACCATTTTCTTTAAGACCTCTTTTACTTTAGCTTTGTTTGCATAAGCTCCATTTTCTTCTGCTAAGAATTCAATGTAAGCAACAAATGCTTTTTCTAAAGTTGATGTTTCAGTTGACTTAAGAATCTTTTCTCCATTAACTTCTTCAAGCTCACTTGCAATGGTTGTAAGACTACCAATCTTTCTTTTATCAAATCTAGTTGCACCGTCTTTGCCTTTAGTTGATATTTGATTCTTGGGATCTGTTAATACCTTACGATAATTATTAAGGAGCTTAAGTTTCTTTTCTTTTTTAGCCAACAACTCTGCATCAGCTTCAGATTCTTTTAATGCTATAATCTCCGCTTGTAGTAAAGAAATCTCTCTTTGTATAGTATCTGGATCCAGAAGAGTTGTTAGATCACTTGCGCCTAACTTAGATATATTAATACCACCCTCTGTTCCAGGAACATATACTAAATCACTTGATGATAGTTCATTAGCAATTGTTTGCATCCTTTTTAAAGAATCTTCAAATGCTGTTCTAGTAAACATTGCTAGGTATCTTGCATGATTCCAAGCTATTTGTTTGTATAACTCATTATTATACTCTCTAGATCCTTTCTTATAAGCATTTGCATCATATGGATTTGGGAACTTATCATTAAGATCATTGTAGTTATCTTCTATCTTATATGATTTATCTAAGAAATCTTGCAATCTCTTTCTAACCTTACCACTCTTTGCATCTTTAGCTGCATTAGGAAAAGCTTGAGCAAGTTCTTCATCTGATAGGTTCATTAAATCTTTTAGTTGTTTTCTAAAAGGTTCAATCATATCATTCTGCAGCAAAGATTCTAATTGAGCAAACTCTAAGTAATCTTGGTTATCTTTAAAACCAAGAGGATCTTGCTCATATGCAGATCTTTGTTGTTCTGCAGCAGCTTGTCTTACCTTAACAAAGTTTAAGTTTGCTGTATCAAATAAAGAATTTAGTTCTGCTTGTTGATCCCATTTTTCATTTGCAGTCTTTACAAGAGTGTTTAAAAGATTTTCTCTATCCTGCTTGTTCTTCTGGAACTCCTCCTTATTAAAGATTCTATTATACGTATCTGGTACTGTATTATAGATAAGTTTAGATCCACCACCTAGGATACCCCCGGTAGCAAACCCAGACATAAAGACCTCAAAACCTTGAGCTGAGTATTGACTATCAACAGCATTATTTAATGCAGCATTAAGTGCAACACGAGTGTCTGTTGCTGGATCCTTAAGCAGTTCGCTATAGTAATCTACAACACCAACTTGTAAACCTTCTTGGTAAAGTTCCTGAACACCTTCTGCAATATTAGCTGCAAAGAATCTTAAAGCACCGTGGGCACCTTTCATCACATAATCCCCAAAACTATATGCATTTCTTCTTTGTTGTCTACCAGCTTTGGTCCAAATGCTTTTCTTTACTTCAAAAGGACTTCTTGCTATCTTACCATCAACACCAACTGTTTTCTTAGTTTGGAGTATTTTTTTACCGAGTTTGCCAGTACTATTGTCAAGTGCTCTAGCCAATCCTCTACTAAAAGGACTAACAACAGCGCCTAAACTAATTCTATTAGTCAAATAAATTACAGGAGCGTTTGCCCAAGTTGTAGTTGAACTGGCTTTAACCGCTTGTTCTTGAATTGATGCAAGCTGAGCATCTGTTAGATTTTTTTGACCTGTTCTATCTCTTTCAATTTGAATACCATTAGACATCATGGTATTATAAACAAACCCAGACTCAAGACGGCTTTCATCAAGAGCTAGATCAATCATTCTGATATCTCTGTAAAAACCACCAAAAGCAGCATACCCTTTACCAAGTTTATGTATTGCAGTACCTACATCTTTTGTTTTATCAAAGCTTCTTAGGGCTTGCATTGTTTCAGGTAAGAATATTCTTCCTGCTAGATTTTCTCCTGATTTAATTCCTGTCCAAAAATCACGGGCTTTATCAGTATTTCTTAAAGCACCAACAATAGATCTCCCACCTTTAAAAGCTCTACCAATAGCAAATGCATCGCCCATTCTGTTAAACATCCTTGTAAGTCTGGCCATATTATAAGCAGTTCTTGCAGTTGAAGCTGCTGCTGCTCCTGCAGCTGCTACACCAGATGCGCCACCTGTTACAGGTGTTGCAGCAGCTAGTGCTGCCGTTCCTGCCCACATTGCAATTTCTTCTGCTGCAATGCTTGACATAATACTAATACTATATGCGGAGTTCAATGCAAATCTGTTAAATGCTGCACCAAATCCTTCACGAGTATCATTACCAATTCTCAGGGCTTCTTCCATTTTTACAGCAGATTCTGTGTCTGGATCTCCATCAAATAAATCAAATACACCTTGATTATTATTATCAAACAGTGCATCTGATAAACCAAAGAAACTAAAACCGGGTGAAAAGTTTTCACCAAATTGGCTCATTGCTCTACTAAAGTTATCATACCATGTAGAGTTCTCATTGTAATAAGTCTCATTGTCTCTATATGGATTAAAGCCTAAGTCTGCAAATTTTGGATGAGCATAAAAATGATCAAAGTTTGTTTCTCTAATACTAAAAGATGTTCTTGGCTTAATATCTCTTTGACTAGTTGGTTCAGAAAATGTTTGTTTAACATCAAACCACGTGTTCGCAAAATCTACAGGCTTTTGTTGAGGAACTCCTTGAGCAGATCCAGGAACACCATTGATATAAGGACTTATGGTAGTAACCATATTAAGATACTCATCATCTACAGTTTGTAGATAATCAGGATCATATCCTAAATCTAAAATATCAACTGGTTCATATTCTCTATTTGCTTGTGATGAATTTGAAAACCCCTGTTGATCTAGTGGTTTGTTTAAATTATTATCCATGCCTAGATATTATATTCTTTATTTTTGTGTCTTGTTATATAAAGCTTCTGCAGCTTGATTTTTTTCTAAAATCTCCTGCATCTTTATAAACTCAATATAGTCAGCAATTTGTTGTATTCCATTTGCTTTAACAGGTTGACCAGCTAATTCTCCGTATACAGATGGATCCATTGGATATCTTATCATTTCCATTGGGCGTGTTATTTCAACGTAATGATTTTCTGTACCTGCAGTTGGATCAAATGATCTCTCTGTTAAAGTTGTATAATATACACCATTATTTCTCCAAATTTTAAATTCTCCTGCGCCAGGAATTTCTCTGTGGTATTTACCATCAAATTGAATTTCAGTATCTACCATAGAATAATTATAATTGCTTTGTGAGTAACCACTTATATCTTGATCTGGATTTACCATAAGTGTAATTGTAGAAAATTTATCTTTTTCTATTTTTTCAAGAATACCATAACCAGGATCATCTGTATCACCCGTTGCTAATTTCTTTAAATAATCTTGATCAAATGTAATTACATATGCCCCATCTTTTGAAGGGGAGTCTATTGCTCCATATGCATCTATATAGCTGACACTAAATAAAGCTTTATCTTTTATACTAGAACCTTGACTACCAGCATCAAGATCCATTAACGCTTGCCCAACAACACGTCTTGCTTTATCACCATCTTTTTCAACTTTTTTGGTAACGTCTGAACTTTCAAACTCTCTAACATCACCGGGGATATATTGAACACCACCTGTGCTAACTTGATTAATTAAATCAACAAGAACATTTTCTTGTTCTGTAGTTAAACCATTAATGTTACTAGGAACAATAACCCCTGAGTTATATGAGTTAGACATAAATGCAGAACCATCTGACATATTTTTTACAGAACCACCTCTTAGAACTTGATATACATCAAACACTTCATATGGTCTTTCTGCTCCAGCATCTGTATCTGCTTCAGTTGTAGCATAATAGTTATAGTATCCATTTAAGGTTCTATTTAGCACGTTATATTGTTTTTCATAAGCTTTAGTAGCTTCTTCTGTAACCCAGTCTTCATCAAGGGTTTCCTCCATATTGCCGCTCCATCCATAGGTACCCATAGGTGTAACCACACGCTCCGTACCTTTTGTATAGAAATCTTCATCAAGCCGTACCCAATCTGTATATTCTCTTCTTCTTGCTTTTTCTATGGCTACATCAATAAATTCTTCTTTAGACAAAATCTTACCATCTTGAACAATGGATGGAGCACCATAACTCATATCATAAAGAACTTCTTCTACTCCAACCGCGTCTTTAAAGTTAAGTATCTGTCCCCAGTTAGCTACTGCTTTTGTTTCTAGTAACTCTCTACCACGCTCAGTTCGCATTGCTAAACCTTGCATATCGCTCATCCTATTTTTAAACAAAGTAGCTTGAGCGTTTGTAATATTTGGTGCTTTCTCTGTCCTAGAGTCTTGAGTTGCAAGAGCTTCATCAATTTTCTCATATTCTTTTGCAACCCACTCTTTATATTGAGGTTTTTGTAATTCTACTCTAGCTTCATCTAAAGTAAATACTTTATCACCACCTTGAGTTGGAAGAGTTATAGTTTCAGGAGTACCAGCTTGACCTCTACTTGCCTGGTCAATTTGATAGTAATCTAATACTACACCAACTGTTTCATTATAGATTTTGTCATCTGCATCTTTGAATTCTGTTTCTGCTAATTTTAGAGCATCAAAATCAGCTTGTGGTTCGCCATCTGCATTTGCAACATACGATACATCTTGTTGACCTGTACTAAGCTTACCCAAAGCATTACCTAATCTACTTTCAGGTGATAATAAACCTGCTTTTATTCTTGCAGCTTCTAGCTCATTTGCTCTGTTTAATGCATTTTGTTCAGCTCTAAATTTTCTATCTGCTGCATCACGGATCATATCAAGCTTGTGCTTTTCTATGTCTCTTTGAAAATCATTAATTTCAATATCTCTACTAGCACTTTGCATAGAATAACTTCTAGCTGCTGCTCTTAGATCATCATTAATATTCCAGTTCATTAACATAGCATAAGCTTTGTTAATCAATGCTTCTTCATCTGGGGTAGGTTGACTAACAGATCCCAATAAAGCTCTATTAGATTCTGTTTCTAACTCCATTTCTTCAAGAGCTAATACAACTTGCTCATAAGCAGATCTTTGAGCTGGTGATAATCTATCTTCTCCAACATCAGTAATTTTTGCTTCATGCTTCTCTCTTAGTTCTTTTAACTCTTTTAATTTTCCTTGTTGAGTTAATTCTAATTCTGCTGCTTTAAAGTTAATATCTGCTATTAAACTTTGTGCCCATTGTACTCTACCTTCATTTATTGATTGATATTTACCAGCAGCTACACCATCTTCAGCATGTCTTCTTGCTTTTACATATGCATCAGCAGAATAGGCTCTTTGAACATTTGCATTATTAGCCAATGCTCTTCTGACTCTTTCAAATGATGCATCATATACAAGCTCACCATTCTTTTGTTTTATAATAAACTTGTTATCTTTTGTAAAATAAAAATCCTCAACTTCTAAACCCGATTCTTCCAAATAGTTTAATGCCATATCATATAGATTGACATTAGGTATATAAGTAGGTAGAGGTTTATTTGCAGCGTCTTCGGGAGATGCTTCTATAAAATCTTGCATTTGATAGTTTAGGTAATCAATACCTGTCTGCCAATACTTATTACTAGCATCTGAGTTTGGAGCATTTAATAAGCTTTGAGCTCGTTGTAATTCTCCTTTATATCTTGCTGTTCTATAGATATCCTGTTGAACTAGTTTATTTTCTATAAATGGATTAAAGACACCACGTGCTTGATCTACGTTTGCACCAATAGATAAATCTAATTCAGCTATTTGATTAATACGTGGAACCAATTGCTGAGCAAATTGATCTCTAATTTGTTGAGTATCTTGTCTTGATAAATCTGCATAGACAACACTACCATACAAATCATTTATTGCTTTATAGTTTGTATCGTATCTATCCTGACGTGTAGAAAGTACCGCTTGAGCAAATTTAAAATCTGGTTCAAACGGTTCATACGTGGGGATGTAACTATCTATTCCTGGTATATAAGTTGCCATAAATCTAAATTACTAAAATTTTCTAAGTTTTAAAAGCTTTATGCTTACACTCTTTAAGTTTATGAACCCATCTTTCCTGTGTAAAAAGGCACTGCAAACTTCTTAATTTCTTTTCCTTTTTTTCCTTGACCATTTGCTAAACTCATTGTCGCAAGTACTTCTGGTGTAAGACCATACATTTCTGCATAATTCCCACTAAGCATTGGATTCTCTGCTTGAGTTGTTCCTGAAGTATAGTAATCTATCATAGCTTTGTTGACACCATCTTCACCAAACATGTTATACAAATCTTGTAGATCTTGCATACGTTGTTGTTTAGCAACTCTAGGATCTCCTTGCTTACTTGGAATAGGTCTTCTACCATTTACAAAATCAATGGTACCACCTGTTACAGGATTAATATTAAATTGATCATAAAGACTACTTAAATTGTAAGCGCCCACTGCATTTGTAAGAGCATCTGCCTGCCAGTTCATGAAATCATTCATGTCAGCATTCTTTTCATTATCATACATTTGCAATGTAGCTTGTGTTGCATCATACAATTGATCAGTTCTTTCAGCATTTAATCTGTTAACCGCAAAGTCTAATTGAGCCTGACGTGTTAAACCAGAATTAACTGTATTAATATTTCTACCATGAACTCTTGCAAATGCGTTAGCGGCTTGCGTCATTGCATCACCAGACATTTTACTTAACCTAGCACTTGTGCTTTGAGGACCCGCAAAAGCACCTACTGCCTGCGCAGCTATATTATATTTCTCATTTACATCTGCAAGCTGTCTTGTAGGTTCTTCTAGTACATAATCTATTCTTGGTCTTTCAATAGGCTGTCTGAACGGCATGTACATATTTCTATCTCTAAGAGCAATTGCTGCTCCCTTATATAGATCTTGTGTGTAGAAGTCAAGATCAGGATCTCTATATGTTTGTATATCTCCTGGTTCATCACAGCATTCTAATGAATATGTACCATCGGGACAAAGACATCCTTCTTCTTCTTTTTCTTTTTCTGGTTCTGGCTCTGCTACTTGTAAGAATTGATTCAAAGTATTATTACCGTAGAATCCATCTTTCTTAGAAATCTTCTTATTTACAGCCCAGTTAGTATTTTGATTTGGTCCAGTTGCTGTATATGATAAGTATGGCTCAGCATTATCCTTATCTGCTATAGTAACAGCTTGGAAGAATAATTGATTTAATTGTGTTGTTTTGTCATCAATGTTATAACCACCATAAAGATCTGGATAAAGTTCTGCTGCTCTATCAAATAAAGCTTGAGTGTTTTTATTTTTTCTATCTCCTCTACCTCTATCTAACTCTTTTGCATATCTCATGTCTTCAGGCATAAGATCTGCAATCATATAGTTATTCTTTTGGTAGTCTAGGAATGTTTGAACCATCTCAGCCTTAGATGGGATATCAGATTCAGGAATACCTTGCGCCTTTGCGTTAGCAACAAAAGCAACATAAGCTCTATCAATTGTAGTTTCCCACATAGGATCACCAGAAGTAAATAGTCTTTCTAGTTCTTGATATTGTGAATAGTTATCACCTAACCCTCTACCACCTTCAATCTCTGAAACATCTAAGGTTGTTCTACCACCTCTTCTTGAAGCAGCAGGTGCCGCAGCAGGTGCCGCAGCAGGAGAAGGTGTAGGAGAAGGTGGTGCAGAAGCTCCAGCAGCTGAACCAGAAATAGTTGTAGCAGGAATAGTTGTAGCAGGAGGAGTAGGATCAAGAGGACCGGATGCTTTAACATATGCTTGTGCATCACCACTCCAAACCCAGCCTGCATTTTCCATTGTTGTATTATACTGAGTACCAGCATGTGGATTTCCTGTTGGAATAAGACTTCCTACAGGATTACCCTCTGTATCTACCGCATGTTTTCCTATTTCTACATACTTGCCGTTTGTAAATTGATATGCTGTACCGTTTGCTGGATTAAAATAATAAACACCTTCTTGAGCATCTGCTGTAAATGGTATACCATATCTACCATTAGACATTTTTTGATATTCAATACCATTTTGGGCTCTTGGTAATTCCATACCATAAGCAGCCATAGGTTGTGACATTTGACCAGCTTGTTCCATTATCTGTCTTAATGCCATTACCTGAGCTTGTTGCTCTGGAGATAATCCTTCAAACATTCTTTGTGCAGCTTGCTCTCTTGTGATATTCTCTACTTTCTGAGTAAACTCAATAGGATTAATACCTTGAGAAATCAAATAAGGATGAGCAGTTGCTGGAACACCATCTGAAAATTGTTTCTTTGCTTCTTGTCCAAATGCTAATTTTGATAAACTCATTTGATTTTTATCTATCATTAATTCAGCACTTTTGGTTGTAATGTTATCTGCAAAAGGATCTGCCATTGCTCCTATGTATTCATTGAGCTGGTATTTTTTAGAAACCTTAGCTGGAGTCATTTTCTTTCTTGATTCAATACCAAACTCTGCAAGCTCTTGTCTATTAAACTTCATTTTAGCTGTATCAGAAAATACAAATGATTGCTCTGGCAAATACATTGGTACGCCACCACTACTGTGTCTAGGACCTTTAATGTCATACAAACCAAATCTACCATCATTATTAAGATCTGTCAATACAGTCTCACCACCTTCTGCTTCTATATTAGCAACTTCTCTAGGTACGGATGATAAAGAGTATCTAACATCTACGTCATTGGTATTGTTAAATTGGTCATTACCAAAATTATAAGGAGATGTAACAAGACCATAACCAGATTGATCTCCGGTCATCATACCGCCATGTTTCATCTTTTTTGTAACCTTACCGTTTTTAATTTCAAAACCATCAGGTAATTTTTTTAATCTAATCTTTGCCATAATTATAACATTTCTATGTCTGCTCCAGCAGCTATTAATGCAGCAAGAGTATCATTATCTACTTCTAGTTCTCCACCATATTCACGTTCTATCTTTCCTGCAGATGTATAACCTTGTCTAACAGCCTCAGTAACTAAGGCCGCAGCTTCTTCTGGAGTATTTGTAGTTGCACCAATTATAGAACCCAAAAAGTTATTATACATATCCATTCCAGATTCCTTAGCCTTTGTCATAAAAGGTCTTTCATCCTTACCAAATGCGGAAGCTTCGTGACCGGCGCCCAAAATATTTGCACCAATAGCACCTATTATTTCATCATGAGGAAGATAATCTGAAAAAGGAATATAAGCTCCTGCTTTATCTGCTATTGTTTGAGCAGTAACAGCTGATGAATAACCATGTCTTAATGGATCTGAGTTTATATCTCTAAACTCCATCAAAGCTTCAAGACTCTTATAAGCATCAGAATTCTTTTTAGTTTCCCAAATTTCTGTTAAACGATTCAACTCTGCTATTTCTTCATCAGTAAATTTGCTTTTATCATAGTCATGTATACGCATTAACCTGTCTTCATATCTATATAACTCGTCTTGAGCGCCATCAATGTCATCTATTATCATTTGTTGTTCCTTCGTATATGGGAAGTCATAACGCATAGAACCAAGAGAATTATCTACTTGATCTTCTAAATATCCTAAAAGATTACCTTTATTGTATGCATATTTAAGATCAGAATAATTTTCTTCTGGAGGATCTCCACCATTTTGCATTTCCTCTTTATGCAAATATCCCATCTTAGCCATTCTTTCATGATCAGCTGGTACTTTAGCTTTATAACCTTTACCGCTTTCAGGATCATACATCATGTGTGGTTCAAACTCACCGCCTTTTTTATACATTTCTTTACCGTACATAGCAGGTGCATAATAATCAACAAGATTGTCTGGTTCAGCTAATCCAGTGTTCACGTCAAATGTTCCTCTCTTATTTGCAGGATTTTCTACAGCTCTATAAATTCTATCAGCCATAGTAGAGTTTCTCAATTCATTTTTGTAGTTAAAGTAATCTTGCTCTGCAAAAAACTCATTAGCAAAGTTTGCTCCCATTACAGCAAAGTTTGAAACATCTCCATATGCTTGCATGTATGGGTTATCTTGTATAAATGTAGATATCTGTTTTGGTATGTTTTTTAACTGTCTTCTTCTTGTTACAGTAGGTTGTTCTGTTGTTTGATTTCCAGAGTATGCAGATAAATCTATATTTCTTAATTCTGGCATTGCTGCTTCAGAAGTTAATGATGAAAGATCAACTTCTTTAGGATTTAAACCAACAACAGGCATTGCAAGTGGTCTATCAAATTCTTCTGCTACATCATCTAATGCTGTCTGATCAAAGTAAGCACCACCCATACCAGATCCACCTGACCAATTGTATGGAGGACCAAATTGAGCTTTAGGTAATTCAGAGCCGTATTTTAATTCTGGAAAACTACCACCTTTATATACGTAGTCACTTAATTTTGGTTGAATTACTTCATGAGCTTCACCTTCAAAAGCATTAGTATCATCATATGGATCATATTCTTGCGCTGGATCCCGCCATTCCCTAAAGGCTCCTTTTCCAAAACGCAGAAGAGAGTTTAATGTGCCATCTCTTCTTATTTGCAAATTATGAGCTAGCTCATCAATTATCTTTTCTCTTATTTGCTCGTCAGTCATTCCTGCACGTCCTAAATAAACTATATTGTCTCTATTTATTGGATTAACGTGAGCTCTGCGTCTATTAGATCCGGTTGCTGCATCTAACCATCCTGCATCACCATAAAAAGGCACAGAAAACCTTTCATTATCTAAACCAAGCGTCAAAGGTGGTTGACCTGCCCTTTGCCAAACCTCTCTATATCTTTTTGCTTCTTCATCTGAAAGACCTTTTGTTGCACGCTTTAAAAGTTCTTCAGTCTCATTATCTGGTGCTTCATCTTTATAGTTTGTTGTGTATCTTGTATCACCATAAAGAAAAGATTCACCTCTACCCAAATCATTTCTAGCTGCAGCAAATGCTTCATCTTTATCAGCGTATTGATTATAGTTGGGAAGAGATTCATATCCATCATCATCTGTCCATACCCAATTCTTAGGTGATGTTAATAGTGCACCTGCAGTTTCTAATTGTCTTTTTGTAGGTTTATTAAAAGTCAATTCATCAGGAATCAAACCTTCTTTGCCATCAAGCCAACCATCATTCCAATAAGTGTCCGAGCCTCCTAAAGCTGAATTACCCCAATTTAATAAATCAACAAGACCATATTGAGCTTTGGGTAATGTAGAGCCTCCATATTTAAATTGAGATTCCTGTTCGTATATCTGTCTTAGCTGAGCTTCATTTAAACCCATTAGTCTAGGGCTTGTAGCATTGGCAACATACCAATCTTTAAATCCATCATTAGATCCCTCTTGCGTATCATCTACTGGTGGAATCTGAACAACACTTCTTTCAGGAGTATTAGAAGAAATCATTGCAGGGAGTGGTTGATCATTCTCAGTTTCACCTAGCATTGTGCGTCTATACATATCGCTCAATGCTTTGTCTCCTGCTATATTATAGCTGCTGTATTGATTCCCTGTGTTAATTAAGCCTGTACCGCTTGGGTAGTCTTTTGCGCCAAGCAACATTTGTTTTTCTTCTAGATCCATGTTATCAATATTCTCCATGAATCTTGCCAATGATATACCAGAAACTCTATTGTTTTTTCCAATCATCTTTCTTTCAAGATCATTGGATGCAATTGCAGATTTATAATCATTTGCTTCTGGATCAAAATCAACCCTGCTGTTTAGTAAAAGATCATTTGTGTACTGGTCTCTTGTTCTAATATTTCCTTCAGCAAAATCATTGAAATTAACAACATAATTGCTTGGATCAAGATTACCATAATCAACATCAAATGTTTTATTTAAATTTTGCTTACCCTTATATCTAGCCTTCTTAGCAGACCAGTCTCTAAAGGTTCCATCCATTAGACCATCTTCATTAGCATCTTGTTTACTAAAAAGCTTACCATATGCATCATCAAGTAAATATGCAGCGCCAAGTAAATTACCTCTTCTCGGTGTAGGTGGTAAATACAAAGCATGCGGTATATTATTTTCTTGACCAAAAAGAGGACCCGTTCCTTTGTTTACCCCACCATAAGCCATAGACGGCATTGCTTCAGATTGCATCAATTGTTGACCAGCTTGTTCTGCCATCATATCCAGTTCCTCTGGTGACATTTGTTGTTGACCCATTGGAGCTTGTGGCATCATAGCTTGTTGTGGTTGCTGAGCTTGCGCTTGTTGCTGAGCAACCATATCCTTTTCTAAAAGCTCAACTTTTTGAAATAATTCTACAACAGCATCTGGTGTAAATCCTAGATGCTCAAGAGCACTACTCATATCATTAGGTTGAACACCACCTTGGGACATGATTCTGTAGATAACCTCCTCTATGGCAGCACCTTCTGAGGCCATTGCTTCAATCTGGTTAAAGATTTCTCTAACCTCTGGGCTCATGGCTCTATCTCCTGACACTGAAGTTTGAGTATTTAAACTTTTTTTATTTGAATTTGTTGCTTGCATAATATATTATTAATATACAAATAATTCAGCAGAATGCCTAATTATCAGCGTCTTTCATCTTACTTAATACGTTGGTCATTATGTAATTAGGAATGCTCATTTTTGCATTCTTTGCTTCTCTATAATACTTTCTATTAATCTTATCATATAGCTTGCTTGCAGGTTTTTGCATGATAGTTCCATCATAAACCCCATCAATATAATCTTTATAAATCTGCAAATTATTAGCCATCTCACCACCTTGTTCCATTCTATCAAATTGATCAAAGGTTAAGAAACGCGCATTACTCTTTACTCTTGAAGCATAATTATCTCTCTTATTCCATTTTGTTGGAAGATAAGCCCACATGTCTTTCTTCTGAGAAGTTGTTAATTGTTCATTGTATCTAATACCAAGAACAGTTGCAGTTGCTATTGCAGCTTTTTCAGGATCTAAAAAATCCATATTAGATGTTATACCAAGCTCTGCTAATGCTTCTTTTTCTTTATCGTTTAGATAACTCCAACGCATTTGAGTATAACCAACACTTCTAAAATCTTCACTAGCTCCATATGTGGTTGCTTTACTTACAACATCCGGAGAAGATGCATTTTTAGAGTCCATCGCTTTACCGGCTGCTCTCATAATATTACCTCCTGTAGAATGTGTATCACCAAAGTTGGATTCTGTTCCATATATACCGAATGCCATCCTTGCAATTTGATTATAAGTATCACTTGATATTTGGGCAACCTTCATTATTCGTTGTTTATTATCTACAAGAGCATTAATAAAAGGTTTGGTTGTATTTGTAAGTTCTTCTTCATCTGTTGTATCTGAGGTAAGCAAATCACCTATTCCTGTTTCATTAAACACGTTCTCTCTAAATAATGACTCATCAAAATTTGCTTTGATTGGTTTATATGTTAATGTGTTAGTGCTGTAGTTAGCTCCTTGCCCTTTTTGTTCTCTACCTTTTTCATCTGTGTATTGTAAATAACTTTGTCTGTTATCTGCACTCACTCTTAAAACAGCTTTTCCATCTACAAGCTCAAAGTAATTCCCTTCATCTTCTGGTAAAATATATACAGGAGTTCCTATGGGAAGATCCATATTATATAATGCTTGTATATCTGTACATTTACCATTAATACATCCGTTAGAACTTCTATTATCATCTAAAGTTTCATTATCAAAAAAAGGAATTCTGTAGTCAGGTGCTCCATGTAGTGCTGTACCAACAACTTCACCGCGCTCATTCATTAATGTAAATGATGGCGCACTATTATAATATGCATCACTTGTTGGACTTGATGATGCTATTTTATATCTACCTGCACCTGTAGAAAGATTACCTTTGCTCCAATCTGTTTGCCAAGAACCGTTTACTTTGTCTGCATCTGTGATAATACCATCATTGTTTTTATCAACGGCTTTTGTTGTAGTTTGTGCATCTCCAGGATTAACTCCCATTTGTACTTCAAAATCCATAACAGGAGTATCTCCTTGATATAATTTTAGCCGTTGTGTTTTCTTATCAATTACGACATACTGCTCATTAGGATTTTGCAATGCTTGAGCTTTGATGATTATATTCTCATCTGTTGTGCTGTTAATATCAGCTCTATTTGCTTCAAGCTTATCTATATCAATCCAAGATTCTTCTTTTAATGATTTTTCTTCAATGTAATTACTAGGCAATTGTAATTTTTGATTTACAATAATTAAGTTGGGATTACTAATGTTATTTAACTTAGTAAGAACATCTACACTAGTACCATATTTTTTAGCAATCTTACCTAAAGTATCACCAGACTTAACTCTATAAAAATCATTAGAAGATTCTTTTTGTGTTTATTGAGCTGCAGCTTGTTGTTCTACAATCTTTGGAACCTGAAGCTTTTGATTAATCTTAATAAAATTAGGATTAGATATGCTATTCAAAGCAGCAATGTCATTTACAGTAGATCCATATCTTTTAGCTATCTTACCAAGTGTGTCTCCGGATTTTACGGTGTAAGTATCATATTGTTCACCACCATCTTGAAGAGTTCTGTAGCCGTTAAAGATTCCTTCGCGTTTTAATTTATTAGTGCTTTCACGGAAACTTTCTCTATCACCAGCCTTCTCAACATTCTTATGACCTTGTAACCAAAGATCTTCTAAAGACATTTTACCATCAGCAAAATCTTTAAGAACTGCTTTTGATTGAATTAAATTTACTAAGAACGCTGTGTATTGTTGCTCTGGTGTTAATTGATCTGCAGAAGTTGCATTTAAAATACCAGGATCCACTTCAAGCCCCATAGAATCAGCTACAGTTTTATATCTATTTTTAAATGTCTTAAAAGCAGGACCTTCAAACTGGAACATTCCTCTAGCAGGACCATCTTGGGCCTGTTTCATTTTAGGATTCATTGTATGCCAAGATTCATGATAAGCAACAGTATCAGCAGCCTCACCCCACATGTCTCTTGTGCCACCACGAGTTTGTACTAGATAATCTAATGTATTATTTAGATCTAATATATTACTCTTAGGTTTTTCTTTTTTAACTGGAGTAGGTGCAACTTCTGTAGTATATCTGTCTCCGTACCACATGAACTGATCTTTACCATCTTTTCTTGCTGCTGCAAAAGCTTGATCAAATGTTCCGGCATCATCATATGTATATACACCCCAGTTCATTGGGTTTGCATAATCAAGCCAAGATGTCTCACCTCTATTTTGATATGAAGGTAATTTACCACCTTTTTGTTCTTGTAATGCAGAAGCTCCTAATCCAGCAGCACTTATAGCAGGACCTATCATATTTTTAACTCCTTTAGTTAAACCTCTCAGAGCATTAAGACCACTAATTTTGTCAACACCTGCAAATTCAAAATTTGTATTAATAGGATCTATTTCACCAGGAAAAGCTCTACGCATTTGAGGACCTTCATACCTAGGAGCAGTAACTGTAGTTTCAGCTAGCATACCATCATAGTATATAGGATCTTCTTTTGGATACATATCTCTTACAGCAAGTGGTAAATATTTACCACCTTGAGCTTTGGGTAGTGACCCGCCATATTTTTTATTTGCTCTTGCTTTTCTATAATTATCAATAGCGAGCCTGTTCTCTTTAACAAAAGCCGCATCTTCAGGTCCTATTTTTTTTCTAAAGTTTCCTTCTGAAGTCTCATATATGTATTCTCCAGTTTGTTGATTTAATATTCTACTATAAATATCCATAGTAGGTACTGGAGTAGCTTTTACAGTTTTAGTTACCTCTTCTTTTACTGGAGTATTTTCTACTACAGGTTTGGGTTGAGATGTAGGTTTAGTTGGTAAAGGAGCTACTGTTTTAGTTGCAGAAGGTTTAGTACCTGTAAATACAGGTTTTACAGTAGGACGTTCATATTGATATACTGTTATAGGATTTCCAGCCTCCCAATTTGCTTCGGGATAATAGTCATAAGCATATACATTACCGTTCCCTCCTATATAATTACCTCTAGTACCTTGAGCTACTCCTTCACCTACATAATAATCATAATTAGAAAGTACACTCGGTGGAGGAAAAAATGTTACTGAAGATATAGGAGTATTATCTTTGTTAATCAAAAGATAATCATTAAGACTTAAGGGAATTCTATTTTTCTCTACTATATCAATATCAGAAACTTTATGAATAAATGAAGGAGTCTCCATAACATCTGATGCAAATGTACCCGTCATAGGAACAATGTCCCCCCTTTTATAAGATTTCCCGAAGTTAGCATCTGGATTATTAAATACGCTATCGTGCCCTTTACCCCAATCAAGTACAGTATTACCTTGACTCGGTAGACCATCAGAATATTCTGTTATATCTTTAGTATAAAGACTTGGATCATCTAATGCTTGAATTACGTCATAAAGATTTTGAGCACCCACCTGATGTGCCGCCAAACTATCATTAAACATAGCATTACGATATTGATATTCATCCCAATCATCAAAACCTTTTTCACCATGGCTGTACAACATATTATTACCGGTCCAGGTACGAGTCCAGGTTGGACCTTTACCGCCGCTCTGAGCTTTAGGTAATTGACCGCCTGTTTTAAATAACTGTATGGTTTCCCAAATATTTTGTACTGGTATAGCACCATCTCCAGCAACACCTCTTTCATCGTATCCTTTAAAGTGTTTTCTTAAATTGCTGACATAACCATTTTGAATTTGCTTCAAAATATTTTTAGTTTTATTATCCAAACCTCTAAGCTGAGATATTTGCGCATCCGTAAATGTAGAAGCATTAGGTGGTGCTCCTAAAAGCGGAAGTTTATTTGCTAATTCATCATATTCAAAATATTCCTTATAAGTTAGATCAGGATATTTTTCTTTAAGTCTAAAGTAATTATCAAACCCAGCACTTACTTTCTCTGATTGTACTTCTGTAGGAGCTGCATACCATGTTTGATCGTCAAATCTTCCTGGGTTTTTAGATTTTATTGGTTCTTTTAGATTTTTAAAAGTTAGATTTGCAGCTTTGTTTCTACGCAAGCCTTTCCAGTTATACGAATTTATTAAGCTTTGTATATCATCACTTTGAGAAAAATCAAAATTTTTATTTGCAAAATATGGAGAATAAAAAGGATGCGTATTATAATTATAATCTAAATCAGGATCATATGTGATCATTCTATTCTTCCATCTTATTCCACCAGCAAGTCCTTTACCATCATTAGACATTATAGTCTTTTGTGGACCACTATGACCAAATTCATGTGCAATAGTCTCTCCAATTGATTTAGGCTTTCTATAGTAAAAACCATAATTTCGCATAGTCATAGGACGCTCGCCATCTATAGCCACACCAGCATAAGTACCTCTATCAAAATTTAATGATTCTCGTTGTGCTGGTGTTAAATCAAAATTTCTTTTTCCAACTCTTGAGTCAGTTAATACAGGCTGTTCCCAAAATGCTTTTTTTGCATCTGGTGTTAATCTACGTTGTATTGGAAAATCAAACCACTTACTTGCATTATTTAAAAGACCTGGTCTTAAGTTAACACCATCAACGCTCATATAAGCTTTTGCAAAATCATCACCAATACGAGCCATTTCATCTTGTTTTGCTGCAATAGCTAATCTTTGACTTTTTGTAATAGGAAAAGTCTCAAAAAATGGACGTCCTGATCTAATATCTTTAATCCCTCTTTTTATTCCTGTTTTATAATCTAGAAGCCATGCATCTCCCAGAGCAGATTGCCTCTGCATCCATTCATCAAAACCCATTCTAGGTTGAGTTGGTCGTGGAACAAGTTGAGTGTTTATCCCAGATATAAATTGAGTTGGTGGTTTAATATATTTAAGACCAAGAATATCTAATAAACCCGTACCTGCATTAAATGCAGCATCCGCGTATTCTCCTCTTTGAATCTGACCTGGTATCTCAGGAGCACGATTTAATGCAAAGTCTGTAGCAAAAGTGCCGCGCAATAAAGTATTTGCAGTTATACCAGGTACTGTTGTTGATCCTACAGTAAGTGGAGCGTTCAAAAGATTACTTGCTGTAGTGCCCGCTCTTACCATAGTTGGAGTAGCTGCTCTATAGCCAGCAGCAAGACCTCCACCTATATTTCCAGCAACTCCTGCAACAGGTATAGTCATGACAGTAGCTAAAACAGGATCAACTATCCTGTGAACTTCATCAGCCATTGTAACTTTATCCTTACCTATCCTAGCTTTTCTACGTGCAGCTCTAGTCATAATGGGAGCAGTCCAGCTATCCTTGCTAAAAAACTCACCGTAATTTGGTCCGGTTTGATTAAACCACTCTTTTTCTTGTTCAGTTAAATCGTTATAGTAAGGATATTTATTATAATCAACTCTACCATCAATTTCAACTGAGGGAAGAGTAATCCAAGGGTTGCCTGTTTGCGGATCAACATGAACTAAATTACCACTATACTTAGCGGCGTTATACTCACGAGATCCTGGTTCTACAAGTTCTATCTCACCATTACCTTCTTGAGCCATTGGCACTTCAAATACAGCATTACCTGGGAATACATAATCATAACCCGGCATCATCAATTTGGTGTTGCCTAGGTTATCTGTCCCCATAACAGGAAAGTCTACGCCCTTCATTGTAATATTACCCGAAGGAATAATATTATATGGGTTGTTTACATCTGGAGAGTTTCTTTTGTAACCCTCTGTAGAAAACTTCTTACCTGTTTTTGTAATGTTCTTTTTCATTATCTAACTGACATATTTAATTTGGTTCCAATAAGCTTTAACAGCATCTTTCTATCTCCAGACTTATTTTTTCTCAACAATACTTTATTATAAGCATGTCTAAATTTCTTATGTTGTATTTGTTGTTTATTGTAATTTAAGTTGGCAAGGTTTAAGTCTTTAATATAACCATTTATTTGTGTAATAAACTGACTTTGCTCTGCATTGCTAAACTCACCTCTATCTTTAGTAATGTCCCAGAATTGATTAAATCTATACTTCTGTTCTTCTTTAGAGTATAGTATTCTAATATCATTTGGCCCTACAATAGGATATTGGATCATTGCATACGGATCTTCTTTTGGATTTAGCTCTAACTTAAGTAGACCAGATATTTGTTCTGAATTATATACGATAGCTTCATCAAAGTTAAAATCAAGATCATGCCATCTGTCATCAGCACAACCATTAATTAAATCTCCTTTGTATACATACGCCTCTAATTGATATTCTAAGTTTCTAAGAGTTGTTACACTTGCCCCTGTGTTTTCTATAATCTCAACTTCCCATGGATAATCTTTTCCATAGAAGTTGCTATACAAATCACATCTATAATTGTGTCTCCAAATACCTCCTTTATCTGCAGCATCTGCACTTGTCTTAGTAGTAAAGAAATGATTGATGCTACCCATAACTAATTCTGGGTGCCAGTCATGGAATGAAATCCATCCTCCAATCTTAGGATCATACGAAACTGTCCAAGAGGCATTTTCAAAATACCGTGGATCACCAATGTCAATTTGTACACCTCTGGCTTCTGGATTAGCTCTATACACAAATCCATCATTTTCAAATGATACTGTACCTCTTATTAAATCTTTAAGTTTAAAATCTTTCTTACTAAAGTATACTATATCAAAATTAGGATCATAAATTGCCTGACAACCAATGCCAATAACTGGATTATCTGAAAGTTTACTTCCTTCTAATTCTGGATACTGACGTACTAAAACAGATGGTAAGTATTTATTAAACCATTGCTTCATTCCTTTATTTGCAATGTTTTCTAGCTTCCCTGTGTAGTGGAATATCTTACCCTGTGCTTGAGAAATATAGAATATACCAGATGGTGTATTTACTACAGCACGTGCACTTTCGGATGAACCATATTCATTAGATGAATCTGAGTTAACAATATTTTGGAAAGGTTGACTAAATAGACCACCATCACCTATTGTAAGTTTAGTACCAAGATCAGTTTGAAGTTGATCCACCCCTTGGAACATTTGAGGTGATTGATAAGGGAAGAAAACCAAAGCTCCATTCTTGCTAATTGGTTTAATCACATTAACCTTATTCTTGAAGTCTCTATAGTTATTCGGTAGGAATACTCTCCAAAAATCTTTCTTACCTTCTTCCTGAGCCTGTAAAGAGTATATCAAGCGTTTTGGATATTCTTGGTAACAGTTTTCTGCTATTGTAGGATCATAGTCTCTTGGTTGTACGCTACCAAATGAAGAAACCTGTGTCACAAATTTAGATATGCTTAGTGACAGATCATACTTGTAGAAGTTTCCTGCATTAATGATATCTGCATGGAACATATCATCCACATTTGTGTATTCGTATTTATCATAGTGACGCTTATCATTACTATCATCCCAATCTCTTTGAGCCAAGTTGTATTCTGATTCTACAAAGAAATCTTGAATACCATTGACATGAGTATACATATAGGCATACCTCATTGAAAATAAAGGATTTTTATCATCAATATTCATTGACTGAATACCAATTGCTGTAGGATAACAAGAACTATTACCTCTATCTAAATAGAATAAATCATTTGGTAATATAGAATTCTGAGGATTATTAAATAATATATTGCTAGCCCCAAGCGTAGTTATTTGAGTGGCTAACTCTGTCATATCAAATCTTCTAGTATCCATCCAATATCTAGGATATGGTATGTTTATATTTTGCAAATAATCAAAAACATATTCATCTGGTTGACCATTTAAGAAACGGGTGAATATTGGCATCACAGTTTTCTCTGTATACCTATTAATATAAGTATCACCAGCAAATATTGAACTAGAAGTAAATGTTGTATTTGGTGTGGTTGGAGAAACAAACTCAACACAACCTCTCATCTGAACTTGCTTTATACCATCAAGTTGGCCATATTGATTTTCAAACTCAAACTTAAGTGCACCATACAATGCAGAAATAGGTTTTACTTGCTGTTGTTCTGGTCTTAATAAATATTTATTACCAAAACTACCACCAGCATCACCACCAATTGTATATCTAGATTTATCTATGACAGATGGATTGTCTAATTCTTCTTCTGTTCTTAATGCAACAGTCATTGGCCTAAACAAGTTATTAATCTTGTAGTCTTCAAACTGTTGAAAAGCGCTGCCTATATAGTTAGAATTTAAATTCTTTGTTCTGAATAATTGAGAAGATAATCTCTTTTTATAGTTCTGATAAAAACCATGCGAGTTATGCTTAAATGCAAAGTTCTCCTCATCTACAAGATTATATATAAGGTCAACAATTTCATTACCACCTTGTATAATGTTGTATCTGGCTATCATAAGACCAAAGATACCTTGTATAAACTTTGGTAAAGCTCCAGTAGGATCTTCAATACTATATCTTGTCATTAATTTACCAGAATCAATACCAGGAGAACTTTTTGCTATAATTCTATTTGCTCTTTGACCCGCCTCCATGTTTGCCCTAGTGCTAGCATTTCCAACAAGAAGATCACCTAAAGCAGCTGCATCATCAAGCAAAAAGTTTTGTATAAGATTCCAGATACTACCACCAGCAAATGCAGCACCTATGGTACCACCAAAACCAGCGATACCTGCCAGCGAACTATACAGCGTTGCCCATGTACCACCGGTAAGATGTGGAACGCTTGAACCAACACCTGTACCCAATGCACCACCTTCAGCATAATTTTCAGCAACAAGATTCATATTAACACTTGTTCCTGTAAGTTCATTAGATTCATTACCTCTAATTCTAGATATAGCATATCCAACACCAATAATGCTAGAAATAAAAGCAGTAAAGTTTCTTAGTAGTTTATGCTTAGGATGATTTTCTGATTCAATAAAATGCCCTAAAGATTGACCATCAAGTTCACCATATATTCTAGTTTCATATGCATTTAAGAATGGTCTTCTAAACATTAATTCAGGAGAATGGAATGTAAAATAATCTTTTGTGTATCCTCTCAGTGGTTCAAAATCATTAAGTGATTGTGTAAAAGTATCACAACCATCTGTTCTATGTGTATCTGGATCTGCTTCTCCGTCATGGAAGTATACATCCGCTCTAAGATCATTGTAAGGATAGTTTGGATATAAACCTTTATCATTACCTAAAGTCTGACCACCATCTGGTATATCATAAACACGCATGTTTCTAAATATACCTTTAGCAAGAATAGACTTATGACCTTCCCTTGATCCTCTCAATATTTCGTATCCTACAATATTTTCAATAAGATTTCCATCATTGTCTACAGGTGGTTTAATATCATAAAATTCAACACCTAGTATTCTAATTTTAGAACCATTATCTGCAGAAATTTCTAATTGAGATCCAACTTCTTCTGTTGGCATCTTATGATGTCTAATATATTTACCACAAAGATTACCCCATATTTCAGGTTCTGTTGCTGGATATTTTTCTGTTGATTGCCAATAAGCCATCTCACCTTTTGCAATAATTGTCCCTCCATCTCCAGTTGGTATATTTAAACCAAGCTGTGTAATAGATGCTGTATTATATACTTGGAAATTTTGCTCATCTGAGCTTAATGCATTATCACTAAGATTTGTTGCTGTTTCGTTTATGACATTACCCCATGGAGTTATACCATTTGTTTTAGGTGGTCTACCCGGAATATGATATGAACTAGATCTTTCACCTGTATTATATATCCATCTAATAAAAAATGCATACTGTTCATCACGCATGAATCCTGTTTTATTACCACCTTTATAGTAGTATTCAGAATCGTACTCTGCAACAACCCATCTAGATCTTATTTGATTGGCTAGAGGTTGATAGTTAAAATCAAATTGTTCAACCGGTCCTTGTCTAATTAAGTAATCATTCACAACATACATTGCTTCAGACTTCTCATAAGCAGGAGATCTTAATGGTAAAACATTTAGTGGCACACTGGTCAAAGATTGATCTATGTAATCAATTTCAATATCAGATTGCTCTGTACTGTATAAACCTATTTTTTTGGCTACTTGTTGTTCTTGATTGTTACTTAAGATTACTAGCTCGTAGTATTCAAACTCTTTATCAAGATTACTAAGAGTTATTCTTAAAGAACCAGAAGTACCATTATGATCAAATAATGACTGAACATTAGAAATACCAATATAGTCTGTGACTTTTTGCTCATTGACTGTATATGCAATAAAGGCTTGGTAAGAACCATTTCTCAATTGACCACCACTTTCAGATTTTGCTAGCGTAACACAAGGTGTATCTAATAACGGAGCAAGTCTTAATTTCTCACAATCTAATTCGTTAGTGTCTTCATATATAATACAGTCATCACCACGGTCAGATACAATAATTTGCTTCCACGGAACATTATCAATATTCATTGTTCTTGATGGGTTGTGACCATCATCCCAATATATTTGCCAAGTACAATCAAAATTTTCTTTTGCTGCACCTGTAATAAGGTGTTTTCTGTTAAAGCCTAGACAAGGATCATTTACTAAAGTTGTATACTCACACTTACTATCATCAAATAAACCAATCTCAGAATTAGTGTCATCTGTACTATAAATAACCCACTGGTCTCCATATCTATGTATTGCTCCTATAATTGTGTATGGAGCAGATGCACACAATAGATTTCCTGGTTCATTTCCTATGGTTGCTAAATCACCATCAACTGAATTATTAATGGCATTGCGGGCGTGAAACCAATTTTCTTTTGTATGAAGAGAGGCATTAGTATCCTTTACCATCCCTTTAATAAACATTCTTACATCAGTTGATGAAGTGTTTTGAAAGCGTGGTTGTTTTGATTTTCGTGACGTAGCTCTTCTTTTCTTTGCCATGGTCTTATCCTAATGTAGGTCTGCTTTTAAACATATTGTAATACTTGTGGTATTGCGCTTTTCTATTAACTTCCCACATTTTTCTCAATTCTTCAAAGTCTGGTGTATTGATAAAACTTAATGCATTGTTTCTCGCAGCTCTGAGTCTCTGTTCTATTAATCCCATTTGATTACCAACGGGCTCTCCAGCAAATAACATATTTTCTAGTATGCGTTGCTTAAGAGCATATTCATAATATTCATTGCAATATGGGTGATCCAATACTAAAAGATTACCTTCAGTATCTTCCATAGCGCCTTGGTAATTAATATATACTTTACCAGTCTTAAAATTGGTTTTTAGAAATCCATCTTTGATTTCAGCAATCATATCAGACCTAACATTCAAGTTAGGACAATCACAAGTTTGATCATTAACGGTTGTAATACGTAATGGAGCAAACGCAGTGTAAGTTCTGTATTCAGAAGATCCTGTTTTTTGTACAAGCTTATACTCCACATTATCATCACAGTTAGTAAGAACACAAACATTATCACAATTTGGATCTGATTGCAAACCTTTCATACCAGGGTCTGGTACATAGTCTACAGATACATCTTCAATGTGAGTGCCAGATGGCATCTTTTGTTCAATAGTATATTCACTGCAGATAAAAGCATAGTTTAAAGAAGCAAAGTCGTGCGGCAATCTTGCCTTGTTATGTTCTATATCAAGAACAACTTGTTTAGTTCTGTTAATTCTAAGACCTAAATCATAATTAACTCTTGTTGCTACTTTAATTAGTTGTGCAGGATCTATCATACCCTCTAGAGCATAACTAGCAAAGTCAATGGAAACATCTTCCATCAAACTGTCAAACGTTCTATATTTATGTGATACTGCCATTATCTATGTATATTAATTTTATTATCAGAATCTTCAGGTGGTATTCTTAAAGCGGTGCCCATAGTAATAAGAACTTGCTGTTCTATTTCAGCAAACAATGCTTCTGGAATATTTATCTCTTGTTCATGTCTTACAACACATTGATCTTTGGTTTCACACAACCAATCAGATATATCATCATCAAATACACCTTCTAGTTTTACAGCGTCCCATTCTAAATCAGGAAAGTATAAGTAACCATTCAAGTACCAGAAGTACTTTTGATTATTGTACCTAAATGACGTTGTTTTAGTAAGTGATGTGTAAGTACCCGGATGAGTTGCTTTAAGCTCTCTAGAGCCATCTATGGAGCTCACCGTTCTAATTAGAGGCCCCCAATAACCTTGCATCATATTTGGGAGCTTATGTTTTGTTCTTTTGATTGTACAGCCTGATTTAATTCCTGTACATTCTGCCTCTACTTTGTCTACTTCAATAAGCTCTATGAAAGGTAGAGTCTTCCATATAGCATTAAACTTCATTAGCTTGTTAGCATTATCTTGTCTTCTGATTAATAGCTGAGCAAACTTTTGAATTAAACTGTAAATATATCTATCAGTAACAAAGGCATCTTGTACCTCTGCCTTTACCTGACCCCTGATTCTTGATATTACTGATCCTATGGTTGTCATGATGTTTATGTTTCAAATTCATCATAGTCCTTTAGTGTTTTGTTAGTATTATCAGCGTTGGGATCATATAGATGAGAGACTTTCATTTTGTTCTGCATCTTTATGTACTTTGTCCAGTTCTGAGGATATTCTTTAGCAACCGTTCTCTTAAAATCTCTACATGCTACAAATGACCAAAGCTCTCTGTTTTTGAATCTATACTTTGTAGACCAGTTTGTATAAAATATCTTACCTATGTTGCCGTCCGTATCCCAGTTTTTATTTCTTAACACTTTCCCATATTCATTAGACTTTGAGTAATCAATGTTTACATTCTTTGCCGGAGGGCAGGTTCCTATAAACAAATAACCTAATGAGTCTGGTAACTCTACACCGTCTCTATGTTTTATGACTCCTTCCCACAGTGCCCTATTATATAGTTTTATAATCTCTCTTAGCTTATTATTGTCTATATGAGAGTATAGTGGTCTCTTGTCTTTAAATTCCTTAAATGTTTCTTTATTCAGTAAGCCTAACGTTTTTCTCCTATATCTAGGAGCTTTTAGATCAGGCTTTTTGAAATTACTAATCATAGTTTACATTATTAATTTACAAAAAAAACAGCACTTATAAAAGTTTAAATTGCTGTTCTTTAGATTGCCTGATACGTTAGTTCACATACATTACCCATTTCAGAATCTTGTAATTCTATTTTACCTGATCTTCTATTACCAACATATTTATTGTGATAGTGGTAATAATCAGTTTTACAAAGACTCGGTAAGGTCTTATGAATAAACCCAGTATTCTCAGATGTAGTTATATATTCTACTTTTTTATTGCCATGAAAATGGCCAGTAAATAGAGTTCTATTTTTAGTTGTACCCCATAACAAAGGATACTCAGTTGCGTAAACTAAAGGTGTATTTTTTGCAGGTACATCTCCATGTTCAAAAGCGTTAAAGTTTTTACCCCAAACATGTACTTTTCTTTCTGCATATTCAATATCCCACGTGATGTTTTCATCTTCAATGGACTTAGATAATGCATGTGCTAAATGAAATGATGATAATCTATCATGATTACCTGGAATATAAACCACAACAAGTTTGTTACAGAATTGCTTGATATAGTTTATACCCCAATGCATAGCATCAAATGCTTGCATATAGGCTTCAGTAGCTGTACTACAATTATCTAATACTGTACCGCTAGTTGTTGTTCCATTAAATGTGTCCATGTTAATTAAATCACCACCAACAACAAAGTATAATGTTTCTATATAGTGAGCAGAACTTGCTCTAGGTAAAAGATTCTTTAGAGTATCTTCAAAGTCTTTATCTATTGTTTCATTCCCTTCTTTACCAAAGTGAATATCTTGTAGTGACATTATACCACAAACTTCTTGCTTATCTTTCTTAAGAAGCTTTATATCAGTCTTTTGTACTTTAAACTTCTTAGGCGTCCAGTTATCTATAAGATCTTTAAGATACTGTTCTTCAGAATTTTTAAGTCTGCTTACAAGTGCAGATACTCTCCAGTGGTCTCCCATCTGTTTATTCCAATACTGAGAAAGTTTCCAAACGGATGTGTCTATTTTTAATAGATCAATTATTTCTTCAGCTGATTTGGGCTCATGATCAAATGTCCCTGAAATCTTTCCTTCTCCTTTGTCAAGGTCAATAGCTTCTGCTATTTCTGCATTCTTAGATGCAATGCCAAAAAATTTGCGTTTGTTTCTATCTACCCTTCTTTCAGATAGTATTTGATTTTTTACTTTGATATATTCCTTTTCAGTAATACCAAGTTTTGCAGAACAATATGACGGGTTCTTTTTCCATTTTAAAGATTCCGCTACTCTTTGTTTAAGATTAGCCATAATAAAAAATTAAAGGTTTACCAAATCTAATAAAAAAAAATTAAATAAAAAAAGAAGGTCCCCGTAGGGACCCTCTCCAACGTCTGTGACAGAAAACCAACAAACTACCACTTCTTGTTGTTATGCTGATAAAGTAGTTACCAAAATCTCAACTGAATCACATGTAGCAGATCCAAAAGTTGATACTACTTTTATTTTATATTCTGTTGCTGGGCTAAGTTCACTAACGGTATAATTAGTAATTGCTGTAGCCAAAGCGTTTGTGTTTGCTTGAGTCCAACCAGATGGTGTATCTACAGTATCATAGAATACAGCAAAGCTTTCACTTAATGATGAAATGCCATCCCAAACAATATCAATAGTTGTACTTGTAATTTTATCTGCGTATAGATTATAAGGCGCATGGTGTACATTATCTGCAGTACATACGTCAATTCCATTAGCAATCATCAAAGCAAATTTTTGTAAAATTTGATCCAACCTTTCTCCTGATTCAACCTTCAATATACCAGAAGGAGTTTCAATTCTAAATGTAGATCCACAATAAGAAACACACTCTGTACATTGAACATCATTACAACGCTCATTACCAACACCACACTCAGTATAAGCACATGGTGTTGTTAAACTAGTGTCCTTACATCCACAAGGATCTGAATTACATTTACTACAATTACAAGCCATCTTATTTTATTTATTAATTACATATACCAAGTTGAGTGATTGTTGCACTTCCCGAAACTGCAGTAAAGTATGGTTGAGTAGTTGAACAAATTGTAAATGTTGTTACGCCAACAACAGCTGTTGAAGCAGACAAACCAGTTGAACAATCTGTATATTCTACATCTCCATCATTATTCACATCATTACTTGTTATTCTATATGATAGACACTGAGTACTACAATCTATACAGTCTGTATAAACAGTATTTATAGTTGTAGTAGATGGCGCAGTACTTGTTCCAATTACTTCCCAACAGTCTGCACCACTATCATGAGATATCCTAACAGATTGAGCTGTAGTTAATGTACCACTTGAATAAGATCCAATAAGGACATCTCCTGGATTATTACATGATTGCAATCGATAATTAGTTGCAGCTGCTTCACCTGTTGTTATAGATGAAGAAAAGTCACATGTTCTTGTTCTACCACCAATACCTACTTCAATAGAAACAAGATATGTTGTTCCTGCAGTTAAACCTGTTAATGTAGTTGATACAGAAACTCCAGGATTAGTAATAGTATTAGATGCAGTAAGAGATCCAGTAGATACATTAGTTGCTCTTACTACATATATAGCGGTAGATCCAATCCAGTTATTGAAAGAAACATCTATTGTGGTTGTTGTAGCTGTTTGAGTCATGCTTCCAGGACATGGTATTTCTGAAGCAACTGTGGTTGACAATGTTTCACTACAAGTGTTTACGCCATCTGTTGTACAAAAATCTACGCTTACTGTAAAGTCATCATATAGATACAATCCTGTTAAAGCAAGGAACAATCCACTAGATGAGCTTTGTAAAGAAGCTATACTAAATACACTGCTAATAGATGCACCATTACCGTCTGTAATAGTTACAGTACTTGACCCAGAACAATCATTATATGACGCAGGAACAGAAGAACCTGTAAATAAAGCGGTAATTCCAGTTGGAATATTATCTCCAGTTGTATTTAAACTAGCAGTAAATGCATATACAATAGAATCACAAGCACCAGGACAACAATCTGTTTGTATGGTTTGAATAGCAGCATACATATCACAAAGAACAACCCATGCGTTTTGTACGGCATGGGATAATGTTGAAGGATTGTTTACCCAGTTTGTAAGTGAACCATATGTACCCGTTCCTGATAATACCGTTGTAGACCCTGTAATACAGCTTGAAGCATTAATAGCATTAGTAATCAATGCTGGTACACCTACTGCTGATTCTAAATCACAGAATCTAGTTTCTAAAGCAAGTGTTAATACAGAATGAGCTACCGTTTGATCTTGAAAAATACAAGAAGATAAAACATTTACTTCTTGAGCTGAGCTACTACATGGTAGTACACAGTTTTCTAGTATCACAATTCTTGATTCATGATCTAAGATTTGAGAATTAATTAATTCAATACTTGAAAGAATATCACAAATCTTATTTGCTAACATAGTAGCAAATTGATCTAAAGGAAGTGTAGTAATAGGATTGCCTAAAGAATCTTCAAGATCAAAACAAGAAGGTACATTCATGTCAGGTAGTGTATAATCACCACCTACACTAAGATCACATACATAATCAATAATAAGTTGGATAGTATCTGTAATTGTATCTGGAGCAGTTTGTCCACTTGGGAGAACACACAATAAATCCAAACCTGATAAATCTGGTTCAGCTGTTGTTGTTTGGCTTACTATGTCACAAAGCTGTTCTGCAAGCTTTGCAACAACTTCACTAACTGTGTCTCCGCTACATAAGCTTATACATGGAATGTCTGGTCCTTGCCAAACAACACAGTTTGAAGATATATTAGAGCAGGGTGATGTTTCCCCATTATTGATTGGTAACATAAAAAATCCTATTTTACAACTAATAAAACTTACTAGTATACACTATAATATACAAAAGTTTTTGTAATCAAACAAGAAGTTTAATTACTATTAAGTTGCAAAATAGGATTATAAGAAACCTAAGTTGAAATTTAATCAACTACAGCTTCTAGCTTGGGCTCTTCAGTTTTTTCAACTTCTGAAATTGTGCCGTCTGCAAGTGAAATATTAACTTCTCCATACTTTTCTTGGAGACTTAATGAAAACTCTTGCATTCTAGCTCTCATTGCTGCATGATCATTTAATAGTTCATACTTTGCAATCTCAATGTTTGCAAGATTATTGACCGCATTGCCAATAGCTTGCTGCAAACCTTGTAATTGTTCTAGCTCTTCAGCAGTGATCTTTTTTTCAGCTGCTGCTTTCTTTGTTGATTTTTTTGCCATGACGTTTAATTAATTAATTAATACAAATATATATGTTTTGTCTTTGATATCAAATATATAAAAAAATATTATTTGCCGCAAGGTGCAGTTCAAAGTTATCAGATTAAAAAAAGTTCTTCATCTGTCAACTCCCAATCACGAATATTTTCCTCTGAATACTTCCAATTCTTGACTTCTGCCTTGGTAGTAAATTCTATTTCGTAAGACTCAATATTAATGTTGTTATCGTTATGAGCAATACATTTGCTGCCATCTAAAGACCACGCTGGTAAATGACTCAATAAGTCAGATATTAAACTATGCTGTTCTTTTGTAAGTAAGTAATACATTATGGACTAGTTATAAAGGTTGCACCGTTGTTAGTCATGCTACTAATGCTGTTTTCATCAGTAACATCATTCTCCATGCGCCATGCAGTCTCAAAATTGGTAGTAAATACATTTTCACTATCTCTACCATAGCCATAGATCGTACTTACATTGCTTGAGGAAAGCATAGCATCGTAGAGGTACACCTCATCTATAACCCCATCCCAGATGGTATTAGGCGCAGTATTCCCATAGTTACCACCTATCTCTAGGTAATTGTGAGTTACCTCCGCAGTAGTAAAGTGTGAGTTATTACCCACACTATAAGTAAGCTCAGTGCCGTTCCAGTATGTTTTAATGCCATCGGTACTAAGGCTCTTGGTTTGATCAATACACACCATCAAATGCGTAAAGCCATCACTATCAGTGTTACCTCTTTGTGAGCTTACCCATCCAGTACCTGAGTTTGACACGCCACTTGTTGTACTATTGGTACTATCATGCAGGGGGTATGCTCTTTGGTATGTTCTATTTACGCCATTAATGCGTTTCAAAAACTGCACTATCAAACGGTTAAAACTAGCATTGTAAAACCACAAAAACCTACCATTAATAGCATTGTTTTCTGTATGCACCGTACAGTACAAGGCCATATTTCGTTTTGAGCTTTCATCATTCCTTACCCACATACTAATGCTAAACTTTTGAGATGGGTGAGAGCTTAGCGAGCCTCTAACGTAGTCATTAACACCATCGTAGTCTAAGGCATAGTCATTATTCCATGAGCTTAATGTATGATTATAACTGTAAAATTCACTTATAGCATGAGGCGCACTTCCGTCTGGTCTATCAGCAGCTGCATTCGCTGTATTAATAGCCGCTATAGTTCCATCAGAAGCACTTTTAAGAGTAATTTCTCTTCCAGGCTGTAGTCCAAATTCTGTATTTAATTCGGACATTTTAATCTGTCCACTACTTTGTAATGCCATAATTAAGGATTAAATATGTTTGAGAATGCAATTACATCACCCTTCATATGTAAATCTCCATCTGCCTCAATTCGAGCAACCCATACACCACTAATATAGAAGTCAATGCTGTTGTTGTTGTCAGCGTCAATAGCAATGTAGTTACTTGTATCTTTACCTATTTTAGTAATACCATCTCTTAAGTCTGATTCAATACTAAATGTCGTTCCACTTAAGTCTAATCCGCTACCCGCTGAATACGTAGTATTGGTGTTTACTACAGTTTCAGTAGCAGTAGCAATACCCGTAACGTGTCCATTGGAATCAACAGTAATGTCTTGAATGTATGTACGACCAGAGTTATTAGAACTACTTGCAGCGGTAATGTTAGGGTGAGCTGTTAAGTACCCAGCATCATTATTAAAACCACCTACTGGTATTTCAGATTGATCACCGCTAAGGTCAGCCCAACCCAATCCAGTGATATATCCAGCACCGTTAGTTAACTGATTATTGTTTGTAGGTATTGTAGTGCTATTAAACGCATTAGATCCAAATGTGTAAGTCTGATTAGTAGCACCGCTTACGGCAAACGTAAGGGTATTACCAGACCTTGTAATACCATTAAGGTAATAGTTTGTGTCTGAGTTAGTAACCGTTTCTGTAGCGGAGGTTATTGCTGTTACATGGCCGTTAGAGTCAAGCGTAATGTCTTGAATATAAGTACGTCCAGAATTGTTTACAGAACTAGCGGCTGTAATGCTTGGGTGAGCTGTAAGGTATCCAGCACTTGAATGGTCACCCCAACCATATGCAGTTTTAAAGTTTTGAATGTTAGTCTTGGTAAGTGTTTCACCATCTAATGTAAGTTGATCACCTCTTAAATATGCAGTTTTTCTTGCTGCCCATCCACCAGACCAGTTACCTGTTTCAGAATTAATTTCAAGACCTTGTTCTGCATTTAAGTAAATATATTCTGCAGTCTGACCTGTAGCATAAGAATGACTTTCACCAGCACTAAGAATTAATTGTTGACCATTACCTTTAATGTATCCATTAATTGTAAGAGCGCCTGTAAAAGTATCATTAGCATTACTTCTTAAAAATGCAGTACTATCAAGACCATCAAGTAAATTTGAATCCGCAGCCTTGCCAGAAGTTGTAAGATATCCACTAAACGTAGGTAATACTTCATTGTCTATTCTGTCATCTGTATGACTTATTGCATCAGCCAAAGCACTAGCTGCACTACCAGCTGGATCAAATGCAGAAGTATCCTGATATGCAGCTGAACCAAATATTTCAGCAAATCTTTTTCTGCGTTCTGCACCATTGTCAAGAAGAATTAATTCATCCACTCCTGTATCAACTGCTGCAGTCATATCTGTAAACTCAGATAAATCAAGTGTAATGTTTGGTGTTGTAGTTCCGTTTGAAATATCAAGACCCGTACCCACTGTCACGGAAGTTACTGTACCACTTGTTGTTGTGTATCCAGCATCATTAGTCCACTGGGATATATTACCGGACTTATTAGTTAGTGTATCTGTAGAAGACGCAGTTATAAAACCATAAGTATTATTCCAACCAGTATTACCATCTGTAATATAACCAGCACTTGCATGATCTCCCCAAGAATATGCTGTGTTCCAGTTTGTAGAGTTGCCACCTGTAGTTACAATTTCACCCGTTATTGTTATACCGGTAGACGTTGTTGTAAGCTTCTGCCCGGCATTGTGGTATAATCTGACACCTGCATTTTCAGTCCATTGAATCAGCCAATCAGCATTTTGATCGTCATAAATACCTCCTGTTGTTCCATCGCCCATTAATGAGAATATGAACTCATTAGATGTATTGCCTATTTGAAGACCACCCCAACTAGAGGTGTTGCTATTGATATATAGCAAATCAGCCCTATCTGAAGATTCAGTTAGTGTAACTTTAGAACCAATGTTAATTGTATTTGTGCTAAATGAAGAAGGAACTCCAGTAATATACCCAGCACCATTGGTTAGCTGGTTGTTATTTGTAGGAATAGCTGGCAACACTTCATTGTCAATACGTTGATCAACTGCATCAGCAGATCCCGCTGCATCAAATCTACTATCTAAATCTCTAGTACCTACTGCAGTAACGTGACCATATCCATCTACAGTAATATCTTCTATAACAATTCCGTTATTACTACCTCCATAAGCACCAGATAAAGTAGATGTATCATCATGGCTAATACTAATAGTTACGTTACTAGAAGCATTAGCTGTAAATGTACCAGATCCTCCAAGAGCACCCGTACCTTGTACAGTAAGAGTTGCATTATTAACTGTAGGAATATTAGATGTAAGAGCTACAGTACCAGAAGCATTTGGTAAAGTATAAGTTCTATCAGCTGTTAAAGTGCTGGCTAATAATAATCCTTCATATGCATCTGCTGCACTACCTTCAAACAAAATACCGTTTGATGTAGAAACAACTTCAACTTGATCAGTAACCGTTGTACCTGTAACAGTAAGATTACCATTAATGGTCATACCTGCAAATGATGGAGAGTCAGATGTTCTTAAATGTTGATTAAGTGCATCAGCATATCCGTTATCTGTAAATCTTCCATCTAGATCAACGGTAAGATCTCCAAGACCTTGCCTTGTTAATGTAAGTACACCGTTGCTTGTACTAAAACTAGCACCTGTTATATAGTTGTTCGTATTGGTATCTGAAGATGAAATTTCTAGTGTATTTGTTCCAGCATCATAACTAACACCAGTAGCACCAGCACCTGTTACAATTAATGTATCACCAGATGCAATAACCTCAGTCGCAGAACCATCACTAATTCTCCAACCACCATAATTATCAGCAGTTGCAGATCCTGTATATCCTAAGTTTGCAAGAGTAAGTGTTCTAGTGCTATGTGATGTAATAACACCATCGGTCATATAAATATTATCAACTACTGTTGCACCTGAAGTAATAATATCAGAATCAGTACCAATTACAGTATTACCGCTAGATGTTACATAACCTGCAGCAGCGTGATCGCCCCAACCATATGCAGTATTCCAATTTGAAATGTTAGTTGCTGTAATACCAGCTGCAGCAGAAGCACTAAATATAGGATCTGTTTCTGTGTATGATGTTAGATATCTGCCATCAAGATCTACAGATGCTCCAGCATTACCAACACCAGTTAATGATAAAATACCATTACCCGTATTAAATGAAGCACCATTAATATAATCTATATCATTAGTGTCTGTATTTGTGTCTGTGGAGGTAATTGTTACTGTACCTCCAGCACTGTAGCTGAGGGAAACATTTGAACCTGCCACCAGGTTTAAGTCTCCCCCAGACTGTACAGTTGTTCTTTGAGTCCCATTAGTTTTGAGATTCCAAGAACCATAGTTATCGTAATTATGAACATGGCTAGATAAAGCATATCTACCATCAAGATCAACAGTCTGATCTGTAGCACCGGACACAGTTAAGGTTAAAACACCATTTCCTGTGTTAAAAGAGGCACCACTCAAATAATAATTAGAGGAAGCTGTAACACTTTGAAATGTTACATTTCCATTACCGTCAGTTGTCAATACTTGACCATTGGAGCCATCAACTGTTGGCAGCTGATATGCTCCGTGGTCTATAGCAGATAAAAATTTAATAGCCATGTCTTAATATTCAGATTTATACAAATCTAATAATTATTCTAAAATTATGCTCCCGCATACATTATAGAAACAAAAATGTCATTAGCATGTGGTCCAGCTAATCTTGCTTCTACATCATCAATTGATACTTGAACAGTGTCAATCATCAATTGCTCTCCAGTTACAGTATCAAAGTAACTTACAATAATAGGAGCAGCAGCACCTTGGCTTACACCAAATGCAGTACCAAAGCCATGAGCAATGGCCTGTACCGGAGTACCAGCAGGAATAACATCATTTACTCTTACTCTTGATTGTCTGTCAGCAACCATGTCGCTAGCAGCTTTAGGAGTAACAGCACGTGAAGTATCAGTACCAGTAATTGCTTCAGCAGAAGTTGCTAATTCAACAACACCTTTTGCACTAGTAGTAGCATTATCACCAGAAATAGTAATAGCTGCAGTTTCAGAACCCGAACCAGTTACAGAAATACCATTAGAACCAGATGCAGTAGCAACGTAGTTACCAGTAGTATCAGTACCAAGAGCAACAGAGTTAGCTTGTACACCATCAACACTTACAGTAAGAGTTACGTTAGCAGAACCATCAATAGATACAGAACCAGAAGCATCACCACCAAGAGTAATAGTTCTAGCTGTTGCCCAGGCTGAGGCTGTATCAGCATTTCCTTCTAAATCACCAATAAATGCATTAGCACGTACATCATAACTAGCACCAAAATCCCATCTATCAATAGCTTCATCCCAAACTAAACTTACATTAGCAGATGTACCACGCTCAACTTCAAAACCTGCATTTTGAGAAGGAGCACCTGTCTCATCAGAATTTAAAGTAATAATTGCATCACCAATATTAACTTGATTTGAGTTAACAGTAGTTGTAGTACCATTTACAGTCAAGTTACCAGGAATAATAACGGTAGATGTACCACCAGCAAGAGTCAAGCTATTTGCACCAATAGAAGCACCAATAGTTCTGTTACCGGCAGCAAAATCTAATTCAGTTAAACCAGCAATAGAAGTTGAAGTACCACCTAAAGCTACAGTTGTAGAACCAAATGTTACGTCATTGTTTGCAAGTGCACTATTAGGTACGTTTGATAAACCAAGAGTGATTGTTCCACTTGTAGTAATAGGAGATCCTGAATCTACATCAATACCATCTGTACCAGCAATAGCTACAGAAGTAACAGTACCAGTAGTAGCAGTAAATGGTAAATCACTAATTGCAAAACGTTCTGCATTTCCTGAGTCATTATTAGAAACAAGGAAAGACCAATCTGGTTGTATAGCAATACCTCTTGAGTCTGTGGCAGCAACAACAACGTTATCTGTACCTAGGTAATCAACATTTAATGTTACACTACTACCCAATGCTACAGTACCGCCATCCTGCAAACCTTTACCAGCAATAATTTCAACTGAGTCATTAGCTAATGAACTGTTAGGAACGTTAGAAAGACCAATTGCAATAGTACCTGAAGTAGTAATAGGGCTACCAGAAATAGTAACACCGCCAGAACCAGAAGCAGCAACGCTTGTTACAGTACCAGAGTTGTTAGAGAATGGTAAGTCAGCAACAAGACCTTTCTTAACATTATTGTCTGTTGCATCGTGGTATACAATAGTATCTTCATAACTAATATCTGTACCTTCAAGGTCTGTAGCAGAATCAATAAAGTTGTTTGTGCCAGCATAATCAAGAGAGATAGTACCAGATACTGCACCTGAAGTACCAGAAGCACTACCAGTAAGACCAGTACCACTTGATACAGATACAGAAGTAATATCACCTGACGCAGAAACCCATCCCGATCCATCAAATACTTCTAACGAACCCGTTGATGAGTTGTAAATAATCTGACCCGCTGTAGGACTTGCAGGTCTTGTTGCAGTGGTAAGAGTATGTATTACAGCATTCTGTAACTCGTACCCTTGCATGTCAATGTTTAATGTCTCTAAATGAGACAAATACTTAAGAGCCATAATTGTTTTTTTTATTTATTACTTAATTTTTTGTTGCTATTAATTCAAGTAAGCTGTCCCAGCAACAGGAATAGCAAACTGTATTCTTACCGTATTGTTATTTGTGTAATCAATCTCACCCATAATATCTGCCCCTGTAAGATCTTCTAGTCTTACTGAAGGTTTTTTATTTAGATTATGATTGATAATCCATGTTGTACTTGCTGTTGGTTGATCATGTACGTAACTAAGATCTTTTTCATCTTCTAATGCAGTAGTTTCAAGAATCTCAATTCTTTTAATTAATGCATCAATGTCAGCGCTTGTCCAAGAAGTTACACCATTCTCTGTAGGAGTTTGGCAAACAATTATACTTTCTGTTGTTGTTTTCAATTCTTCACTAGCTGTTTTAACTACAAGTTTTAGATCATCCCAATCACACAATTCTTTATCTATAGTAGCAGACTCCATGTCAAGTAGACAACATGGGTCCATACCATATCTAAGAGATACAAAGTTTTTGTATACAGCATTAGCAAACTTTTTTTCTATCTCTATCTTTTTAATTAAAGCTGTGTCCATTTTACTTTTTTGTTGCAGTCTGCAGAGTAGCTTCGTATTGACTCAAACATGTTTTATGAACAGTTGAACCATCTGATGCTTTAGTCTTTTGACATCCGCAGCTAAACGCTTTGTTACATTTCTTACAAGTCATAATGTTGGTTTATTTATAGTTTAACATCCTACAGTCTTACATGAAATCTTTTGAAGTCTTTTCTTTGCATAACTATACAAAGCCATACCTTCATCTGGACTATTACAGTATTCTGTTTTTGCAACAGCTGCATCTATAACAGTTCTGATATATTTCATTTCATCAATAAGATCTTTTCTTTCACTATGAGGTTCGCACGCTTTAACATCAATGTCACATAATGTGTTGTAGTATAATGTTAGTAAGTTAGTGATTCTCAAATGGTTATATTCCACATATACTTTATCTCCAGGAGATACGCTATATTTTATGATATAAATACCATCTGCTAATGCTGTTCTCATTGTACCACAATTTTCTGTTTGTGTACCCAAAAGACAACCATTTAAATTTAGATCAAACTGAGGATCAACTTTAATAAGAACAGGAGCATTGTACCCCGGTGATGTAACCAATAGCTCACCACAATCTACATCTAACTTAGATGTGTATTGGCTAGTATCTTTAATGCTTAGAATCTCACAATTAGCTACTGTGGGAACTTCTAAACTTAATATATGCTTATCGGCCATAATATTTCTAATTAAATAAATAATGTACTACATAGATAATATACTAAAAAAAGCTGACATTATAAAATAAAAAGGGTGAGAGATTTCTCCCCCACCCTTCTATATCTATGGTCAGTGTTTCTTACTGATCAATTGAAGTTTCTCTAGCAATTGGATTACCAGAAGAATTTGCCGCGGTCACCAATGCATCTAACAAGGCTTCAACTTGACCTTGTGTTTCTGCATCATCACATCTAACAAAAATCTCGTATACATACTGATCATTGTCAAATACGCTTGTTGCATTATTCAAACGTGGAATGCTGTGTTGTACGTAGTAAGTTTTGTACAAAGCGCTACGGTCTACAGCAGAAATGATTTCCTCAGACCCTTCAATCTCACGCATACGGAAAGCATCCATGTTTCCTTGGTGGAAAGGAGCTTGACCGTAAGACTCAGTCAATAAAAGTTGTCTCAATACACTTTCACCTTGAGTTTGTTTCATTGTACCAGGAGTAGCTTCAGCAACACCACAGTCATTACAAGGATCACCAGTTTCATCAAGCAAAGAAGCTACCAATTGGATAGGCTCTTTACCGTAGTAATCACGAGTATCAAAAGTACAATCACCAAACTTAGTGTCAACGTAAGCACCTTCAAACATAATCTTAGCAGAAACATCGTCACCTACTGGATCAGTTGAAGCAACGTAAGTACCGTCTAATACGTCAGCAATGCTGTAAACAGTTACAACACCAGCAACAGATACAGAGATACCACCGCCAGTTTTTTCTTTAACAAAAGGAGCAATGATTGGGTCAGCCAAAAGCATTTTACCCATCTTAGCAAGTGCTACTGCAGGATCAAGGTATTCTTGACCATCTACACAACACAATCCAGGTACATCACCGTCAGCAGCGTCACCAGCAGAATCACCAATAGCGTAAGCATTGTGGTTCAAGAAACGCAAAGCAGGAGCACCTTTAACGTCCAAACGGAGCATTAAAACACTACCACATGGGTGACACTTAGGACCAACTTCAATAGAAGCAGTTGCAGCTGTAGCATCAACACAGCTAGACTCCCATACTCTTGTCAAGTATTTTGGGTTGATTCCTTTTGATTTTACAGATTCTCCATAACCACCATGGTGTTTGTTACCACCAATAGTGTCACTTGAATGAAGAGAACCTTGTACTAAATAAGCCATTCCAGGTACAGGGAAAGCACCAGCTGCATGAGCAGTCCAGTCATCACCATCTACCAAGGCCAATTGACCTGCAGCTAAATCTGCAGTCTTAGTTCCATCAGCAGCATCAGCTGATACCGCTAAAAAGCTTTTATAAAAAGCATGATTAAAATAAGCCATTTTTAAAAAAATTTAGGTTTAACAAATAAATACTGTGCTTAGTGCACACATATAATATACAATATTTCTTTTATTATTCCAATTAACTGAGAAATAATAGTTTATACTTAGCTGTATTTATCTGATCTTTTATTAGATCTAGATTATTTACAACTTCTGTATGAGGCATTACCTTCTGCAAATCTGCAATCTGCATTGACAATGTTCTCATATATTCTACTGCTCCATCTACACTCAATAGTCTTACAGGAGCTTTATCTGGATAATTAAGCAGAACCTCACAAGCACCTTGATATCCTTCTGCAATTGTGTCTGCTAAACCAGGTAATGCATCATAGATTTCATTCAGTGCAATATGCTGAGCGTAAGATCCATCTCCTGTAACTTGTAAATGTAGTTTATGAAAGCTGGTAGCAGCATTCATAATTTCAACAACTAAATCAGCTGTCATTCCATCTACCTCTTTCATTTCAGCTGATCTTTCTTTCATAGCCATTTTAGTAGCCGGTCTAGATAAACCTTTAGAAGCTTCTTTTCTTAATGTTCTTTTATTTTCCATTAGTTATTTCTTTCAGCAGATTGTTGATTAATTGAATACTGATTAAAGTTTTCAATATCACCAGCAATTAAGGAAGCAGTTTCATCTAATAATAATTCTACAATGTCATCTTTAAACTCACATTCTACATCCACAAGTGTTTGAGCACCGGTGTAGGGGTTTTGACAACCCGCTATTTCTATATTAACGGGTTGTCTATAGTAAGTTAAAATAACATCTGTAATATCAAACTCTCTTCTATATACTCTTACATTATTACCCAACCATGTACAGAATGTCTCACCCCAATCATAATCAGGTCTTTTAAGAGGATCTCTCATTATTAAATCAACATTAGCTTCTTCAGACAAATAAACAGTCATTGATCTTGGATCAGGACAACACTCACTTGTAGCATAGGCAGAAATTCTTTTGTATTCCATATAATTATCTGGAATACTGCTAGATTCAAAATACCTATCTTCTTGAGAACCAGGTAAGTTAGATTCTTCTAAAAGAATTTGTAAATCATCAATTCTTCTTTTAGACATCTCATCACCTTCACGGTATAAATTATTTCCGTGTAATTGACGCCTTACCCATTCAATCTGAGCTTTGTTAAATGCCTCTACAATTTGCCAGCATTCTATATTATCATAGTCATTACTAGCAAGCTTGTTAAGCCTTTGTTTTAATTTAATTTGTAGAGTTTGATTATTCATTATCTAATGTGTTATGTATTCCAGTATGGTTCTACTTTGGACATTAAGCTCATTAGAGTATCTTCATTTGCAGGATCTTTTAGATATTCAATTGCTTCATTAGGTCTCTTACCTAACTTTTCTGAACTATCTACGGTTTCAATCCAACCTGAAGACTTTGGTACTAAGAATCTATAGAACAGTGCATCTTTAACCAATGCTCTAATTTTTAGATTCTCCATTGAGTCTTTAGAAGCATCTAAGAAATTCTGAGCTGCTCTTTTTTTGTTAGACTCTGTACCTTCACCATTAATGAACGCATCCATATTTTCATACATGATATCATTTGGAGTTGACTTTGTGTATTGAATGCTATCTACATCAACACTCTTAGCCACATACATCAACTTCGTTGTATCAGTATCATATAACTTTTGCAACTCAACCAAAGCTTTGTTCTTTAGTTTTGTGTACTGTGTTCTTTCACTGATGGTTTCTTCAATTTGATCTAAGTAAAACTTAGGTGGATTAACCGCTTTCTTTGCATCCTTTAATGACTTTGCTACTATAGAAAAGCCGCCTGCATTGATGGCATAAATCTTAATCAAATCATATGGATCCTTTGAAGGATCAAGATAAACTGGATCATTGCCACATCTTAAACTGATGCGTGACCAAAATTTATCATTATCTGGTTTTAATAAACTTACTTTGTTCCAGAAGTCTTTGTCTTCAGGATCAATTACATTAGCTGCTAGTTCAGCTTCAAGCTGTGCTACCACCTGTCTAATTTCTTTTACTTTCACCTCACGTTCTCCAGGTGATAGTCTTTTTACATCAGGTGCAAATTCATTAAGACCTGTAACATATCTTTTAACACCGTTTATTTCTAAACAGGCTAAAGATTCTTCATGCCACACTCCTTCGTGAAGTGCCATTCCATATTGCTCTAATCCCATGTTTTGTTTGCTAGGATCAAAGAAAGGACGTATAGCAATTGCTTGATTTTTGCTTTGCTGATACTTTTCTACAATAGTGTAATCACTCATTCTAATTGGTTTTTAAAAATTAATAATATTTAGTTGTTTACTCAAAAATAGACACATGTCTATATTTATTATTAATATTTCTAATGCTGGTTTCCCAGCAAAAGTTATTTGAGAAATAACAACTTAATCATCAAGGATTTTGTTCAAGAACTTGTATTCTTTGTTCTAAAGAGTTAATATATTCAACTACTTCATTTAAGTGAGCAAATCTGGCCATGCCATGCTCTGATCTTGACGCTTTGTCAAGAACCTCATCACGGTTTTTTTGTTTGAATTTATCAAGTGCCATGGTATATTTTTTTTAAAAAAAAGGGAGGAGGTTTTACCCACCTCCCCTTTCTGGTTATAAAATTATGTTATTAGAATGAACCTCCAGTTACAGGGTTTCTCATAACAATTTTCAATACTTTGGTTGGATCTTTCACCCATACAGCTGGCATGGTTTGAGTCATGTAAACTCTGTAACCATTAAAGTTACCAGAAGAAGCAAAGCCTTGAGTACGTCCCATGTAGTCCATAGTACCATTTTGGTAGAACCACTTCAATTGGTTATCCCAAGACAACTTCAACAAGTGAATGTTATCGTTACCATTTTCAGTCACATCAAAGATGATGAAGCTGTAAGAGCTCAATGGACGTCCATCAATCAATGGATTCTCAACATCATTAGTGTGAAGGTTATCAAATGCTGGGTTCAATACAAACTTAACATTTGCCAAGAAAGGAATAGTAAAGCTTGTGTAAGCAAAACCAAAGTCTAGATCCATACCTTGTCCAGTTACAGCACCAATTTCAGATGCATTCTGTACAAGACCTGAACCGTAAACTTCATCAGCAATAGCTTTGTTAATTAGCTGCATACCACCGATACCAGTTTGTACAACTAATTGACGCTGTGGGTCTGGTCCTTTGAACTCAACTTTACCTTGGTAGAAGTTGTAGAGTTCAGACTTAAACATATCTAGAGAGAAAGCAGACTTGTTGTAAACTCTCTTGAAAGAGTTATCCAACTGAGACCAAAGACCTACAGACAATCTGATATCATCCGGTCCGTCTTGCTTAATTCTACCACCCTTACCCCACATTAGGTAAGTTTCAATGTCATTAGCAATTTTGCTAAGGTGAGCTGCTTCCATATTAGTAACGAAAGTTCTGCTCAATCTACCTTCTTCAAATGCTTGACGTGCACCAGATTTACCCATGCTAGCTACTAATTCTTCAATAGAAGAAACAGAAGGGTTACCGCTGTCATCAAAGTTTCTCCAGATTTCCGTTACAGGCACAGTACCATCAGCATTCAAACCACCTTTGATCATAAGATCAGCGCGGCTAGATACAGAGTAGTGTACGTGTGCTTCAGCTCCACCAACAAAGTTGTAGAACTCACGGAATCCAGAACCAGTTTCAATGTCAGAGAATCTTTCTCCGTACTCACCACGTGCAGAACCTTTTCTGAAGTACTTAGTTCCAGCAGCCAAGTAAGAGTTATCCAAAGAAACAGCACTGTTGTTGTTTACCAACTGAACAGTGTAGATGAATCCGTCACCAGCAGGGATAATGTCATCAGCAGTGATGTACATTTCCAAGCCATTGTACTTGTCATAAGTAATGATATCACCGTGACCGAAAGCTCTCTTAGAAAGCTTGATCTTAAAGGTAGTACCATCAACACCTTTTGCATCATTTGCTGGCTCAATGTCAGCTATAACAAAAGGTAAATCTTGAGCGATTGGAGTTTGCCATTTATACTCACCACGTGCGTTGTCTACTAAGATTGTATTCTTTCCACCAAAAGAAGCCATTTGATAAAGAGGCATTTCAACTTTTTGAGTCATTGCCCACAAATCAACTGGTCCCATATCCATAGGCTCGGCAGAACCAAGCATCTGGGTAAGGTGATAAGAATCAACATGAGAACTTGCTTTGTAGGCAGTATCTCTTAGGAAAATTCCATTGTTTAAAACAGGAGTTGCCATAATTGATTGTTATTATTGATTGTTATTATTTGTTTTATTATTAAAACCTTTTAAATATGTTATTGCTTCTTTGAATCTTTCTCTTAGAAGAACGTTGTTTTGTATCTTCTTCACGCTCTTGTACTCCAAGAGATGATCCACCAGCATTAGCTTGTTCAGTCTTAAGCTTTCTTACCGTTTTCTCAACACTTTTCTGCGCACCTTTCTCCATGATCTTGGATTTGTATCCATCAGGATCAGATAACAACCACAGTGCCTCTGAAATCAGTGTATAGTTTGGTTCAACAAACTGATACTTTTCAAGCAAGTGACCTAACAAGTTTGTATTTCTACCACTTACTGAAGGGTAATTAGGTTGTACTAAACCATTGTATAGCATAGACTGTGTCTTTCTATCAACTTTAATATCACCTAAACTTCCTTCCTTAAGAGTATTATACACGTTTTGCATGTATTGCTGTGATGCTTGTTCTTGTTGTCTTTTGCGCATTTCTTGCTCTTGCAATTTTTGCGCAACAATCTTTTCTTGCATCTTATCTAATTTTGGTTTGAACTTAGCAGCTTGTTGTTCAAGCTTTCCTAAGTCTTTCCAAATTTCAATTTCTTCAGCAATCTCTTCAGCTGTTCCGTAACCAGTTGCCTGGAGGTAATCTCTAATAATAGCCTCTTGATCTCTTTCATTTTTAACATCCAAACTTCTGGTTTCTTCAGTTTGAGCTAATGTTGAAAATAGACCTTTAAGGTCTGTACCTCCATCTGCTACATAACGGGCAGCTATTTGGAGTTCTTGCGGTAAACTTTCAAAGAACTGTTTGGGTGTCTCTCTTCTAACTTGTTGAGCTCTCTCTTCCAAATTAGCTTCAATGAGTTCTTCCCAGTCTTTTGCCGTATATTCTTCTAACGGCTTATCATCATCAAAAGGAACAATTTTATCATCTTTTATAAGCTTGTTAAATACATCACTTATTCCAGAAATCTTTTTTCTTCCTCTTTTTTCTTTTTTCTCTTCTACCTCATCCTCTTCATCACCTTCATCAAGTGCAGCAAATACATCTTCTGCACTTTCTTTAGGTTCTGCTGGAGTCTCTTCTTCAGCTGTTGCTTCTGTTTCAACTTCTTCTTTAGCTTGTTCTTCTTCAGAATCTGGTTCTGTAAAAGAGAAATCAGCTTCTACTGTTGGTTTACTAAATACTGATTTAGGTGTATTTTCTTCTTGTGGAACTGTTACACTATCTGCGCCTGCAGCACCATCAAATAAAGAATCTAAATCAATGTTTTCTTGAGTAACTTTACTCTCAACTGTTTTAGTTTCTGTTGCCATAATATGTTGGTTTTTGTAATTACTAATTCTTACATATACAATATACAAAACATTTTTAGGAATAAACTTACAAAATGCAACTTATGGTTTTGATTTTGTGCAGTATATAGCTATCTATGTTTTTGCTTATATTAATTATATTAATAAAGTTTAGTCCTTGCTATCTTTTTTGGATTCAGAACTCTTCACATCATATCTGTTTTTGTTTTCTCTAGCAATCTGAAGTTGTTTATCAGCAACCTCTCTTTGAGCTGCTAATTTTTCTCTTTCAATCTGCATTTTAGAGTTTTCCATAGAGTTCTTTATAGATGCTTGTTCTCTTTTGAAACTGAAGTCTTCTCTTCTTTCGTTAGATCTTCTCATTTCTTTCATAGCATCTTGATAGTCTGATATTTTATTTTCATTAATATCAACAGTAGCACCGTAACCAGCCGCTCTAATCTCAGCAACTTGAACATCTTTTTGTCTTTCTTTATCAGCTTCAGCTGCTTCAAACTGCATCTTCATCTGTTGCTCTTGAGCTTTAGCTTGAAGTTGTTGTTCTTGCATTTCTCTTTGCTGCTGCATTTCTTGTTCTCTCATTTGCATTTGTTTAGATTCTGCATCTTTCAAGATATCAGAAACCTCTGCAATAGAGTCTGCTTTGATTATATTACCGAGATCATAAATACTTGCACCAGATGTATTATTCTGAATTGCTAACTGTTTTAATTGATCTAAAATATTTCTATGATTTGTTTTGGTTGTAGCAAATACATTAAAGTCTCTCAATAATAAATCTGTTCCGTTTATTACAAAGTTTACTTTTTCTGCTTCAGATGAAATATAAGATAGTCTAACGCTTGGATTAGTGCTGTAGTAATACTGAGCAAGATCAGTACGCATCTGATGCACCCTAGGCATTAAATGATCTGAGTGCTGCGTAAAATAAATTTCAGTCTGAGCATAAGATTGATTCAATGCTTGAGTAACTCCAGTTGCTGTCTCATTACCCATTGGTGCACCCAAACGTTGTGGATTCACACCAATAGCATCAAATGCTTGTTGCTTAAAGTAATTTGCTAATTGAATACGCGACATCAATCTATTAGTCTGCTCCATATTTAGAGTTTGATAATGATTGAAGTTAGTTGCATTCTCCGTATTTGTAATAGAAGTATCAAGTGGTAGCATTTGGAAATCTTTCATTGCCACAAATGCTTTGGCATAATTTCCTTTACCCCAATCTTCTCCCATTGAATGTCTAGGAAGTGCATTCTGATCAAACATAATTACAGTACCTAGCTCATCTACTAGAATATCTGCAATCTGATTGTTTACCATGTTGTATCCAACTTGATACGCTTTCATAAGATCAACAAGTGATGTAGATCTAGTGTTGCGGTCAGAGAATACTCTTCCTTCTACAGGTAGTTTACATCCATATAAAGAATTATCTCCTTTAAACTGGAATGGTATTTTACCTGGTTTTTGTCTATTAATACCTAAATAAATAGGATTAATATTATTGCTTGCATCTGATTTCCAAAATGCAGGTAAGTTTGGTCCAATCTTAACACCACCCCATACTTCATTAATCCAAATCCAATCAATATGTTCTCCTTGAACCAGATTGTCTTTAGATTTATTTTTAAATATGGTGGTATCATACATTGGTTTTTCTGTAACCTTAAAGGTTTCATCAATGATCTCCTGAATTACCTCCCCTTCTTCTGTGATCTTAGTAAGGTGTCCAACTTTACGCTGAGTTTTCCAATAGACTGTGGTTACTCTCATTAAGGACCCTTCCCCCCAATTAGGTAAATCATCCCCCTCATTAAGAATAGAACTGACGATATCACCCCCATATTCAGGAGAACTGTTCCAATTACTTACAAATTGTCTATAAGCTAAACTTGGTGAATTAGTATTCCACTCATGAGATTTAGTAGGATCATAGTATGCACCATCATTCTGATAGCCGGATATTTGATACCTTCCTGATTTAGCAGGATAAATCTCTTGCAAAGACTCTAATTGTTTTTGATTCATTAGATACCCATACTTATCAATCACATCAGCTACGGTCATAAGATCCATCTTACCTGCATAGTTAGATTGAGATATATATCTAGCATCAGGTGATTTCTGATAGAATGTAAGCACAGGATTCCAAAGTTCTAGCTCATAATCATCTTCAAGCATTCTAAAATGCCAGAACTCTCTATCTGTGATAAGCATGTCTCTAAAAGCACGCTCCTCTAGCTCTTGCATTTTAAAACGTTCCTCATCAACATTTAATTGATGAGAAGCCCATTCTTCTACTAGTGATCTATAATCTTTACTAAAGAAGTCTTGAATTTCAGGGAGGGTTTTAATATTCTCTGGTGCTAGTTGTTGTTGAAACTGCTCATCATTAGGATCAGCACCCATTTCAATCATCTTAAGCATTAACTTGTTTGAAGCATCCCTTAAAAGATTCTCTTCAATCATTAGTCTTTTTTGCTCTAGCATTTCATTGTAAGACAAATCATCTACAGCTCTAAATTGAACCTTTGAAAATCTTTTTGAAAATTCTCCAGATAATACATTTACAACATTGGGAATAATAGGATAGAATTTAAGTTCTAATGCTGATTCATCTTCTTTGGTAAGTACATCAACAAGATCTTTGTATTCGTTATCTTCTTCAACTATATAGTCAGTTTTGTCAATAATACCTTTTGCTAACTTATAATTCTTAAGAAGTTTTCTGGCATTTTGTCTAAGAAATTGCATACCCTGCAATTCTAACCAATCTAAATTCCAAGCGGCCCAGTTTTCATCTTTCTTTTTAGCAGAAAGAAACTGAACTGGTTGAGTTAGACTAGACGTGGTTGGGTACCCGCTATCTGCTTTGGCACCATTCTTTAATTGCATTGCATTAAATACCTTCATATCTATCTATAATTTTTAAAAGGGGATCTTTTTATTTTATGACCTCCAATGCTAGTTTTACCACGTCCTAAATTTTTAAACGGACTATACTTTAATTTACGTAAATCTTTTGAATTATCCAAAGAAACATCAGCATCTGCTTCTCTCCTTTTTAAATATCCTCTATTTGACTCTTGGATCTTTGCAAATGCCACTAATGCTGAGAAAGCCACTAGTCTATCCACGTTAAGACCAGGGTAGTATGCTAACATTTCTTTCAATAGCATTGGATCTGGTATTCTTTCAATACCTAGTGTTGTTGATAATACATTTCCATCTTGATCTGTTTCTACGTCTATCTCTTCCCTTAAGAACTCAATTGCGTAAGAAATCAAATGACTCTTGAAAAGAGTACCTGTGTTTTTCCAACCATACTCTTGATATACAGTTCTGTTACTACCTAGATCTTTTAAGAACAAAATTTGTTGTTTAGGTACAAGATATTTTTGTTTCTTCTTAGCAATCATATGCTGTATAAAAAGAGATATGTTATTCTCAACAAGAGTCCAAGCATTATACCATTCTATAATTAATTCTAATTGCTCATGTGTTTTGTTGATATCATCATATCTACCACACCATGCAGCTACAATCTTAGCTGGTTCTATGAAGTGCTCAAGACCATTTGCTGTTTCTCTTGTTATCTCTACAGAATTTTTATAGACAAAAATACTACACAAAGAGTCTGATGTAGTTGTCTTACCCTCTGATACGGGGTCAATAGAAGCATAATAAGCACCAAACTCTGGATTGGCTATAGGTCTTTCCCAAACAACCAAACAACCGGTCTTATCTTGAGCCTTTTTGTTTACAGGAAATTCTGAAATAGGTAGCTTATTAGATCTTTTAGCCATAATTCCATCTTGAACTCTTTCAAGTTCTATATGTTCATATGCATATTCTTTTTCTTCTATCTTCTTCATTTGCTTAGATAGAATACCTTGAGGGAATACAGATTCTTTTCTATATGCAAATGCTTCTGCAATATTTGTTGGTTTTTGAGAAATACGTAATTGATATTGCTCTGGATTAAGATCTGCTTTCCATTTTTCTCTTTCTAATCTAATAGCTTCTAAAGCTTCTTCTATAAGTGAATTACCATATTCATCAATATGGGGTGGCATAGACCATTGCTCAGGTATAAATAACCCAGCTAAGCCTATTGTACCATCCTTGTCCATTAGATTGGTTTCTACAGCATATATATCATTTGATGTAGGATTTAGGATCATTTCTTTCAATGGTTCACACTGATCCAAATCACCCACAGAACCTGCTGCTATGAACATACCCGTAGTAACCATACCAGAAGACATTGCAGGACGCAAGTACTCATATGTTTGCATCATCTTAGGTGCAATACCTGCCTCCTCATGGAAGAAATAAGTTGTTGGACCCCCTACACCCGTTGTAGCATTTTTCTCAAAAGAGGCACCTTGTATTTTAGATTTAAGACCTCTAGATGTTTTCCTATTACCAACCTTAACTTCAATCTGCTGTTGCCATAGCAATACCTTCTCTGGATTGCTGGGTCTGTACCAAGCGGTATGTTCATTAAGGAATGTTTTGTACTCATCTAAAAACTTCCATGAACCTTTATCATTAATGTAGTCTTTTAGTGACGCACCAATCTTACATGTGCTACCTTCTTCAAACCAATAAGTATTGATAATCTTACCCATGTGAAAGTAAGAAGATGCAATCTGACGTTTTTTTAGAATGGCAGAATGCTTGTAATTTAGTTCTGCTAATAGTTCATAAAGAGCCATATGATACTGAGCATCTCTAACTTTAGCAAAGCCATACTTCTTTTCTTCTTTATCATAGATAGGTAAGAAGTTTAACCACATGTAATAATCTCTGGTAAGATACCATGTATTATCACGGTCTTTGTATATAGCACCTACGCGACATTTATCTTTTTGATCATTCCAGTAATTTATAAAATCTCTAGATCTAAAGGGAGCAGCACAATAAAAACCGTCTTTATTAAACTTTCTAGCCTCAGCATTAAATTGAAATGATGTTTCATTAAAGTTATAAAAACCGGGTTCCTTAAATACAGATAAGATAAAGTCTAAAAAATCTTCTCTTGTTTCAAACTCTGTCTTGGACCATAGGCCATTCTGATATGTAGGTACGGATATAAACACTATTCAATTGTCTGAATTACAGCAAAAACATCTCCAGCATTAATTAGCAAATGTGTCTCACCTTCATGTTTCATTTCAGTTGGAACACAGTAATCAGCGTATTGAATTAAATCACCAGAATTTATTTCTTCTACTTCAGCGCCAACTGCAACAACAAATCCTTGATAGATCTTTTCCAACGCTGTATCTGGAATAATGATATTTGTACCAGGTATTGTTCTTTGTGCTTCTTTAGGTTTTATTAGAACCTTTTTTCCTACGGGAATTATTTTTGTTTTCATTCTCTTTTTTATTTGGTTTTAAATTTAAGGGTTCATCCCAGTAACAGAAGACCCAGTTTTCTTTTTTGTTTGTCATTACATTTGATCATAAGCTAAACCTGCACCACCTCGCACTTGACTTTCTTGTTCTTCCTTCATATCACTAAAGGCTCCTTTGTAAGAATTTCTAATTTGCTCAAACTTGGCTGCAGCATTTACAAGAGAGTTAATATTACCATCACGTCCATGCTCAATTTGAGTAGTCTCCATGTACCTAGCTAATCTATCAAGCATTGATTTAATACCTACGTATGCTCTATAAGTTGGTGTCTCATAAAGCTTTCTACACATATCCAAAGAGTATCTTATTTTAGAATCCTCTGTTGATTCTTCTAGTCCAACCTGTTCTACTATAATATCTTCTTTTTCATGTTCTGGTAAATTAAAAAATGGATTTAGATCAGGGTTAGGACAAGACATGTAAAATAAATATTGATACACACTCATATATGTGTCAGGATATTCTTCCATCAAGTCTTTTAAAAATTCTAAAGTGTAGCAGTGTTCAGTTGGAATCACCTTACCATTTTGCACGTCAAATAATCTAACTATCATTTCTTATTGTCTTTAAACCACATTATTAGACTATTAACTTCATCCTTCAAATACGGTAAATTATACATCTTAACCTCTTCTATCACTGGTTCTCCATTGATGTGTTCATTAATTGGATAACCATTCTTATCTGTGCCGATCTGCTTGAATTTAACATGTTGAATAGTTAAATCACCTATCTTCAGTTTAGGGTTGTGCTTTTTAATAATATACGCATAAATACTGAGTTGTAGGTTATAATGATTCAAATTACAGTCATCTAAATGACTAACTGGGTTGTACATTTTAGATGTTATCCCTTCCCAATTAGTAAATCCTTTCTCTTTAATTTCTTTATTGGTTTTATAATCTGTAATGTTAATGTATCCATTTACAACCTCAACCAAATCAGCTTGACCACATAGTCCAACAGACTTTAAGTAAACTAAATGTTCTGGATATACACCATCTTTTAGTTTTTGGTTGGAAGCAATCTTGACACCGTTTTCATTTACAAGTGGTTTTACAATAGGTAGCTCTACACCATGTCTTTCAATGGTCTTAAAGTCAAGCATATCTGCTTCTCTTTGGTTATGATACCAATTACCTAATCCAATTGCTCTTTCTGTTTCCGCATCCCAAGCAGCAAGTATTTCTTTTTGGGTCATACCATACCACTTAGAACGTTTATTCTTAGCTGATTTCTTTGCTTGTGCTTTAGCATCAAACTTAGGTTTAAACATTCCAATGAAGGAAGTTACACTAGTCCAGTTTATTTTATCCTGGTCTACACTTTCATAAACATGCCCATCTTCTTTAAAAATAATTGCCATATTATCTTAGTTTAATATCTGCTGTAGTATTCGTAACCCACATACCTAAATCATCTTGAGTATATGTTGAGTTAGTACTATTCATCCTGTATGCAATTGCATCAGCTTCAGCTCTTAGTAAAACTACAGCTGCTTCTTCTGTGATCATTTTGTATTTCAAAAGATCTTTAACTATTTCTTTAACAGTCATAATTATAAATTTAATTGTTCTTCTTGCTCTTCTGTCATTAGTGCGCCCCACTTACCTTGTGGACATTCTGATGATAATGAGCGTGTTTTAAAATGTAAACTGCAACCACAATCACCACAACATGGTTGAGTACCAGGAGCAAAACATTTATCTCCTTGAGTATCAAGTAGTTGGCAATCATTGCAAATTTTCATTCTTTCTTGTGCAACTATTTCCACTTCTTTTTTAGTAAAAATAGATCTATAGACACCCTCTCCTATCTTATCTATATTTTTAAATGCTTCTATTAGTTGCTTAAAATTCATTTCTTTTTGCTTTTGAATTCCTTTTTCTCTCTTTCAATCTCTTCTACCATTTCCTTGGCCTTCTCTAACCTTTCTAATTTTTCACTAACACCTACATGTTTTTCATATCCATCGTATGTGTTTTTCAAAAGATTACCTAAAATGCTTTTATTCTTCTTAATGCTTTTATTTAATACACCTTTTCTAATATGAAAAGTACCTAAACCAGTTACATTTATACTTGGATAAGTTAAATTAGATAAATTCTTTCTAAGCTTAGAATAATAAAAGGTTATAAACTCATCCACTAATTCTGGATGTACGCCCACCTTTTCTGCTATACCTTCTTTAAAATCTTTATGACTCTTCGGATTCAATGCCTAAAATTTTATAGTCTAACAGAACAGTTCCAGATGTCTGTACATTCATCTCTTTGTTTAAGAATATCTTCTTTCTATTCTTGCCATCTTTAACAACAAGATCTTTTTTACTTGCCTTTGTAATTGCATTACGTGCTGACTGAGGACTTTTAAAAATCCCCAGATCAGTCACGTGAAGGCAGAAAAAAGTAAGTTCAACCTCTCCTATCTTTGCAAGCTCAGCTAAACATTTTAAATCTGAATTGCTTATCTGCAAATTATTGAAGAAGCAGTATGTAACAATTTGATACTGGATTGTTGTATCCAGATCTACTTTTGCTTTTTGATCTACTTTATTTACTATTGCCATATTATAAACTTAACAGCATATCTATCAAGTCAGGATGCGGATAACAATCAAACTTATCTCTTCTAACATTAGTGTGTGTTAAAAGACCTTTGACCTTACCATAGTAAGCATCCTCTTGGAATTCAAATGCTTTTGTTGGTCCATATTTTTTAATCCATTGTACTAAACCAATTCGGATATCAATGTTATCACGTTCAGCAATAAACTTCAACCACTTCTCCAGTTCTTGGATTTGTTTTTCTGAATAGTTATGCCAATGAACATAACCCTTAAATGGTTCTTTTAATGTACATACTTGAGATTCATGTGCTGTTTGACCAGCATATGTTTTTAAATCTTTAGTTAAATAGCCAAAGTTATTAATCTCAATACCTAAAGAATGACGGTTCATAAAACCGCTTCCTGTCTTACCAAGGTGCCATCCATAACCTCCTTCAGGAAATGCTTGTACCATAACACCATCATAGTCTGCATTACCATCTGTAATTTTTTGACCCCCTAATACAAATTCAGTGGCTACACGCCCTCTGCTATCTCTACCCCAGTGATCAATTGTTTTATATGGATTGTGCCATCCTGCTGTATGATGTAAAAAGACATAATCATTCTTGATTGGTCCTTCAATGTACTCACCCTTTGGTAAGAAGTGTCTGTGAATAGTTTGATTGTAAGGAGTGACAAAGTATTGAGCCATTATATCCGTATCTTCATCAATAGCTTCAGTCTCTGGTCCTCTGGTAAGTAGTAGAGTCCATGTGTCATTTCCAACAATACCATCTGCTGCTAATCCAGCACCTAATTGAAATCTAATCACAGCTTTTTTAGTGCCGGGACCAAAGATACCGTCTGCTTGAATCTTTAAAGCTTTTTGTAGATCGCGTACAGCTTGACCCCTTGAGCCTTCTTTTAACATTTCCATTAGCTACGTTTTAGAGTTCTACGAGGTTCTTCTTCACCAGCCATAGCTGCTTCAAAATCTTCACGAGCTTCGTCCATGCCTTCTGACATTTCCTCTTCTTGACCAGCCCCATAAGCTTGTGCCAAGAACATTTGAGATTGTACACGTTCAGCACGTGCCTTCTCAATATCTCTTAAAAGTTCTTCATACTCTTTCTGAACTTTGAGATGTTTGATGTTTTCCTTGTAGAAAGCAGTGATCTCTTCTCTGCGTTTCTTCAACTCTTCTTTAGAGAGTTCTTGAGGTGTTTCTTGTTCTGACATAATTGTTGATTTTATATGTTCTCCAACAAATATAACAAATCAAGTTTAAATACAAAAAGTTTAAAGGATTATTTTTATAGTACGGCTTTTACCCCGACATGGATATAATTTAGATTACGATTTACTTGCAATACACTAAACGTACTATACAGATTCTTATACAACCTATAATCTGCGCCTATTCTACCTATTAATAATCTAGGATCATGATTTAATCTATATATAGGCCCACCATAAATTCTCAATTCGCGAATCAAGAACTCATACTGCAAAAAAGAGTATGACGCACCGTGGTGTCCCTCACCCATAGCTAGTATACCCACAAACATTCTATCATATCCCACTTCTGCTACAACACCTCTTGCGTGAAAGCATGCTACATAACCTACAGCTGCAGATTTATTCTTATCTAGTTGCCAGTTCTTGGGTGTTTGGTAAGGATTGCACTCTTGAGCATAGGTAATATTGCATATCGCAATAAGCAATATGACCACTAATTTATATAGTCTGGTATATAAAAACATCAAGGATAAAGCATCTTGTGCAGCACAGCACATTTCTCATATTCCTCTTTTTCCTGAAAGTATAAAATTATATTTTCGAGATCTTCCTTGCTAGGACCGTCTTCAACGTCATGCGCCACGGTTGTAACGCCATCAATACTACCATTATTACGAATAAGCAACTCATCAAAGGTGATCTCCCTAGTAATAATACTATAAGAGTTATTAAAGGCTTGATCAAACAACTCATCTTCTTTCTCCATCTGTTCTAACTCAGAAAGCCCATCAAAAAGGGATCCTTCCATATCGTCAAACTCATCATCATTGAAATCCATAATATACCATTTAAAGATCCTACATATATAAGATACAAATTTTTTTACCCCTAGAAAACCCATGTACTCTGTTTCTATACCAAGAGATATTATTTGTTCTGTCCCCGGACCTGCAAAAATTCTGTGTTTGGCATTGGCAGTACCCCATAATGTACGGCTCCCCTCCTAAAATTTGACAGGGGGGCACCCCCCATATGTATAACTTAAATTAATTTGTCATGACTGAAAATTCAGTTTTTTTCCGCAAGCTGCTTATCAATGAGAACACAAAGAATGTGACTCTCTATGTGACAAGCAAACCACTTTCAACGCAAGAAGTAGACTTCATGGGTATGAAAGTGCAAGTTCGTGTCCAAGATACTATTGTATCTGGCCAACTCAACATGGTAGACCCTTCAACTGGGACCAGTATGAAGAGTGACCATGCAATTGTAAAGAAGCTCAAGACCCTCAAGCCGGGCACAGAGCTTAAAGGCTTTACAATCAACACAGATGCACCAGTGCGTGACCTGGAAACAGGCGAGCCACTGCGCAATCTGTACTGGGTTGAGGCTGCACAATAGTGCAGTTCTCACCCAATTAGTGGATGAGCATTGTTACGTCCACTACAAGGATTCAAACTTGTTACTGATTCCTAATTGATTGTAATTTTTTATTTATTTGTGTGTTGCATTGTGTGTGAGTGGTCTAAATCACCACATATACCCACTTTGTAACACTCAGATACTTTCTACTCACCTAAATATATAAATATAGCTATGAATAATAATAGCCCTAAGGTTTACACACCTATAGATGAACTCACTGATTATGTTAACTCTATACATGAGTTATATAAGAATCTATCTCCTTATGCTCATAACCTACATAGAGCATGTGGTGGTAATCAGTCTTTGTTATTATATATTAATTCCTTTAAGCAGGTAGTATATAATAACCCGGATAAAGAGAAGTTGTAATAGTATATCTGATGCGGAAATACGAAAGTATACCAGTCGTTGTACCAGTGAACTCCTAATTTGCAATAAGGATAGTAGACGGGCGTGGTGAAGATATATTATTATGCACCTAAGCATGTGTCTAAACTGCTTTATCATAATGCTCTCATCCAATTGTAGGAATGGAAGGTGACTGCTTCCTAAGCAATGAGTTAATTCTGAGTGGAACAAGATACATATAGTGTATTCTTAGTAGTGTGTTTCAGGAATTGCTAATAAGTTCAAGGGTTACAACCTTGTGGGAGTATTTATTTATTAACCCGTTTCCTGGAATCAAACACTGTTATTATGATGTGAGCCTTAATCCAGGGCACAAGGTAGGTACCTACTGTGTAAGGCAATTAATAATATGTGGAGTGAAAGAAGTCAAACACTTCCATAACAAAAAATACAGACCATGTGGCTGGGATAGAGAACACGTTAAATAACTATCCAACATTAAAATATACCTGAGCATGTATTCAAACTGCTCTTTTTTATTCACCTAAACTTATAACAAATGATTAATAGAATACTTATATGGGTGCTTACAATATTCGTATCCGTAAACATATTAAGAGCAGCTCATCATGCGTTAAACAATGATGATTGGCAAGTGGCTGTTCTATTCGTAATACTTGCCTACTTTACTACATACATTCCTTTAATACTTAGAAAACATGAAGACAACTAAACTCATGCTTATAGGGATTGCAACCTTTATTGCTACATGGTTAGCATTATCAACCTTGATATGGTTATGTGCAGAATTTGTTACTTTTAGATACATTGCAACAAATCCTATAGTTCTTATTATAATGACAGTGGTTGGCTGGTTACCAGCAGCTGTAGTTGTGAATGATTATAATGAGCTTTATGAGTAGTCTTATACCAACAACCAAGTGGGATAGATACATTATTCGTATTATTAAGTTATCTGCTCTGTTATTAATCCTAAAACTGCTATATCATGCGTGTATTTTTATCACATCCTGATCTATTTGCTAAGCATCTACATCAGATCGTTACATTAGTTCCTAATTCACCTGGTCACTTTGGTGATTATAGTGTGATTCGTAATCAAAATGGAGATTATAAGCGTATCAAAACTGATTCACTTAGCTTTGAGCTAACAGAAGCAGAAATCATAGGGGAATTACTTAGCAATAGTTCATTGCGTGAAGTAGCCTTTGAAGATAACTTGATTGAAGTAGGAGACTACCATCAAGATGATGTGTCTTATTTAAACTATACTCTTTTGTGGAGATAATATTTGACAGGTAGAGTTGTAATAATTCTACCTGTTACTTATCTTTATCAAAAACATTTTAATTATGGAAGATAAGGAATGCGTTTACTTGTACTACAGAGATGGTTCACAATTCATCACACCATCCTTAGATCATGCAATTGAAAGAACAGATGAGAAAAAACTCATCATTAAATGTCAAGATGGTGAATCCAGAGAAATAGAATTGAAATGAAAGAATTTGTAATCAACCTTTTAAGAGTAGCTCCAGTAGCTGCTCTTTTTGTTTTAGCACTATCCGCTTTAATCCTTACTTTTTATAACCTCGTAAATGAATTACTATGAGAAATCTAAATTTTGAACTTACATGGGCATCCTTTATAGGTGCTGGTGTAGCATGGCAACGGAATCGTTGTGCCATATGTATACCTTTTGTTATGCTTGAGATCTCATGGAAAAGCTAATTAACCAGTTATTCCAGGAGATTTTACCTGGTGATGAGGAAAAAAGACTACCTCATACTTTTCCAATGCAGAAAACCATATGCAAGTTTAATAAGAACCAGCTGTTTAAAGGTCATTCAGGTAGTATTGTCTATGGTATGTATGAAGATAAGACTTCTTATATTAGAATTTTCAACCAGTATCATGACACACATGTGTATTACAACTACAACTTTGATACTGATAAGAGTAGTATGAACGTACGCATTATAGCAGAGGCGCCAAAGTATATGCAAGCATTCTTTGACAAGATATCTGAGAATGGTAAGTATACTATATGTACGCCAAATCCTAAATCTATCTATGAGAATCACATTGATATCTTTCTAGATACAACAATAGACATAGAGTACAGTGTATTCTATGATGGTTTCAAAACATTTGGTCACTTTGAGAACATACAACTGGCAAAAGAAGCCAGAAACAGAATTAAAATGTTTAAATCTCTTATCCGTGAACATGGTAAGAGTGATGAGTTCTGTAATAATGTTACAATGAAAGACGGAGATAAGATTTATCTAGCACAATCATTGTTTTCTTAATTAAATCCGCACTATAGTTCGTACTAACAGTACCAGTATATTATTATTATATATACTATGTTATAACGCACTATAGTTCGTTTTTTAGTATGTTTAGGTGATGAAGAAGAGTTTGCTCCTTACCCGGTTTTTTGGTTTGGTTAAGGGTGTTAACGTAAAGGATGAAAACTGTTTCTTGCAGGTAAGCTCTTCTTCTTTTTAAATTAATGCATATGTCTAATAGGGTAACAGATAAAACATTTTATTACATCCTTAAGAATGCTATGGATGATAAGACTAATCAGAACTATGGTCATGCACTACGTTTGATCAAAGCCAATCTAACTACAGAAGCATTAGAGCTGTTGTTAGATGTGTTAAGTTCTGAGTCTTTATATGAGCCATTACAAGCAGGTGATTATGTTATGGTTGAGATGGATAGTTATCATGCTAAGACTTATTTCAACTATGATACACTAAAAGAAATGGGTTTAGTATGTCCTAAAACAGATATGGTCTATGCTAAAATTCTTAGTGATGGCTCTTGGAGTTCTGGTTTTAATCCTTATTATGGTACAATGAAGGTTGAATATCTATATCATGATGATGAAGGTAAACTAAAATACCATGAACATCTTGTAAACACAGTAAGTGTAACTAAAATAGATAAACTTGATATACCATATTTTAAAAATTTAAACCATGGCAAGAATATCCAAAGACTTATTAAGGACAGAGATAAAAAACTGGGGGACATTGAAGAGAATGTTTCACAGACAAGTTCATAACTTTGGCAGTTATATGAACAAGCGGTATCACATGAGAGATACTGAGTTGGCTGAGGCTTTCAATAATGTAACAGCCATCAGAATACTTCTTGATAAACATGTCGTACAATAAAAAGTTTGGCATTGTAGGTCAAGATGTTTTACAAGACCCTGAATTAAGTATTCAAGCTAAAGGTCTTTACAGTTTAATATGTACTTATGCTGATAAAAATAGAGAGTGTTTTCCTTCAATAAATACACTAGCAGATCACTGCAACATGTCAACAAGAACAATAGATAAACTGATAAAAGAACTAAAAGAAAAGAAATATTTAAGAAGAAGTGGCAGAAAAATAATTTTAAGATAAATAGTTAGCTATATACTGCTAATTATTTGTTGATCTTACACCTTTAACTCTTAATTATACTTCTATAATACTGTTTATATAATTAAATTTACAACTAGCGTTGTATTAAAAATGATATATCAGTTACCAAATGGACGTATAATTGAACTTTCTGTAGAGCAGTTCCTAGAACTGGATGATATAGAGGTTAGAGAGCTTAATGGTTTAAGTTCAGCATATAGTCTTGAGTGTAGCAATCCCTTTTATAATTTATATTCAACCGGATCAAGTTATGATAAGAAAATAGTAGAAGAACTCCTACATGATGATGAGTTTGAACCAGATCTATTTGATATGATTAACCTAGATCCTGAAGAAAAGTTAGAAGATGATTACTTTCACCCAGATGACATCTAAGTTTAACCTTTTATAATTTAAAAAAAATGCAAAACAAAGTTCAAATTGTCCCTGATGAGTTAGGGAACGTAATCCGTGTGTCTCAAAACAACGATGAATATGGCCACGTAAGACTAGAACAAGAACGTGTAACCTTTGGCAATACTGGCTGGGTTAACCGTAAGATGGTAAGTACACTACTACATGGTAAAGTACAAGACCTACGTGATATGGGTATCCATAACATGAAAGAACTAACTGGTAAGATTGTAGTTCGTGAATCATTGGAACCATTCAATAGTAATGATCCAGATCGTGATCTTAAAATTGCCGGTAGTACTGGTATCATTTGTTGCCAAGACGGACAACCTATTTATAGGAAAACAGTATTCTCTGCTGATCTTACAGCAGAAGATGTACTGGTAGCTCACACTAATGGTGATGCAATCCGTGAGGCAAATCAAAATGAATCTTCTACAGCAACTACTGCTACAGCAGCAGAAGCTTTTGAAACAGAAGATAATCAAGTAGACTTAGAAGATTCTATTGCTGAAGTACAAGCTGAAGCAATTGAAGAAGAGTTAGAAGAAGTAGAAGACTCTACCTTTGAACTGTAAGAGTTTGTTCCGCTTCCCACCAACTGTTTAAATAACAGGGAACAGCGCGCTTAGAACAAACATTTTATGAGGGCTAGTAGAAATACTGGCCCTCTTTTTTTTCACCTAATAATATACTTAAACATGCTTTCTAATGAACAAAAACAAATACTTAAGCTTGAGAAGCAAATAGCTGAATTACAAGCACGTAAACAACGTTATGAATACTTAGGTATTCTAAGTGAGTATCAGACGCAACCAGAGGTTATCTCTCAGCGTTTGGACTACACTAAACTCAATCCAACACAACACTTTTTATTTAAGAGAGTGTTACATGGTCTAAATGTTTATACTCCAGAACAACGGAGTAAACTTCACTGGGATAAGAAAAGAAGAATCAAAAAAGTATGGCAGCGTGGTCAAAGAGAAGTAAATGCTTGGAAACAAGTGATTACTAATAAAAAAGCTATGCAAATTTTTAGTATCTTTAAAGGCACCAGGTTAGCGGATGAAATAAATGCTTTACCTGTTGATGATATAGATCCAACTTACATCAACAAGCTGACATTCAAAGAACTAGGTATTACTTATGAAGATTTAATTCTTTTTTACATGAAGAAAGGCTTATTGCCTAAAAACTTTTTGACTATCAAATGATTGAGAAGAAAAAGAAACTGTGCAACAATTGCAATACTGAACAATTTATCTGGAAAAATGATAAAGGAAGTCGGTATTGCAAGAGTTGCTGGTATAAGTATAAGCAAGATAATAAACCACTTAAAAGAAAACCAATCAACAAGAAGTCTAAGACAATGCAGATCATTGATTTAGCCTACACTAAACTTAGAAAAAAGTTTATGGAGGAGAAACCAATGTGTGAAGCTGCATTACCTGGATGTACAGGACAATCAACAGATGTTCATCATAAAAAAGGTAGGGGTCAGTATCATCTTATGGTTAGCACTTGGTTATCCGTATGTAGACACTGTCACACCTATATAGAAGAACATCCAGCTGAAGCTATAGAATTAGGATTCTCAGAAAAGAGAACTTAATTCAGACCATTATTCATGGCCTCATAGCTCAATTGGATAGAGCAACAGCCTTCTAAGCTGTAGGTTCAAGGTTCGAGTCCTTGTGGGGTCACTAGATGGCCGGATGATGGAAGTGGTAGACATGACAGACTTAAAATCTGTTGGGTAGTAATACCCGTGTGGGTTCAAGTCCCACTCCGGCTACTTAGCTCTCTTAGCTCAGTTGGTCAGAGCAACTGACTCATAATCAGTAGGTCACAGGTTCAAGCCCTGTAGGGAGCACCTATTAAATCAAAGATTTATGAAAGATTATTTAAGAAAAAAAAGACATTTGAGATTTATTAAAAGATATCTAAGTGATTTACACTGGGATACAATAAACACAGTTATAGCTGCTAGCAGTACAGAATGGACAGATAAGACTACAGAACATTTAATGAATAATGGTAATCTTATCCGTAAGTATGAACGTAGAAGAAGATGGTTAAGTTTCTAGTATGACAAGAAGAGAGATTGTACAGTCTAAAGCATTAGAAGTTACAGAAAAGCATAACCGTTGTGGATTAGGTATCTCTATGGGTGTTGGTAAGACAAGAATTGCAATCCAACATTTTCAAAAGAATTATGATCCATTTATAAAAGCTCTGGTTGTAATACCAAAACTATCTGTTAAAGAAGCCTGGCTTACAGAACTTGAAAAGATGGGTCTTGAACATTTACAACCACACTTTACCTTTACAACTTATTTATCTATCAACAAGCAAAATCCTATGGAGTATCAGCTTGTTTATTTAGATGAGTGTCACAGTTTACTAGAGAACCATGAAGCTTTCTTATCTGCATATTCAGGTAAGATACTTGGTCTCACTGGTACACCACCAGTACGTAAGGGTACAGAAAAGTATAGGATGGTAGAAAAATACTGTCCTATTAAATATGAGTTCTCTGTAGATGATGCTACTGATAACAATATTTTAAATGATTATAAAATTATAGTTCACTACCTTCTTCTAGATAAGAGAATGACTTATAAGAAGAAGAATAAAAAAGGCGGTCATTGGTTTACATCAGAATACAAAGACTATCTTTATGTGGATAACAGAGTTAAAGAAGCTAATACAGCAAAGCAGAGACAATTTGCTTCTATTATGCGGATGAGAGCTCTTATGGACTATACAAGCAAAGAGGCGTATGTCAAATCTATTCTATCCAACATTAGTTCTAAATGTATTGTATTTGCAAACACCCAGGACCAAGCAGATAGAATCTGCAGACATTCCTATCATTCTAACAATCCTCAGTCTGAAGAAAACTTTCAGTTATTCAGTGATGGACGTATAGATCAGATGTCTTGTGTATTGCAGCTTAGTGAAGGTGTTACTATACCTAATCTAAAGCAGGGAATTATCATGCATGCGTATGGTAATGAGAGAAAGACGGCACAACGTATTGGCCGTTTGTTAAGATTAAATCCAACAGAGACAGCTACTTGTCATGTACTATGTTATAAAGGTACACAAGATGAGTATTGGGTGCAAAAGGCTCTAAAGGGATTTGATCAGAGTAAGATTAAATATTATAACCCTTTAGAGTAATGATGGGAAGAATGAAAGAGCTCTTTATAGAAGAGCAACAAAAAGAAAGTATGGATCTACAGAATATGTATGATGTATATCCTGTATACAAAACAAATGAACTGTGCCCTAATTGCACAGAGTCAACACTTATTCAAATGTCAAAGCATAACTATTCATGTGATAGATGTGCACAAGACTTTGTATTAGTAGAAGGAAGTTTAAGATTTAAATGATGGATTGGATATTATTGTTAATGATTGCAGTAGCAGGAGGCTTGTCAACCTTTGGGATGATAAGCTTCCTACACTACATGCATGACAAGGAAGAAGTAAAAGATGAACAACCAAGTAATTGGGACAAAGATTTTTTATAAAATGTAGTAAAATAAGGGTAAAACCTGACGATATAGTACACAAAGTAAGGGTAAAAACTGACGATGTCAAGTAAACTGCACAAGATACTTGAAACCTTTAACACCAAAGAGAGATGAAAGAAGGAACATTAGTATGGATAGTAGCATCAGTAGAAAACGATGCACTACAAGTAAATTGCGATAATGATGAGATTGTAGTAGAGCCTCACGGATTTAGAGCAATGCCTTTGTATGCAGATAAGCAGTGGGTAAAGCCACTTACTCAAGAGGAGATTGAAGAATATAATAAGAACCTTTAACACCAAAGAGATATGATTAAAATAGATTCAGAAGTAGATTTTGAAAAAGAAATGGAACAACTTCGTTTTGAAACACCCAAGTATGTAGGTGGTTATAGAT